>SESD01000086.1_pt1 | contig 52310 bp, 48 predicted proteins | sample 3171411 | NCBI WGS metagenome assembly SESD01 (sample SAMN06051880, study PRJNA518727) | freshwater metagenome | biome: subpolar coniferous forest; feature: holomictic lake; material: water; isolation source: holomictic Lake 442, 16.5 m depth | place: Canada: near Kenora, Ontario | collected...
GAACTCTGCACATCAGAGGAGAAACATTTTGGAGAAAAAGAAACGTAATTCTGTTCCTCTATTTAATTGTCAACTACAGCTTGCCGTCGCAAGATAGCCCCAAAAATTGAGGTATCGAAGCGGCGGTGGTGAAATTGTAGGTCAACAATGCAGAGTTTCATAATCTGTAAATCTCACGCTGCGTTACACACTAATCCTCGTAACGCTTAGAGGCCTTACCGCTCTTGCCTGATGATCCCCGTGAAACTACGCGCGCAACTTCGCGGTCAGCCTCACGCGCCTTAATCGCCTCACGCTTATCGTGGGCTTTCTTTCCGCGAGCAACGGCAATCTCAACCTTGGCCTTGCCGTCTTTAAAGTAAAGAGACAGTGGAACCAGAGTAGTTCCTGAGTCCTTGAGCTTTGCAATTAGCTTATTGAGCTCTGCTTTATGAACCAGAAGTTTGCGCTCTCGCCGAGGCGTGTGATTTGTCCATGTTCCTTCGGTGTATTCAGGAATATGCACCCCACTGAGCCATAACTCTCCATCGTTGACCATGGCAAAGCCATCGATGAGCGATGCTCGACCGAGTCGTAGTGATTTAACTTCTGTACCCGTTAGGACTAACCCGCATTCATAAACATCTTCAATTGAATAATCGTGTCGAGCCTTTTTGTTTTGGGCTATGACCTTGCGGCCTACCTCTTTAACCATAACCGCATCACCGCCCTCGCAAATATTTAGGAAACCATAAAATTCCTTAAATAGTTCCCAAGGAAAATTCGCATCGATGCAGATGCCAAGGTTTCAGGTTCACGATTGAACCACTCCCTTATTCTCTCATTAAGAACAGGGTGATTAGACCTTTAAGTAGCCGAATAACTTCTTCGGTATAGAACTTGGCCTTAGACCTTTAATTAGCCGAATAACTTCTTCGGTATAGAACTTGGCCTTAGACCTTTAAGTAGCGTCGAAGCGTGATGACTGAGGCAAGGGTTGAGACGAATAAACCCGTTGCCAATAAATACCCTGAGGCGAGCCAGACTTCATTCCACCCAAAGAATTTAGTGAAGGTAAGTAGCGGCGCAACTTTGGAGTCCACCACACTTTTGAGAATGGCTAATAATCCAGTTGCTAAGCCCCATCCGATAATCGATGAGATGACGCCCTCTAGAAGGAATGGGAGTTGAATCGACCACGATGAGGCTCCTACAAGTCTCATGACTCCCGTTTCACGGCGGCGATTAAAGGCTGCGATTCGCAATGTATTGCTAATTAAAAGCGCAGCTGTCAGAACTGAAGCCAGTCCAACGAGAAGCGCACCGTTGCGCAACACATCTAGGAGTTTGAAAAACTTATCTAAAATAGTTCGTTGATCTTGAACCACATCTACACCTGGACGACCAGAGAATGCACTGACGATCACCGCAAACTGAGTTGGATCTTTTAACTTCACACGGAAAGACTCTGGAAGTTGATCCGCGGTCACATTTTGAGCGATAGCAGATTCCTTGAAGCGCTCTTGGAAACGTGTGAAGGCCTGCGCCTGTGACTCATAAAAAACGCTTTCAACTGCCGGCATATTTTGAAGATCGGATTGAATTGCTTGGCGCTGATCCGCTGTGACAACTCCACCTGAACACGATGGCGACTCCGAGAGTGATCCGCACAGGAATACTGAAACCTCAATCTTGTTATACCAATAATCTTTCATCGCACCTACTTGGGCATTGGCCAGTAGCCCGATTCCCAGTAGGGATAATGAAATCGCAATCGTCACAATTACAGCAAAGGTCATCGTCATGTTTCGGCGAAGTCCAATTCCAACTTCGCTTAAGAGAAACCGTGCGCGCATCTTTTACCCTTCCTTCGAGACATACATTGATACCTGTTTGCTGTGATTACAAAGTGGAGTCATTGGTTTGTCGCCTATCCCGTGTATCCATAAACACCACGAACTTGATCGCGAATCACATGACCAAGGTCTAGCTCGATAACGCGCTTTCGCATCTGATCAACAATTCCCGAATCGTGCGTTGCCATTAATACCGTTGTTCCTTCGCGATTAATGCGATCAAGGAGTTTCATAATTCCAACACTCGTTGCAGGGTCAAGGTTTCCTGTTGGTTCATCGGCGATAAGAATTGGCGGACGGCTCACATATGCACGGGCAATAGCCACACGCTGTTGCTCACCACCCGATATCTCTGATGGCCGACGATCGCCTTTATCTTCAAGCCCCACGAGCTCTAACACCTCAGGAACTTCGCGATTAATCTCTTTTTGGGAATACCCGAGCACGTGAAGAGTGAAAGCAACGTTTTCGGTAATTGTCTTGTTTGGCAGTAGTCGGAAGTCTTGGAAAACGGTGCCAACTTGGCGGCGAAGCTCTGGAACTTTGTGGTTAGCAAGCGTTGCTAAATCTTTTCCAGCCACATGGATCGTGCCAGAAGTGGGGCGGTCCTCACGAAGAATCAAACGAAGAAAAGTTGACTTACCTGAACCGGACAAACCGACAAGAAAGACGAATTCGCCTTTTATGATTTCAAGACTCACAGAGTCCAAAGCTGCGCGCTCTTGACCCGGATATATCTTGGTGACGTTTTCAAAGCGAATCATCTACAACTCCCAAAATATTTCAGGCCTACGATTCATCTCCTCGTTGGCGCTCTGCCCCTAGTTTATGTAAGGAAGGCGGAAATCGGCACTTCTAACGCGCATTCGAGCCTGAGAATTGATGTGAGATTGAGCCAATATCCCCAGTTCCATCGCAATTAGAGGGCTATGAGCTTCGGCGCCAGCGAATTCCAGCTTCGATGAACTCATCAATCTCGCCATTTAAAACCGCTGAAGTATTTCCAGTTTCGTAATCTGTACGCAAATCCTTCACCATTTGATAAGGCGCAAGAACGTATGAACGCATTTGATTTCCCCATGATCCAGAGTTATCACCTTTGAGAGCATTCATCTTTGCTACTTCTTCTTGACGGCGGCGCTCAAGTAACTTTGATTGCAGCACAGCCATCGCCGTTGCCTTATTTTGAATTTGCGAACGCTCGTTCTGACATGAGACAACAATGCCCGTTGGAATGTGCGTTAAGCGTACTGCAGAGTCAGTTGTATTAACTCCCTGTCCGCCTGGACCAGAGGAGCGATACACATCGGTGCGAACTTCTTTCTCATCAATTTCGACATGATCGCTCTGCTCAACAACTGGAACAACTTCAACGCCGGCAAATGACGTATGGCGGCGGCTTTGACTATCAAAGGGTGAAATGCGTACTAATCGGTGAGTACCCTGTTCCACCGACAAAGTTCCATAGGCGTATGGCGCACTTACGCGAAAAGTCGTTGATTTAATACCCGCTTCTTCGGCAAAGGATGTTTCCAGCACATCAACTTTGAATCCATGGCGCTCACAATATCGAAGATACATACGCATAATCATTTCGGCCCAATCGGCAGCCTCTACCCCACCAGCCTCCGAGCGAATAGTTATTAATGCATCGCGATCGTCGTACTCCCCATTTAGTAGTGTCTGAACTTCTAATTCGCCGATTGCTTTCTTAACTGAATCTAACTCGCGCTCTGCATCTGCAACAGCGCTACCGTCAGGCTCACTCGCGGCTAATTCAAATAAAATCGGTAAATCTTCGACGCGCCTGCGAAGTCCAGTTAGCTTATTTATCTCGGCTTGCACGCGCGATAAACGGCTCGTTACTTTCTGAGCATTTTCGGGGTCATCCCAAAGATTTGGGACTCCAGCCTCTTCCTCTAAAACCAGTGACTGCGCACGTAACTTGGGCAAGTCCAATACTTTTTCAATTGAAACTAGGGTCGCATCGATAGCATTTATCTCTAAAGCATATTCGCGCGCGGCCATGCAAGAAGGATAGCGGAGGGGACGAAGCGATTAATACAACCGAATTCCAAAGAGATAAAAGCCTTCCTGGACTTGATTTGTTGTGCCAACGGTTGATGTAAGAATGGCCGAACTCATCTTCGAAAATGGCACGGTGAATGGAAACCTCACCTCTGAATACGTTGAAATCTCAATCGATGAACCGTCACACTCCATGTGGGTCAATACAATTCCCTGCAATTCGTAGCGCTTCATCGATGAGTCGGAGTTACTCCAGTTATAGAGTTCTAAATTCACATTTAATAGTGCGCTATTGCAGTTAATCGGTATCGGAGAATGATCGCGTTTAGTGATGAGTGCCAATGGCGCAGTAAACATCGTTCCTTTTCCGGTGTAGTAAGCCGATTCATCTAACGTATGAACTCCGCGTTGGGCCGCGGCCTCAGTTGCCTGAGCGAGCGAGCGCTTTGCAACCAAAACTGTTGCTACATCACTCATCACCATCAGGGAAGCAACGGTGATAATAAATAACCCAATAATTACAACGCTCAACGAGCCCTGCTCTTCTTTTAAGAATTTTTGGAATCTGTGCCATGGGCTCTCCTTGATATGTAAATCAGATAGAAGGCCTTGCATCGGGTTCACATCCACGGGCTGATATGTTCTTGGGCCGAAGCCTCGATTGTGCGATGTGACTGCCCGTCGGTGTAAGAAACCGTTATTCGAATTCTCCCGTTCGCCGAAAGACATGGGTTGCGCGAGCACTCGTAGCGGGCCGTAAGAGTTTGAATTTCTCCAGCAGTCAGGCCCAAGTGATTGCCAATCACGGCTAATGCTTGGGCGGAGACTTCTCGCCCAGCGCTTTCATTATCACTTGCAACATATGCCCGTAAACCTTCGCGTGCCAAAACTCTGACTATCTCTTCATTGCCGCTAATTGATGCAAAATTATTGAGGTAAATGAAGATTGGAATGAACAATGGGATTGCAAGTGCGACAAATTCAACAATTGCACTCCCCTGCTCGTTATGAGCCACCAGTCGATAGATTCGCTTTATAAAACTGGTTTCTTTATTTTTTTTCAATTGGTGGGCTCCATAATCGCAGCCCCTTTAACATCCGTCGATGGCGAGCCTCTGAATAATTCACTTAATCCCGGGACAATCCGTGGCAAAGTTGTGTGGCGTTGGGTAATTAAAACTTTGATATGGGTAAAACGATCACCTGATTTAAGTTCTATTACTTGATCATTTGCGTAGATTTCACCTGTAATTGCACGTCGAGAAGCTTCACCTTGAGCAATCGCAGCATCTGCGTTGCGTAAATTCGTCGCAATTATGAGTTCAATTCCAATGAGAAAGAGAATGAGGAGTGGAATCAAAACCATTGCGCTCTCGACATTGCCACTATCTTTTTTCAGCAATTTGAGCATGGTTCGCACTTCGAATCGCCTTAGCGAATTCCATTCATTGCATCAAGTGAATTCTTTAAGATGGTAGTTAGCCGAGGTGCTGCGATCGTCCAAATTGCTGTGACTAATCCAGTGGTCATGAGTACAACGAGGACCCATCCAGGAACATCGCCACGCTCATCGCGAAGGCGGGCATAGAAGTTAGTGTGCTTGCGTGTTAATCCCTCGCGCAGTGAAATCTCCGCCGATACGAGTTTTGTCATTAATGTGTTCATTATTCCCCCTAGTTTTTTATTGAGCTTTCCTAATTGAGCTTTATTGATTGTTCCTTTTTGGAAGTCTTCTGCCTTCCGGTTCGATTGCCTGCGAAGCGCCTATTCCTTGTGTATATCCCGCGCCTTAGTATTGAATCGGCGCCTAACTTCTGAATCGGCGCATCAGCACTGAATCGGTGAATCGCTCCAGGTGCATGTGCACTGCGGATGGCGCGAAAAGCGATTAATAGTTGGCACCAAAGGTTCGAGATAGTTCAATTGGATCTGGGCCCCCATTAATGGCGAGCTGCCAGTATCGATATAACGAAGTGCTGTGTGTGCGGCGATTGCAGCTAATTGATGCGCAATCGCAATCGGAAACTCTTCACTGGTCCCAGGGGTGGCCGTTAACTGGCTTTGAAATCGGCCAAACCTCTCTTCGCTTCCGAGCAAAAGGCACCGTAGACATGGTGTTAAACCGGGCTGTACCAAAGGTCCGCAAGTTGCTACACCGCCAGCGGTTTTGCCGACGAATAAATGGTCGTGGCCATCGCGAGTGAAATGTTCGATGAGCTCTGGTTCGTAATCTCCAACAATTATTCGCAAATTTCGCTCGGGCATTGGTTCGGGAACAGAACCATGAACGGAGCCCACTTGCGATGCAACTGGAAAAAGTGACCACTCTCGCGATAGCTCCTCAAGACGGGTGCGATAACTTAAGCCAATATCGCTGGTTCGCAAAGCGCCAGAACCTAAATCGCTAGCGCCAATAGTTGGGTGCTGTTGACTTGAACTCATTGCGACCCGGGTATTTGTAACCCCACTTGCAAGAAGGATCGAACATATCAACGTTGCAGTGCGAGAGCTGCCGAAGATTTCGACGCCAAAATTCTGTCGCGTCGAAAGCATCTCTACTCCACCATCTTTGACTCCGGCGAGCCACGTGGCTTGACTCAGTTCAGGAGCTAATCTTTTTTGTAGCTGACTAAATGCCCCGTCAAGGCTTTGATCCTGAGTGTGAATTGCGCGTGATGCAATCGCAGATTGAAAGCGATTATGTAGAGTAATTTTATTTCTGACCGTGTCGATAAAGTTTGCATCCCTTAACTCCGAAAGCACCAGATCAATAACTTCAATAGGTGCCGATAGAATCGCACTAATCTCTTCGGGGGTTTGTGAGCCATTTAGTTGAGAGATTATTGCGCGAGCGCCGCAGTGGAAAATTTCGATGGCGTGATGTGAAGTGGCAACATAGATTGACTTTTCACCCTTAGCCAAAGCCCTGCTGATGTAGACACCATTTTTTAATCGTGGATATGTTCCTTTGTGCCGCGAGATCCTCTGGCTCTGTAGGCCTACTTCCTGGATGCAATCTTCGGCGGCTTTACGTTCCCCTTGGGGTGAATCAGTGCTTGTAGATAAATTCTCTGACTGTGTATTTACTGCATATGTAGATCTCATGTGGCTAAGAGTGCGCAGTTACGTATCGCGCTGTTCCTTCGCGCCGAATAAGTGTGGAGTGTGCCCGAGTTTGATTACTCTGCGTTAGGCCAGGCTCACGAAGCGTCGAACGCCATGGTGGGGAAAGAGGAAAACCCCAGTCCGCATCGGACTAGGGCTCTCTCTACTGCTAGACGCTCATGCGAACGAGTTTTTCGAAGTGAGCGAAATTTAATTACTAGGCTTTTTTAAGGAAAGTGCTGATCTTTGTGCCGCAGACTGGGCAAACACCTTTAGCTGTACGGCGACCTGAGTCACTGACGCTGATTGTGCCTTCGAAGTCATGCTTTTCTTTGCACTTCACGCAGTAAGCAGTTCCTTTGTATGTCTCTGCCATTCTCTTCCTCCACTCCACGCTTGCCATCCCAATGGGATGATCCCCGATTGGGGCAGGCGTTTATTAAGTATCACGATACTCTCGAGCGTTGATTTTTACGCCTACCTACGCTTACTTATTCAGGAGTTTTTTCAACGCCTCGGGCAGAGCCAGGGCGGTTTCGGCCGCCTCATAGCCATCTAAATAGGCACTTGCCACATCTGCCGTTGGAAATCTGGCCAGAATCGCCTTGAAACCCTCACCGTGGTCACTAATGTGGAGGTGAATCGCCTCATGGAAGAGGACGTAGTCAAGGGCATGGCTGGGGGCGCCTTTTAGGCGATCTGAGATGCGAATCGTGCGATCGACGCTGGTACATGAACCCCAGCGCTCGCGCATCGCGCGCCATGCCACATCTGCCGGGCGAATTGTGATCTCGGGGGCAAATACTTGGAGCAGCTCATCTATTCGCTCTGCCAGCGCACTCTCACTCATGGTGATTGCAGCCTCTTGGGCCCGTATTTTGGCGACCATCTCCGGGACCAACGCCCGTTCATCGGCCTTACTCATTCGAGCTGGGATTGAGACGACGATTCGACCGCCAGCCCTATAGGCCGAAATGTTCTTTTTGCGCCGCGTTGAGCGGATTACGACGATCTCACCCTCATTGATTCCAGGCAAAGTTGCATCGGCATCTAAATCCGCGCCATCAGGTAGATCGTCGAGGAAGCTATCAAAACTCACATACCGACGATATCTCCAGCCATAAAATAAATGAGAAACCTCAACCAAGTGTTGAGAGATTTTTCTCTCACATACCGAAAATGCGTTTTCAAATAAATCCCATTACACGATAAAAAAGCTTTTTGTCAACGCTGTGTTCAGTTGATTCTCAGGCTGTTTCCACTTAGTTTACGTCTTACGAACTCCTCGGATAACCGTTCTTTATCAGCAAGGGGAAGGCTGATACAGATTGTGCGCCCGGGGAGTTCGCTTTTTTATGCCTTGGCACAAAGTTGATTTTCTGAGTACCTGTGCCCTGACGTGATGCCAGAAGAGTTATTAAATCCGCAGTTTTAAACCCTGACTTTAAAGTGAGGATAGATCGTCGGGAATAGTAATACTGGATAAATAAATTTCGGGAATTAATAAGTCACTTGCTGTTGGCAAAATTCCACTCCAAATTTGATCACGGGATTGAATGTCTCGAAGTTTTCCAACGGAGTGCCAAAATGCTGATGCTTCGCGTGCAAGACGTGGGGAGACTTCAAGACCAAAGAGATTTGAAAAGAGTTGTTGAGTCGGCGCAGAAGTTGCACGGCGACGACGCAACGTCTCTTGCAACGCCAATAAATTCGGTAGTCGATTACCGGCTGCTAATGCGACAACTTCTTCACACCAGCCATCGACTAATGCAAGAACGGTTTCGAGTTTTGTAAGTGCATCACGTTGTGCTGGAGTTTCCTCTGGCGTAAAAATCCCCTCATTTAAAGCCATGGTAAAGCTCTCAGGATTAGTTGGATCAAATTCTCCAGACTCTAAGCTCGATGCTTCAAAAATCTCTTGTGCTTTACTTTGAATTGCCTCGATATCTATATGAATTCCTTTTCCGTAATCTGAAATTGCGCTACGGATATATGAAACAAGCCAAGGATTATGTGAAAATAAGCGTGCACCAGCGCTCTCACGAAGTGCATGGAAAATACGTACTTCATCGATTGGGATATCTAAATCTCGAGCCCAATCCTCAATATTCTGCGGAACTAGTGCTGGGTAAGCAGGATCAACCAGTGGAAGTCCGACATCGTGAATCCCAGTAACCGTGCCTGCTAATCCACCAATTGATTGACCTAGTTGGGTGGCGATAAGGGAGCCAATAAACGATCGCAAAAGCGTGGCGATCATGCCAACGGGGATCTGCATTGACTCATCACCCGAGAGTTGTTCACTACCGCCCGTAGAGTCTTTAAGAAGTTCAGAGATTGCATTTGTTAAGCCAAGTGCTAACGGCTCTACCGAAACTTGCCAACCAGCAAGAGTCGCGTCGACCCAATCAGTTCGGGCCAAAGCGCTATTTCCGATGAGCTCTGATTGCGGAAAATAGACTGCATCATTGAGCCACAGTTCGGCGATTGAAAACGCCTCAACAATTTTGGCTGCATCGTTGGCACCTACAGGTGCGGAACCTTTTAAAAGCACTGTTTTTTTCGCAGTGTCTCGAACTGTATTTTTAGGAAGAGTTTCGGAGGAAGTTGTAAAGCCTGCACCATCCATTCCAATTTTTGAAAACTGTTCCTGAATCTTTTGCTGCATTTGTTGCATCATGGCGGCAAAATCGACGGACTCGTCGCCGTTATTCTTTTCAGCGTCGTCCGAATTTTCGGGTGTAAAACCAAATGGTGACATAGATGTAATCCTCTCAGCGATACAACCACTCGGCCACCCCTTTTCTTCCCGCATTTGAAAGCGCTATTTCCAGGGACCCCCTATAGATGGGCTCTTTAATCATGGAGGCGATCAACTTGTGTGGGCGATGGCATCAAAGCCGCGATAGGCTCAGAACATGTCAAGTGCAGCTACCGCCCTAATTTGGTGGATTATTCCAGCAATAGGCTTAATTGGCGGTCTCGGATATGTACTTTGGGTTTCGAAATTTCAAACCAAATTTCAGCAGGAAACTCAACGCTCGGTCGGTCAGTTTCAGCGTTTTCAAGACTCTCTCCGCGATTCACAGGCTCGCGATGTCGTGACTTCGGCTAAAACCGATGACCTGGATCCCGCTCCTGTGGATCCAGAACTGCGCAAATAAAACAGATTTCCCGTGCGCTACTCACCTCTTCCGCGCTTTGTTGTAGCCGTTCTTAGTATTTTCTTTCTATTTGCTCTTGTTGCTCCATTGCCATTTGCCATCGTTTTACCGGGAAGTGCCGATAATATTTTTGGGAAAATTCTTAATGTAAAGAATCAAAAATCATATTCTCCCACTGGACGCTTAGATTTAATGTCAGTTCGCGTAACAAATCCAGCTAATTGGATTATCGGACCTGAAGTTCTTTACTCATGGATTCGAAGCGATGAAGCCGTCTATCCCCGTGCAGCTATTTATCCGCCCGGAACCACCACTAAGTCTGAAAAGAAACTTGCTGCTGCCGACATGAGTTCGTCGCAGAGCAAAGCCATTGGCGCGGCCTTTAATTTTCTAAAGAACAACCCTGATTTAGGTGTCACACCAAATCAACTCATCGCAAAAAATATTTATTTTGATGTCAAACGCACGGGTGGCCCAAGCGGTGGAATGATTTTCTCAATCGGCGTAATCGAACTTTTAACTCCGCTTGATATTTTGCATGGTCGACATATTTCCGGTACCGGGACAATCTCCGTCGATGGAACGGTCGGCCCAATCGGCGGTATTAACGAAAAGATTCGTGCCGCCCGAAAAGCTGGGGCTCAAATTTTTCTAGCTCCTGAAGGCAACCGGGCCGAAGTTACCTCGCTCACGGAAGGCATCCACGTAATTTTTGTGGCCTCCCTTACAGATGCAGTTAAAGCCCTTATGGCGCAGGGATAATCCCCGAAATAGCCCACGATTTCGCCGATGGTAGGCCTGCTCTCGTTGCGCTAGCGTTGACCCATGATGAGTAATGCAGCCCCCCAGTTCAACTTCAAGCGCCGTGTAGGACCACTTCCAATAACTATCGCAATTTTGGTAGTTATTTTAGTCGCTCTTATTTCATTGAGCGGCTTCTATGCTGATTGGCTCTGGTTTAAGTCCGTCGATTTCACTTCGGTATGGTCAACAGTCTTGTTAACGAAATTCACTTTGTTTGTAGTGGCTGGACTCGTAACTGCGGCCTTGGTTCTTCTCAATATCATCATCGCCTACAAGCGTCGTCCGCTATATGTCCCTATGTCTGTAGAGGCAGATAACCTTGAACGCTATCGCGCTCAAATCGAACCGATTAAGCGTTGGGTCGTTATTGGTTTAGGTGTTGCTCTCTTTTACTTTGCGGGATCTTCGGGGTCAATGTTGTGGTCCAAATGGCTCCTATTCAAAAATTCAACTTCTTTTGGTGTTAAAGATCCTCAGTTCCATATGGATATATCTTTCTTTGCTTTCCGTCTTCCATTCTGGCAAACCCTCATTGCGTGGGGCATTTCAACGCTCATTCTTTCAATAATTGCATCGGCAATTGTCCACTATGTATATGGTGGAATTCGCCTACAAGTTCAGGAAGATCGCACAACCGTAGCTGCGCGCGTTCAGCTCTCAGTTCTACTTGGTGGAGTTGTATTGCTCAAGGCTGTTGCATATTGGTTCGATCGTTACGCGCTTGCCTTAAAAGATAGCAAGCTCATAACCGGTTTAACGTATACCGACGTCAATGCTGTTTTGCCTGCCAAAGCTATTCTGGCCGCAATCGCAGTCGTTTGTGCACTCCTATTTTTTGCAAACATTGTTCGTCGCTCTTGGATTCTTCCTGCCGCCGGTACTGGTCTACTTGTCATTTCATCGGTGCTAATCGCCGGAATCTATCCTGCAGCAATTCAAACTTTCCAAGTAAAACCAAGTGAATCCTCGAAGGAAGCCCCATTTATCCAGCGCAATATCGATGCTACGCGCACGGCTTATGGCTTAAATAATGTAACTGTCTCTGATTATCAAGCAACGCTTACAACCTCTGCCGGTCAGCTTTCCAAAGATGCAGCAACTATCGCCAACATCCGCTTGATGGATCCAAACGTTCTCTCTGCTACTTTCCGTCAACTCCAACAGATTAAGCCTTACTACAGCTTCCCTGACTCATTAGATATTGATCGATATATGGTCAACGGTGTTAAACGTGACACGGTTGTTGCAGTACGAGAGTTAAACATCGCTGGTAACCCATCTCGTAACTGGATCAATGACCACCTTGTTTATACCCACGGTTTTGGTTTTGTTGCAGCTTTTGGAAATACGGTTGATGCCGATGGAAAGCCTTCATTTGCCGTTGGCGATCTACCGCCAACCAAGGGGCTCGGAAAATTCGAACCACGTGTTTACTTTGGTGAAAATGTGCCTGATTACTCCATCATCGGTGGTGTAAAAACAAATACCCCAGTCGAGTTCGACTATCCAGATGATACGTCGGCTAATGGCCAAAGGAACTTCACGTACACCGGAACTGGCGGCGTACCTGTTGGATCACTTGTTAATAAATTAGTTTTTGCCCTCAAATATCAGGAGCAACGTATCTTGCTCTCATCCTTGATTAACAAGGATTCTAAGATTCTCTTTAATCGCAATCCTCGTGAACGCGTAGCCAAGGTTGCCCCATGGCTAACTCTCGATGGAGACCCATATCCGGCTTTGGTCGATGGCAAGGTTTTATGGATTATCGACGGATATACAACAAGTGCTGGTTACCCTTATTCTCGTCAGACCTCACTATCTAGTGCAACTTCGGATGCATTAACTGCAAATTCAAATGCCGTTACACCTCAAGGCAATGAAAATATTAACTACATACGTAACTCAGTTAAAGCGACGGTAGATGCCTACGACGGCACAGTGACTTTGTATCAATGGGATGCTAAAGATCCAGTTCTAGCTACGTGGAGCAAGGCTTTCCCTGGCACGGTCACACCTAAGTCGAAGATTTCCAATGAGCTTATGGCTCACATCCGATACCCCGAAGATATGTTCCGCGTTCAACGTGAAATTCTCTCCTCGTATCACGTAAAAACTGCTGCGGCTTTCTACGGCGGCCAGGATTTTTGGCGCGTTCCTCGGGATCCATCAACTTTCGGAGCTAATGCAAGTGCTCAACCTCCGTACTTCTTAACTTTGCAGATGCCTGGTCAGACAAGTCCAGAGTTTGCAATGACTACTCCATTTGTTCCACGCGGTGGTCGTGAAAACTTATCTGCTTTCGCAGTTGTAAACTCTGATGCTGGCCCTAATTACGGCAAGATAACTGTTCTTCAACTTCCACGAAGCACTAACGTTGCAGGACCTTCACAGGTTGCTTCAAACTTTGAAGCTAAACCCACAGTTGCAAACTCTCTCTCACTCTTACGTCAAGGTGGCTCAGATGTAGTTCTTGGTAACTTGCTAACGCTTCCAGTTGGCGGCGGACTGTTGTATGTACAACCCGTATATGTAAGAGCAACAGCAAACAGTGCTTCGTATCCGTTACTACAAAAAGTTCTCGTTTCTTTCGGTGATCAAATCGGTTATGACGACACATTAAAGGGTGCACTCGATCAAGTCTTCGGTGGTAACTCTGGAACAACGTCTTCAACCGGAACCACAACAACAACAACCACTGGAACAACGAATAACTCACTTGCGAGCGCACTGGCAAGTGCTAAACAAGCTCTTAGCGATGGACAAGCCGCCCTTGCAAAGGGTGACTTCGCCGCTTACGGTCGAGCACAAGATCGATTGAAATCTGCGATTGCATCAGCGATAGCTGCGCAAGTAAAGAAATAAGTATCGATTTGGTCTTTACCTAGCGAGCCCATAAGATTGCCGTTACCGACGCGGGGTGGAGCAGCTCGGTAGCTCGCTGGGCTCATAACCCAGAGGTCGTAGGTTCAAATCCTGCCCCCGCTACTAACGTAAAAAAGACCCTCAGGGGTCTTTTTTGCTTTCTCCTTTAAACTACCTTCATGCGAATGCAATCCCCCAAACGAGGAATGCTCGTAATAGGTTTGTGCTTAGCCCTCTTAATTGGGGGCTTTATTGTGAGGCAGAGTTTTCATTCCTCTTTGCCAACGGCCACTCGTTCTCCAGCTCAGTACACGCCCCAACCAACTCCTTCCACGTCCGCTTCACCTCTCCTAACTCCAACGCCAAGCATCTCATTGGTGGTTCCGGCCTCATGTGCGGCAACCAAGATTCTCAATGACATCTCCATGAAAATTCCTAAATCCGAGATTATCGACACTAAATGGCAACCCTCGCCAGGTACTGAATTGGCCGACGTGCTCGGTAACGGTGGAATAGCGTGCAGTTACGGCATTCAAAGAGCTGAAATTGGCACAACGATATTGTGGGTTGATAACTCCACATCTATATTTGAAAAGCACGTTGCGAGTTGGGTTGCCAAAAAATATACAAAGATTGATTTAGCGGGTGTTGATGAAAGCGCTGCCTATTTCTTGTATAAACCTCAATCAACGACTAACGAGTTCCACATATGGACGCTAGATATTCTTATTCATGGGATGTGGATCCAAGTGAGTGCAACATTCTTAAATTCAATTGATGAAGGAGCCTCCCTCATCACCGCCGCAATCGCATCAGCTACGGCTTGAGAATGAGCGCTTTAACTTACTTAATACGGAGCGAGTTAGTTACAACAAACAGTGATGAGAGCGCCATGGCGGCAGCGGCATAAATTGGCCTCAAGAGACCGAGAGCGGCGATAGGAAGACCGATAACATTGTAAATAAGTGCCCAGCCCATATTGAGATGGATAATTTTCAAAGTCTTCTTAGCTAATTTGAGCGCATCAATCACACTATTTAAACCAGCGTTCATTAATGTTATATCGGCACTTGAAATTGCGGTGTCAGTTCCGGTGCCCATCGCCATCGATAGATCGGCGGCAGTTAACGCTGCTGCATCGTTAATGCCATCTCCGATCATTAATACACAGTGGCCCTCTGATTTAAGCCGCTCAACTATCTGCAACTTCGTTTCTGGCAAAGCCGAAGAAACAACGTGTGCGCTATCAATTCCTACAACTGTTGCAACGGATGCGGCAACTTCGGCGCTATCGCCAGTTACTAGCCATGGGGTTATTCCCATTGTTCGTAAATCACTAATTGTTGCTGCGGCATCGCTTTTAAGTTCATCGCCTACTGTAAAAACTGCCAATGCAACGCCATCCCATGCCAATACTGAAACCGTAAGTCCATCCTCTTGCCCTTTAGCGATTGCTAATTTCAACTCAGGATGAAAATCAGTTGAGCTGTGAGCAACGGCTGCCGGTGAGCCGATAAGAACTACCGGGGATTGCACGCCTAAGTTCACGCGTCCTGCAGCTCCAGATCCAGGAGTGACTGAAAACTCAGTCGCCTCATACATTCGTGCGCCCTTACCTATGGCATGGCGCGAAATGGCAAGGGCAACTGGATGCGTGTTTTGTGATTCGATTGCCAATACCGAAGAGAGAATTGTTGTTTCGTTAATGAGCGGTGCAAATGAGCTGCCCAGGACTGCACCTGCCGACATTGAAACTGTTGCTGTCTGCACTTTCATAACGCCTTGAGTCAATGTGCCAGTCTTGTCGAAGACAACAGTATCGACGGTGCGCGCTACTTCAAGTACTCGTGGTTCGCGCAAAATTATTCCGCGTTGAGCCCCACGACCTGATGCAACGAGTAAAGCCACTGGAGTGGCTAAGCCAAGTGCGCATGGACATGCGATTACCAAGACGGTTATTGCAACTGAGATAGACCTGGTTAATGTGTGGTCGGTGTAGTACCAGCCAACAAATGTCGCGATTGAAATCAGCGTAACAATCGGTACAAATACTGCGCTAATTCGATCGGCTAAACGTTGAATAGGGGCCTTGGTACCTTGCGCGCTAATTACCATTGCCGTGATGCGCGCTAATTCGGTATCGCTACCAATTCTTGTGGCGCGCACAATTAACCGCCCATTGTGATTTATTGATGCTCCAATTACTTGCGAGCCTGGACGAACGTCAATGGGCTTTGACTCACCCGTCAGCATCGAGTTATCAACGGCGCTTTCACCTTTAATCACGATGCCATCAGTTGCAATGCGCCCGCCAGGTAGAACTTCAAACTCATCGCCGATTTCGAGTTGACCAATTGGAACGATTAGCGGAAATCCACCACGAACTATCGTCACTTCTTTACTACCTAAAGCAAGAAGCGAAGAAAGTGCTGCACCTGCGCGTGATTTAGCCCGGGTCTCTAAGAAACGTCCAAGGATTACGAAAAAGATTACGCCAGCGGCTACCTCGGTATAAACATCTCCGGCACCTGTTGCATTGGCATAAATTGACCATGTAAAGGCGGCAAGTGAACCGAGCGAAATTAAATTATCCATTGTTGGGTGCTTCAAATTACGCAGAGCTGCGCGATGAATCGGCCATGCCACTAACAGCACAACGGGTGCGCTTAAAGCGATAACTACCCAGGCTGTTGGCGAATATAAAGGATGTCGGAGACCAAAGTGATCAAGTGCCTGAAGAACTCGCATATCTATTCGGTGATGCCAACTCATAACCATGGATATTGCAACGGCTGGGGCTGCAAATATGAAAGCAAAAAATAACGCTCTGGCTGACTTCTTGTTATGCAAAGTCATTGATTGGCCATCTTGTAACAACGTGGCTTTATATCCAGCTTTTTCAACGATTTTCACTAAGGCTTTAATATCCATATCGGCTGGCGATAAAATATGAGCCGTTTCAGTTGCAAAATTTACGCTTGCGCTTACGCCTTCAACTGCATTGAGCGCTTTCTCTACGGTATTAACGCACGATGAGCAGGTCATTCCCTCAATTGAAAGAGTAACTGGTTCTAAAACGGTGCTCATGGGTTTAAGCCATTGATAACTGCATTATGCAGAACTCCGTTTGTAGATACCCCACTTCCACCAAATGGACCGGGTACACCGTCAACATTCGTAAAAATTCCGCCAGCTTCGCGCACAATAATATCTAGCGCTGCCATATCCCACACCGCAAGTGTTGGCTCGATTGCGACATCAACTGCGCCCTCTGCCACCAACATGTGCGACCAAAAATCGCCCATGCCGCGTGTGCGCCAAGCGTTATCTAACATCTTTTGAAAAGATGCGAGTCGGTCATCAAAGCCAATGAAATCTGAATATGTAATTGATGCATCGGTAAGCGTAGCTACTTGTGAAACCGATATTTTCTTAGTAACACCGTTGAACGTGACGAAGGCTCCTTGGCAACATGATGCGAACCAGCGGCGCGATAATGCCGGAGAGCTCGCAACGCCGACAACAACTTCTTGAGTTCCATCTTCACTTACTTCGACGAGGGCAATTAAAGTTGCCCACGTAGGAACTCCGCGCATAAAGTTTTTAGTTCCATCGATTGGATCAATGATCCAGTAACGCTTACTGCCCGTTATGTCGCTTCCAAACTCTTCACCTAATAATCCATCGTTAGGGCGATGCGTAGCTAGAGCTTCACGGATAGCGGTCTCAACTGCGCGATCGGCGTCGGTTACTGGCGTGTTATCGGGCTTGGTCGTGATAACTAAATCTAAGGATTGATATCTCTCAAGGGCAATCGAATCAGCCAAATCGGCAAGTAAGTGAGCTAGAGCTAAGTCATCTGCGTAGCGAGAGGGGTCATTTGTCATAGTGCTTGAATTCTAATCCTCTAGTCCCTCTGCGGGCTGCTCCTTCACGCTGAGCAAAGAGCGAAGGCTCGCTAATCTCGCGCTGCGTTCTGGATCCGCCACACCATCAGGGGCCGCCCACGCATCAAGTGAGCATGAACTCTCAGAGTGTGAGCAGTTAGACAAACAGTTAGCGGCAACTTCTGACAAATCCGTGAATGCATCAACAATTCGCTTTGTGTCGATATGTGAGAGGCCGAAAGCCCGAATTCCAGGTGTGTCAATAATCCAACCATCACTATCCAAAAGTGGAAGGGCAATTGCACTAGATGAAGTGTGGCGACCACGACCTGTTGCAGCGTTCACGTCACCAGTTAAACGATCGGCTTCAGGTACTAATGCGTTAATCAATGTAGATTTTCCAACACCCGAATGTCCAACTAAAACTGAAATCTTTGCCTCAAGCATTTCGTGCAGTGCTTTCAGATCACGTTCTCGTGAATCAGTCTTAATTGCAGTGTGGAGAATTTCTACACCTAACTTTGAGTACTCGGCAAGAAAATCTGGAATTACGCCAAGATCTGTTTTGGTGACAACTAACTTAGGGGTAATGCCTTCAGTAAATGCTGAGACTAAGAAACGGTCAATTAATCCACGTCGCGGCTCCGGATTAGTTGCAGCAACAACAATTACTAGTTGATCAATATTTGCAACAATCGTGCGCTCTACTTGGGCGGCATCATCGACCGTGCGACTAAGCGAATTGCGCCGCTCTTTAACTGCAACAATTCGCGCCAAACTTCCTTCGTTTCCGCTCACATCGCCAACGATTAAAACAATGTCGCCCACTACAACTGACTTTGGCCCTAGCTCTCGCGCCCTCATTGCAGTGATAACTACGCCATCATCGGTAATGCATGTCTGCCGACCCCGGTCTACCGTCGTAACCAGCGCAGTTATTGCATCACTATGGCTCGGACGATCCTTGCTGCGTGGACGCGTACTGCGAGCAGGTCTAATTCGCGCATCGGTTTCATCGTATTCGCGTGGACTCATTTTTCACTCTCACACAAGAAGTGAGCTCCATAGCCCTGGAAAATCTGGCAATGTCTTGCGCGTTGTTTCAATATTTTCAACGTCAATATCGGGCACAACTAAACCAATAACAGCTCCAGCTGTTGCTAATCGATGATCGTCATACGTATGGAAAACACCACCATGTAGTGGTGCCGGTGTGATGTGAAGCGATGTTTTATGCTCCTCGACTTTTCCACCGAGGGCGTTTATCTCGTTTGTCAGCGCAGCTAAACGGTCGGTCTCATGAAGACGTAAGTGACCAATTCCCCGCAAGTGTGATGGGGAATCTGCCAGCGCTGCCAACGCTGCAATGGATGGAGTGAGCTCACCAACCTCATGTAAATCAATATCAATTCCATGAATCACGCCAGTTCCAGTAAGAGTTAATCCCTTTTCACTCGTTAAAATCTGCGCCCCCATTGCGCTAAGAATGGAGCGCAATTGATCGCCAGGTTGACTCGTCTTGGTTGGCCAGTCGGCAATCGTGACACTTCCTCCACACACCATTGCGATGGAGAGAAATGGCGCGGCATTGGAAAGATCAGGTTCAATTACTAACTCACGTCCATGCAGAGCGCCAGGCTTTACACTCCAACTTTGCGCATCTCTATCGACGACAACCTCGGCACCAAATTCACGAAGCAACTCAACGGTCATATCAATGTGTGGCATTGATGGAAGCGAGCCGCCTTTATGAGTAACAGTGATTCCATTTTCAAAACTTGGGGCTACCAATAAGAGTGCAGATAGAAACTGGCTAGAGGCACTTGCATCAATCGTTATTGCACCCCCTGGGATTTTTCCTTTGCCGTGAAGTGTCAATGGCAAGCCATAGCGACCTTGGTGTTCGATTGTTACGCCAAGTTCTTCAAGGGCTTTTATTACGGGCCCTAAGGGGCGCTCATATGATCTTGGATCTCCGTCGAATGCGATCTCTCCTGTTGCCAGGGCTGCTAAAGGTGGCAAGAAACGCATGACGGTGCCTGCATTTCCTACATCGATTCGTGCCGGTCCGCTCATTTCAGCTGGAGTTATAGTTAATTGATATTCAGATAAACCATTTACTTCTTTGTCCTCTTCAACGATTCCGATTCCTAGGGCCTGTAAACCTTGCACCATGAGTTGGCTATCGCGTGAGACAAGTGGGCGACGAAGAGTTGTTGGGGAATCGGCTTGGGCCGCTAAAATAAGGGCGCGGTTTGTTACCGATTTTGAACCTGGAATAACGACGCGCACATCAACTGCTTCGCGCCCGCGAAAAATCGCCGGCCAGTGGGCGTCATTTTTTCTCATTAATTAAGTCTATCCTTATCGTTATGTGTGGGCGTTATGCGCAATCTGCCGATATGCGCGAACTTATGGAGCAGTTCGAGGTCACTGGTAGCTCTCCAACGCAATCCCTGCCAGCAAATTGGAATATCGCACCCACTAATCCCATCTATATAGTCCGCGCAGATTCTGCCGATCACCATCAGCGCGAATTAGCCACAGTTTCTTGGGGATTAATTGCCCCCTGGCTCTCTGATCTCAAAGAGGCAAGGAGTTCTCAATCGCGGGCAATTAACGCTCGGAGCGAATCAATTTTTGAAAAGCCAACTTTTAGGAACGCTTTCAAATCAACACGTTGCTTGATCCCAGCCGAGGGCTACTACGAGTGGTCAACAGCGCTCGGTGAATATCCGCCGAAGCAGCCCTTTTATATTTGTGCGCGTGACGGAAACCAGTTACCAATTGCCGGAATTTGGAGTAGTTGGCGGGCAGGTAATGGAGAGTTAATAGAGAGTGCATCCATCATTACGCAAGAGGCGCAGGGCAACCTCTCCAAAATCCATAGCCGTATGCCTGTGTTTATGCCGCATGATCGTTGGGAAGAGTGGCTCAATCCTGACAATAAAGAGATAGAAAAACTAAGAACTCTTATGCAGGTTGACTCCCCCGACTCACTAGTTCTCGCCCATCCAGTCTCCAGCGAAGTCAACTCTGTGACACGAAATTCTAAAAAGTTAACGGAACAAATTGAATTGGGAGAGCCAGAAACCCTCTTTTAACGATAGCCTTTTAGTGCGATGACATCAACGGATTTAGTTAAAGAGAGCTCGGCGGAGCGCACTCTCCGCTTTGAGCGAGATGCGCTTGCATTCACAAACCAGTTATATGCTGCCGCCCTTCGCTACACAAAAAATCCGCATGATGCTAAAGATTTGGTACAAGATACATATCTCAAAGCTTTCGCCTCTTTTCATCAGTTTGAACCTGGTACAAATTTAAAGGCTTGGTTATATCGCGTATTGACGACAACTTTTATTAATACATATCGTAAAGATCAACGCCGACCTCAAATTTCTGGTGGCGAGATTGAAGATTGGCAGTTAGCTAGCGCTGCGTCACACTCGAGCAACCTAGGAAAATCGGCAGAGGTTGAAGCTCTAGAGAATTTGCCCGATAGTGATATTAAACGTGCCCTTAATGAAATCCCCGAAGAGTTTCGCATTGCTGTGTACTTGGCCGATGTCGAAGGTTTTTCCTATAAAGAGATTGCCGACATTGTCGGAGTGCCGGCAGGAACTGTTATGTCACGCCTGCACAGGGGAAGAAAACAGTTGCGCGAGCGGTTAACAGAGTATGCAAAAGATTTAGGCTATACGGTCAAAACGCCTAAGGAGGAAGTTCTATGAGCGAATCAGAATTTATCCTCTGTAACCAGATGCTTAACTCCTTTGTGCTTCTCATTGAAGGAAACAACGATGATGAATCGATGGTTTATACCGTCCAGACCCACCTTTCAGAGTGTCCTGACTGTGCAGCCGAATTTGCACATGAGCAAAAAATGCACGGTTTAATACAAGATGTCTTGCGCCGTACTTGCTGTGAAACCGCGCCCGAGGAACTCCATAATGCGATTTACCAACAAATCCATGCGCATATGGGTGGGGGCTATACAAGCGAAGTAGTCACAGAATTTACAATGACGGAAATTTCAATTGCAATCGATGAGTTTGGAAACATAGAGCACCGTGAAGTCACTATCGAACACACCGAAGAGATTCGCTACGAAAATGGCGAGGAATAACCCATGAAACCTTCCGAGGAGGTAATCGGGGCAGTTGGGTTTTCCGTTATGACCGTTCGGCCCGGCGACACGTCGGTAGCAATGGGAGTTGGAGATCTACCGATTATTGCCCAATCACACCTATTAAGCCTCATGGAGCATGCGGCAATCATTTCACTCGATGAGTATCTAGAATCCGGTGAAACAACTATCGCTATTTCATCTGAAATGCTCTCACTCTCTCCGGCTTCAATCGGCGCAGAGTTACGCGCGACTTCTCGCTGTATTGAAATAGAAAACACGGAGTTAACTTTTGAATGCGAAGTCTATGAAGGAGAACGCCAAGTTGCGGCGGCAATGATAAAAAGAGCGACGGTAGAGCGAGTATCTTTCCTCGCACGTACCGCCGCTCAGTCTTTAATCTCTTAAGTTTTAAGCTTTTTTAGTTGCCCAGAAAATTTCAGCAATCTCATCAATCTTTGCAATTAACTTATCTGCAACTGCAACATCTTGAGTTCCCTTTGTGCCTGCAGCACCAGCAAGCTTGGTGGCCTCATTAAATAGTGAGTGCAGTTGTGGGTATGCCTCAAAGTGAGGAGCCTTAAAGTAATCGGTCCAGAGAACCCAGAGATGCTCTTTAACTTGGTGTGAACGCTCCTCCTTGATTGCAACTGAACGTGAACGGAAATCCGCATCGGTATTTGCTGCGTACTTTTCCATGCAGGCCTTTACCGATAGAGCCTCGATTTTTGCTTGGGCTGGATCGTAAACACCACATGGTAGATCGCAGTGTGCATAGAGCGTTATTTTTGGCGTAAACATGCTTTCTCTCCCTTGAAAAATTCTCGCGTGTAAGTCCTACACATGACAGACTACCGTTCGTGAGCAAATTTGGCACCGTCAAGGTTGAGGGCCGCTCAATGGAGCCTACTTATAACAATGGTGACTGGCTTTTCGTCCTCTGGATGCAGGAGGCGCCGAACCGAGCCCCACTGGGAAGCATCGCGGTCATAGAACGTGAAGAGCGACCGGGTATTTTTCTTATTAAGCGAATACAAAAAGAACATGCTGGAAATTACTGGGTCGAAGGTGATAACAGTGAAAGCACAGATTCACGAACGTGGGGCTGGATTGCACCGCATGAAATTGTTGGACGTGTGTTGTTTCGTTACCGAAAAGGAAGGCCGTTTATCGGGTAAAGGCTTCTAACATTAAGGCTTTCTGTTCATCCTCATGCAAGTGATGGTTTCCAGTAGCTGGAGATGCCGTTGCGCGACGAGATACACGGCGCAAAATACGCGAACCAAATCCACGTCCTCCATGTTGTTCAGAGGTACGAAGTGCAACATGGGACCAAGGGCCTTGATTAGCGGGTTCATCTTGAACCCACAATAAATTTGCATTTGGATGCTTGTTAGCTTCGGCGATCATCTCATCGATTGGAAGTGGATATAGAAGTTCAAGACGAACAATCGCGGTCGTTGTTTCGCCAGACTTTGCCCGCTCTGCAACTAAATCATGATAAATCTTGCCAGAGCAGAAGATCAGACGCGTTGCGTTCTGAACACTCTCATCTGAAATTACTGGGCGGAAATGTCCGCTTGTGAAATCAGAGAGCGCCGAAGCTGCCGCACGTAAGCGCAGCATTGATTTTGGAGTAAAAATAATTAATGGTCGACGTGCTGGGTTCTTTGCGTGCCAGCGTAGTAAGTGGAAATAAGAGGCCGGCGTTGATGGTTGAGAAACGGTCATGTTTTGTTCAGCACATAACTGCAAATATCGCTCAATTCGGGCTGAAGAGTGATCAGGACCTTGGCCCTCATATCCATGTGGAAGTAGCAAAACGAGCGATGAGCGCTCTCCCCACTTTTGAAGAGCCGATGAAATAAATTCATCAATAATCGTTTGGGCTCCGTTAGCAAAGTCGCCGAACTGACCTTCCCAAAGAACCAAGGCATCTTCGCGTTCAACGCTGTAACCATATTCAAAGCCCATTGCCGCATACTCACTGAGCAGCGAATCAATGACAAAGAAGTGGTTCTCATCGCTATTGAGTGCGCGCAGAGGAGTCCATTCATTACCGTTTTCTTTATCAATGATGACAGCGTGACGATTGCTAAATGTTCCACGTCGAGCATCTTGTCCGGCAAGGCGAATTGGCACATCTTCTTTAAGAAGTGAACCAAAAGCCAGCATTTCTCCAGTAGACCAATCAATCGATGAGTCATTGAGTGATTCAACGCGTTTAGCTAACTGAGGCAATAACTTAGGGTGAACTTTAAAGCCCTCAGGAATTGCTGACTGAGTTGCAGCGATTTCACGGACTAGGTTTTCGCTAATTGATGTAATGATCTCGTGTGCCTCTGGTGCAACTGGAGCTTTAAAGTTTGGATCGGTCTCGGTGTGCAGATTATTAACGGCTGCATACACGGCCTCTAACTGGCTCTGATAATCGCGCGCGACCTCTTCGGCCTGTTCTTGCGAAATATCTCCGCGACCAATTAACGCTTCGATATACAAAGTACGCGTTGAACGTTTAGCGTCAATCATCTTGTACATAATTGGTTGTGTGAAACTTGGCTCGTCACCCTCATTGTGTCCACGTCGACGGTAGCAAACCATGTCAATGACAACATCTTTATTAAACTCCTGACGATACTCAAAAGCTAAGCGTGCAATACGCACACACGCTTCAGGGTCATCGCCATTAACATGGAAAACAGGGGCCTGAATTATTTTGGCAAAGTCAGTTGAATACGTAGAGGTGCGCGATGCTTGTGGCGCAGTTGTAAATCCAACTTGGTTATTAACAACGATATGAATCGTTCCACCAGTGCGGTAGCCAGCTAACTGCGACATCTGTAGTACTTCAGCATTTACGCCTTGACCCGCGAATGCGGCATCACCATGCAGTAATACGGGAAGTATTGAATAGGCGTGCTTAATATTGAGCTTGTCCTGCTTGGCGCGAACAATTCCCTCTAGAACTGGGTTAACTGCCTCAAGGTGCGAGGGATTGGCCGCCAAATAAATCTTGGTTGTTGCTCCCGCGAATGAAGTGAATACACCCTCGGTACCTAAATGATATTTAACATCGCCAGAACCCTGAACTTGATTTTCAGCGTAATGTCCTTGGAACTCCTGGAAAATCTGACCATGTGACTTACCGGCGATATTTGCTAGAACATTTAAGCGTCCGCGGTGCGACATACCAATACAGACTTCATCTAAACCTTGATCGGCAGCACTAGAAAGAACGGCATCGAGTAATGGAATAACCGATTCTCCACCTTCGAGTGAGAAGCGCTTTTGACCAACAAACTTGGTTTGTAAGAAAGTTTCAAAAGCTTCAGCACCATTGAGTTTATGTAGGATGCGTAGGTTTTCCTGTGGTGCAAGCTTCTGCGCGCCAATTTCAACATGGGTTTGAATCCATTCGCGTTCTTTCGGATCTTCGATGTACATATATTCAACACCAACAGTGCGGCAATATGAATCTCGAAGGATTCCGAGGATCTTGCGAAGTGGCATGAATGTTGCCCCACCAAAACCACCAGTTGCAAATTCACGATCGAGATCCCACAATGTTAAGCCATGCGTCACTACATCTAAATCTGGGTGAGAGCGTTGCTTATATTCCAGCGGATCAACGTCGGCCATTAAGTGCCCGAAAGTGCGATAGGCGTGAATCAACTGTTGAATGCGGGCAGTTTTATTAATCTGTTCATCTTTGCTGAACTCAAAATCTTTAGCCCAGCGAATTGGTTCGTACGGAATTCGAAGGGCGGCAAAAATTTCATCGTAGAAGTTTTCAGCACCCAATAAATATTCATTCATGCGACGAAGGAAATCACCCGATTGCGCGCCTTGAATAACACGATGGTCGTACGTACTAGTAAGCGTGACGACTTTGCTAATGGCCATTCGGGCAAGGGTTTCGGCGCTTGTGCCATGGAATTCAGCTGGATAATCCAGCGCACCAACGCCAAGAATTAAACCCTGGCCTTGTACTAAACGTGGAACCGAGTGAACCGTGCCGATTGTGCCTGGGTTCGTAATAGACAATGTGGTCCCAGCGAAATCGTCAACGGTTAAAGATCCTCCGCGCGCTTTTTTGATAATCGCCTCGTAAGCGCCCCAGAACTGTGCAAAGTCCATTCCTTCGCAGCCTTTGACCGAAGGCACCAATAACTGGCGCGACCCATCGGCTTTAGCTAAATCAATAGCAATACCTAAGTTGATGTGTTCGGGATGACCGACTGCAGGCTTGCCATCTAGTTCGCCAAAAAATGCATTCATCTCAGGCATCGCGCGGACCGCTTTAATCATGGCATAGGCGATGATGTGTGTGAATGAAACTTTTCCACCACGTGCGCGCTTGAGGTGATTATTAATCACAATGCGGTTATCAATCATCAATTTTGCGGCAACCGCTCTCACCGATGTTGCAGTTGGAACGGAAAGCGAAGCTTCCATACTTTGAACTACGCGAGCCGATACACCACGAATTGGTTCAAGAGTTGAGGCACTTGGTGTTACTAATACGGGAACTGGCTTAACAATTGGATCTGCCGGTGTCGGTTGTAATGATGCAATATCTTTAACAATTGGTTGTTGGACTGGCGCTGCAACTACTGCAACTGTTGGCATAACTTGGGCTGCAACCTCGGACACAACAATCTTTGCTATTGGCTCGGACGCAACAGGTGTTTGTTTTTGCGCCTTAGGAAGCGGTGGAATACCTTTAGAAACCGGTTGAGTGGATTGGACGGCAGAAGTCGCAGCAGGAGTTCCTGGCTTATTTGTTTTGAAGTACTCAACCCACGCGGGGTCAACGGATGATGGGTCTGCTAAATAATGCTCGTACATCTCATCGACGAGCCAATCATTTGCACCAAAATCCTGTGCCGACACTGGCGAACTCCTTTATGGCGTGAATTGGGCCAAGCCTATCGGCAGTATCGGCATGGATAAACTCGAAAATGGGCCTCACGGCGCGAGATAGGCCACATTGCCGACTTATAAAGCCTAGAAGAGCCCAGATTAATTACTCAGGAATCGCGCGAAGAGTCGCCGCCAAAGTGGCTGCAGCAAGTGCGGCCAATGGAATTGCAACAATCCATAGCCCCGCCTGGACTTGATAAGAGACAACTCCGAGTGCAATTAGATTTGCAAGCACTGAAGGCGCTCTACCAAAATATTTTCCGCGACGATATCCAATTGCCGAGATTGCTAAACCGCCGCTTCCAAGGACTACAAAAAGTAGAACTCCAAGTAACGGCAGAAACTCAAAAGTTGTTGCCTTGAAAGTTAGAACAAGTAACCACACACCAAGGGCGCCAATCACAACTGATTCAACAAGTAATAGGGATGCCACTACTGCGCGGGCCTTAGCCGCCTTGGAAGGATCTTGTGCCATGGAGGAGAGATTAACTCATTTGGGCGAGCACAGCCCTCTTTTCTCCCACGATGGAATACATGATTCGCAGACGCATTTAGCCTCGCCCTCATTTTTCTATGAGCAACTTCGACGTCAGCTCGCGCTCTCTGCACGAAGTACATTGAGTTTTAGCATAATTAAAATCAGCTTTGAAAAAAATTGCAAAGCGTTAAGCGGCTCCTCCATTGGCGCTGCAGATGTTTTACATTTTTCATGTGAGCTTAAAACCCTGACTAGGAGTGAAGATTGCATTGGCCGAATAGGTGTAAGTGAATTCCTCATCCTAATTAGTGATGAAGAAGTGGCCGCGCGTCAATTGCTCAATCGCCTTGAGTCAGCAACCTCGCTCTCCCTCAACCACACGCTACATATTTCCCTCTCAATTGTTACCTCTCTGTGCGGTGAAAGTGGCTTAGATATCCTGAATCGGTTGGATACAGCGGCTTTATCCACGCACTAGCCACTTGCCTCAAGAAAACGTCAGTTGCTCGCTTAGGTTTTCGACATGGACCTAGACATAGATATAACTTTCGGTGCAATTGCCCCTTTTATGAATGACCCAACGATTGAAGAGATTTGGATTAACTCCCCCGAGCGAATATTTATCGCTCGATCTGGAAAGAGCGAGCTGACCAATCTCCTTCTAACTAGTGAGGATGTTCGAAACATCGTTGAACGGGCCCTTATGTGGAGCGGTCGGAGGTTGGATCTATCACATCCATTTGTGGATGCTCGCCTTCCCGATGGCTCTCGGTTACACGTTGCAATCCCTGAAATCACGGCCCAACATTGGGCAGTTAATATCCGCAAACATTTGATGCGCAACTTAGGCATCGATGAGTTAGTTGAACTTGGTGTTATGACTCCATTCATGGCAACGGCGTTAAAAAACTCTGTCCGTGCGGGATTAAATATTCTGGTCAGTGGGGGTACTCAGTCGGGTAAAACGACGATGCTCAATGCTTTAGCCGGTGCAATCCCACGAACCGAACGCGTGCTCACGATAGAAGAGGTTTTTGAATTAAGCCCGGCCCTGCCCGATGTTGTCGCACTTCAAACTCGAAGTGCAAATTTGCAAGGGGAAGGTGAGATTCCATTACGCCGACTAATCAAAGAGTCACTTCGTATGCGCCCATCTCGCATTATTGTTGGCGAAGTTCGCGAAGCTGAAGCGTTAGATCTATTAATCGCGCTGAACTCAGGTCTACCTGGAATGGGCACATTGCACGCAAATTCTCCCCGTGATGCGATTATAAAACTCCAGACTCTGCCGTTACTAGCGGGTGAGAATATCTCCCACAAATTCATCGCGCCTACTGTGGCATCGGCTTTTGACTTAATCGTGCATGTCTCTCTGGATCAACTAGGAATGCGTCGCGTCAAAGAAATCTCTGCTCTAACTGGCAGGTATGAAAATGATCGCGCCGAAATTGAAACTTTGTGGATGTGGAACGGTAAGGATTATGATCGTGGAATCGGCACACTTCCGCACTCCGATAAATTCACTGCAGTTGGTGCGCCTTTAAGCACTTGGTGGCGCCAATGAAAATCAAACTGCGTAGCGCCGCATTTGGCTCAGTAACTGTCGCACTTATTTTTCTGGCAACGGGCGCTATTTCTATTGCATTAGCTTTTGGTGCACTTGTTGTGGGTATTTCCTTTATCACCTTGCGCAGCAAAAACCTCCACACCGAATCGGCCCTCGTTGCCGCATGGCCAGAAGTCATTGACCATTTAATGTCTGGAATTCAATCTGGACTTTCGTTGACTGAATCATTGGCCGGACTTGCCACTCGCGGACCAGAAATTTTGCGGCCCGCATTCATTGACTTTCGTACATCGCTCTACCGTCATGGTGATGTCGGAGAAGCAATTAATGAATTAAAGGATCTCTTTCATCATCATGGAAGTGACCAGATTTTCGAGGCTCTATTGATATCTAAAACTCTCGGAGGTAGCGAACTACTAGCGATTCTTCGAACACTTGGAGATTTTCTACGTCAAGATTTAGCACTTCGAAGAGAGATCGAAGTTAAACATGGATGGATTAAGAACTCTGCTCACCTATCAGCTGCCGCCCCTTGGATTCTCCTACTTTTACTTTCAACCCAACCAAGTACTGCGGCCGCGTATTCAACACCTACAGGTAGTGCAATTTTGGTTGCAGGTTTGGTAATGACCGCTATCGCCTACCTCTGGATGAATCGTTTGGGCCGTTTACCCCAAACGCCTCGCGTGTTTACTGGTGCGCAGCAAGGGGAGCAATAATGATTTCGATAATCTTCATCGCCATGCTTTTTGCAGTTCCTGGCGGGTTGCTATTTATGTTTGATCCAAATAGCGATCCATTAAAAGAGTTAGAGCGCCGTGCTAAGTCCACTGCCGCGCAGGTTCGAGACAAAAGCGGAATTCACTTACGTTTAGAAGAGCTTGGTCGAAGCAGCGAACTTGATTATCAGAATTTCCGGATCCGCCAAATTGGCTTCTGTGCTGCAAGTACAACGCTGACAATGGTGCTACTAATTGCCTCTGATTATGCGCACTTAACTGCTTTGGTGCCCGCCGGCCTTGTGGGGACTTTTGTCTTCGTGCTCATTGATAAACAGTTAACGGGTCAGGTGAAAGCTCGTAGACAGATAATTGAAGCTGAGTTTCCAGCCGTTGTGGAAATGCTCACTTTGGCCATCGCCGCTGGTGAAACCCCAATGAGTGCCATGTTGCGAATTGCGCAGTCGGCAGATGGCGAACTATCCAAAGAATTCGCAAGAGTTATCGCTGACGTACGAACTGGAGAGCCACTACACGTATGCCTAGATGCAATGGGCCGTCGAGTTAAGTCGGTAATGATCCGTCGGTTTATCGATGCAATCGTGACGGCAACTCTTCGCGGAGCACCGTTAATTGAAGTTCTAACTCGGCACGCTGTTGAAGCCCGTGCCAATCAACGCAATATTGTCATGAATGCAGCAGGTAAGGCTGAAATCTCCATGATGATTCCAGTCGTCTTCCTTATTCTGCCTATCTCAATTCTATTTGCGTTGTGGCCATCACTGACAAATTTGAATCTCTTCGCGAGTTAAATTTGATTAAGCCGCACTTTCTTCGCGCTCTGATTGGCTAGAAACAGGAGAAGCAGCCTCTAGTTGCACAGTTAGCTTTTGAATTGGAGGGTTGACCTCACGCGCAGCAACTTCAATCGCACTTGGGCGACCGGCTTTGCGTTTACGAGTGATGGCACGACCATCTTCAAATAACTCTCCGCCCCACACTCCGGCTGGCTCTTTGCGAGATAGCGCGCCTTCTAAACATTGTGCGCGCACGGGACACCCACCACAGAGCGATTTAGCTTCGGCGATGGCCAACTCATCTTCGGAGAAGTACATCTCAGGATCTGCCGTGTGGCAGGGCAAATTAAATGATGAACCATCGCTATATGTGCCGGTTACAGCATCCAAACCGATCTTCTCATCTGCCCAGCCTGGTACTAGTAGTTCGCTGAAGAGAACGCTCATCGTCCTCACCTCTTCTCTCTATGTTGTCGCTTTTGTTGGCTAACAGTTTTACCTGTTAGGTAGTGCTCCGGTTGTTCCTAGTTAGTTTTAGTTGTTGGTATTTAGTTTTCTTTTGGTAAATGAAAAAGGGCCCGAATCCTTTGTGGATTCGAGGCCCTTGGCTTCTTGTTCTAATTCGATGTTATCGAGTAGAACCCCAAGTGGCCTCGTATCCGGCATAAAAGGCTGCGTAGAATGCAGGCTTTGACGTATGCCAAGAAGCGCGGGTATTGGTTGTATGAGCAGTAGAAAGTGCAGCAGAACGCGTTGCGTTTGCTGTTACGAATGATGCGTTAGACATATTCGTTACTCCCTTTCTGTTCATCCTCATTTCGCCAAGAAATGTAGGAGCCGTAAGGGTAAGGCATGCATCGTTGAGTTTGCAACTCAATTAAACCCTTTTCGCGAATTCACCGGAATTTGCCAGAAAACTTATGAAATCAAGCCCGCTTCAACTAGAAAGCGTGAAGGTTTCCCGCGATAGCTCAGGTGAAGATCCACTTTCGCGCGTGTGATTCCAACGTAAAACAGGCGGCGCTCTTCATCAATTGAAGCCTGGTCGTTGCTGGTGGACGAGTTTTCAAGGGGTAATAGGCCCTCGCTCACGCCCATCAGAAATACGCGCTCCCATTCAAGGCCTTTTGCTGCATGCAAAGTAGCAAGGGTTGTTACCGGCATTGTTGGTGGATTATTTTGTTGAACTCGATCTTCAAGTTCGCGTAAGTACGTGCGCAAATTCTTCGGAGTAAAGCCACTATCGCCATCTAATTCGCGGGCTAAGTGAAGCAGGGCTGCAATTCCATCGATGTGTGCACCAGTTAAAAAGGGTTGAGCCAATGTCCGGAGTTCGTCGAGCCATGAAACACCTTGCGTTGGAATAACTGAGGCATTGCGTACTAACTTTAAAAACTCGCGCACATCGGGGCGATCGAAGAAGCGATCACTGTTGCGCACTTGATATGGCAACTTCGCCGCATTCATCGCGCGCTCTAACGTATTGAGTTGACTGTTCGTACGTGCAAGAACGGCAATCTCTTGCGCCGCCGTTCCCGATGCTAATAGCTCCTTTATCCAATCGACAATTCCCGCAATTTCGGCGCTCTCATCTTTAAAAGCATCGACCGATGGTTTATCGCCATGATCATTAAGGGCGACTAACTCTTGACCCATCTGCGCTTTTCGCAAAATACTATTGGCCATAAAAGTAATTTCAGGCGTAGAACGATAACCGGTAGTTAAGCGAACAACTTCGGCCTCTGGAAAGCGATTAGTAAAAGAGTTTAAGAAAACCGGTGTAGCGCCAGCAAAGGAGTAAATAGTCTGAGCGGGATCGCCCACGACGCAAATCTCTTGGCGCGAACCTAGCCACGCGTTAATAAGGCGCTGTTGCAATGGCGAAATATCTTGGTACTCATCGATGGTGAAGAAACGGTATTGATCTTGCACGCGTTCACGAACTTCGCGCTCTTGTTCAATCATCGCAGTTGTCAGCAGTAGTACATCTTCGAAGTCCATCGCGCGCTCCTGTTGTTTGACGGATTCATAAGCCGTGTAGACCTTGGCAATCTGTTCGGCGTTGATGCGCGGCTTTACTGGGCGCTTGCCGAGCTCGGATAAGTAATCGGCAGGGGCAACTTGTGAAACTTTGGCCCACTCAATCTCAGAGGCAATATCGCGCATTAAATCCCGAGAAGTAATTGAAAGTTCGCCTGTTAGTTCAGCGCGCTTAATGGCCTCGGTAATAAAACTTGTTTTAGATGTTATTAAATCTGGAGTGCGACCGCCAAAGACTTGAGGCCAGAAGAAAGTCAGTTGTTTAAGGGCTGCAGCGTGAATTGTTCGCGCTGATACGGCAGGCACTCCTAAAGAACGAAGCCGCATGCGCATCTCCCCTGCTGCGCGCGCAGTGAAAGTTAGCGCTAATACTTTATGCGGATCCATTACCCCGATGGCTGCGGCGTATGCGATGCGATGTGTAATCGCGCGCGTCTTTCCAGTGCCGGCACCTGCGATTACACAGACTGGGCCACGGGTGGCAAGGGCGACTGCGCGCTGTTCGTTATCTAGAGCTTCAAGAATCTCTTCGGCGCGAACCTCGTTACTCAAGGCCTCCAACCTCCGGTGACCTCGATGCGGATTAAATAAGGAATCCGAGAGTCATAGATCACGGTCTCCAACTTTCTCCACCGATTAAATCTTCAACTCCATATCCAGATTTAGCTGTGTACCAGCCTGTAATCATTTTGCGGGCAACTGAAATCGTTGGAGGAAGCAATAACTCCCCCGAAACAATAGCCGCTTTCATTTCATCGCGGCTAAACCAACGTATCTCCGTAATTTCAACACCGTCGGCCTTTGCAGTATCTGGATGATCAGTAATTGCTTCAAAAGCAATCATGATTGATGCTGGAAATGGCCAAGCCTGGGATGCCAAGTAATTTATGTCATTGCAATAAACCCCAGCTTCTTCAAAGACTTCGCGTGAGACGCACTCTTCAAAAGACTCACCCGGTTCGACGAAACCTGCAAAAGTTGAGAATCGCTTCTCGGGCCAAATTGGTTGATGTCCGAGCAGAATGCGATCTGCGGCATCTTTGACTAGGACGATAACTGCCGGATCGGTTCGGGGATGGTGTTGCGAAGAATCATCAACGCACACACGTACGCTTCCACCTAAATCACTAACTGTTTCACTACCGCAACGCGAACACCGAGGATGGGTTGCATGCCAATTGCTCAACCCCACTGCATGCATTGCCAGCGTTAAATCAACTTCGTCTAAATCTCCGCCGACTTCACGCAAAGTTCTAAAACCATCAAACTTAACTGCATCATCAGTCGGTTCATTGATCCAGGATGTGCGCCAAGCAAAATATGCTTGACCTCCATCGCGAGCTAAACCTAAGAAATATCGCTCACCAACTTCAAAAGATGCAGCTAAAAACTCAACACTTTCGGCGTTCAAAAAACGTAATTCGCCATCATTGGCCCCGATATGGGCATCAATTACTGGCAGAATCTGCGCAGATTCCCAGAGCAGGGCTAATTTCGCCGCATCGATGCGAATTTCGCTTGATCGGTCGACGGGTGAGAGTGATTGATTTCGCGCGCTCATGTTAGGTCTCAGACTACTAGCATCGCCCCATGCGCATAACATCATGGAACCTCTTGCACGGTGAAGCAATGCCGCCAGATAAAGAGGCCGACAATTCGGCTTTGTTAACGGCAGAAATCGAGCATCTTAAAAGTGACGTGATTGGAGTTCAGGAGGTCGATTACTTTTTAGCGCGCTCAGGAAATCACAATCAAGTCGCAAATGTTGCAATGATCATGGGAGCTGGCCATTGGGCTTTTGCGCCCTCCCTTATGGGTTCACCCGATGAAGATTGGCGCAATCCCGACAAGAGCGATGAAAAAGTAGTTACTAATATAAGTCACATGGCCTCTCCTGGTTATGGAATAGGAATGGTTTCAAAGATTCCAGTTCTCTCGTGGCACCGTTTGGATTTGAAGGGCTCGCCTGTCGGAGTCTTCATGGCATTTCCTGTCGATGGAAAATTGAAACGCTTTTATGTCCGCGATCATCCTCGAAGTGCTCTTGGCGCGGTGTTAGATAATGGTTGGCTTATTATTAACACGCATCTTTCATTTGTACCGTTTTTTAATTTTTATCAATTGCTCAAGATTAAACACTGGGCCAATACGTTAGGCATCAGCGATAAGAGCAAGATAATTATTATGGGAGATTTGAATATTCCCTTTGCCCTCTTTGTTCGAGGATTTAAATGGCGCTCTCTTGCCGCGCAACGTACTTTTCCAAGTTGGTACCCTAAAGTTCAAATCGATTTCTTTCTTTCACAAAAACTAAAAGCCGCTGATGTTAGGCATATCGAGTACCCGCACTCAGGCATGAGCGATCATTTACCTTTACAGATTGAAGTCGACTAACGCTCTTAATGTATGTCGGCTGTTCGTGAAATGAAAGCAACGGATGCTATAACTAGTACTCCACCAATTACTTGTGCCAAGGTAGGTGCGCCTCTCCCTAAAATAATGCTCGCCCCGACACCTGCAATAGGAATAACGTTGAGCGAGGCTCCCGTAACACGGCCCGGCAAAATCGCAAGAGCATAATTGAAAGCCACAAAGGGCAAACCGACGCCAAATAAGCCAGATAATATGGCTGAAATCCAAATCCCGTGTCGTGCTTCGTGTGGAAAAGATGGGTGGCTGAGGAGAAAAATAGCGCTTAGAAAAACGCTCGCGACAAAGGTTTGGCCCAGAGCTAAATCGAGCGCTGAGAACTTCGCTAAATATTTGCGTATCAAGTTAGCGTAAATGCCAAAGAGGAGGGAGGAGAAGATAAAGAAAACTGCCGTTGATGATGTATCGAAATGCTTTCCGGTGCTACTCGCAATAATTACACCGCTCATCCCTATTAAGAAATATCCCCACTGTTTATTAGTTAGGTGATCGCCTAACCAGAAAACACCGATTAATACCGTGAAGAGTGTCTCTCCAGTAAGAATGAGCACACCCGTGCTTGCAGTTTCATGGGTATATCCAATGTTTCCAAAGAGCCACGCTAATCCAGGCTGAATAATGCCAATCGGAACTACAAGTTTCCATGGAATGTGTGGTCTCTTTCTCCGTATTAATGCAACTAGAAGAAGAAAAATGAAGCCAACTGAGCACTCGATAAGGGATAAAAATATAGGTGAAAATTCCGTTACTGCTAAATCAGCAAGTGGATTTGAAATTCCCCAACTAATAACTGCTGCCAAAAGAATAAACAGCGTCATGAATCAATTCTAGCTATTGTGGATATGAGTTCAATCAGCCCATTTTCATCCAATAGATCGGCTGGACGATCAGTAACCGAGGTCGGAACATAATGAAAAGCCGCGCTCACTGATGCGATATCAGAGCCCGATAACTTTGCCCAAGCCAATCGATACATCGCTAATTGAACTGCGGCCGTTGCGCCCAACTTCTTAGAACCCGTCTTCCAATCGATGACTTCAAAGCCATTCTCTGTTGCATAGACCGCATCGATTCGACCACGGATTAAAACGCCAGAAATAGTGGTTTCGAAGGGAACTTCAACTTGAACAGGCGTGCGATTTGCGAACTCACTTGAGAGCCAGGCCTTCTTCAAATCCTCTAACTGTGAATCATCATCGAGCGGATCTAAGTAATCTAAATACTCATCGCCAAAAAGTGTCGCCGCATCCGTGAACTGACGTTCGACCCACAAGTGAAATGCGGTGCCACGCCTTGAATATTGATCCTGACCTCGTGGCATTGGCCGGCGAATATCGAGCGCTAACTCATGAGGATTTTCGGCAAGAGCAATCAGTGTTGATGTTGAGAGCCGTGGTGGCAGTGGAACCTGTATTGATCCATTAGAGCGCTGCCGATGTTCGGTAATGAGAGCTTGAGCATCTTCAATCCACGATGCGATTTGCGAATCGCTAACTTCTTTGAGTGAATGCACGGCGCTCTTATTAACCAGGTCAACAGCTGCATCAAATGCAGCGCGCCTTGAACCCAATGGATCGAAGGGCCAGTTGGCGGTCATCGGATTTTCTAATGTTGGATTTTCTGCACCATCGTCGGGCGCAGGTGCATCTGAAATCATCCGGCCACCTAAAGCACTTGCCACTTCGGCAATCATGTAGAAGATTTCACTTGGCTCAACGGCTTTGCTGCCATCACGCCAACGTGAAGTCGTACATATTAAATGGGATTTAGCGCGAGTAACGGCGACATAGGCCAAGCGCATCTCTTCGCGCATTTTAATATTCTCAACACACTGGCGACCAAACTCTTTGATAACTTTTGCAGCCTCACTGTTTTTAGTAACTCCGTGCAAGGAAAATTCTGGCAACTCTCGTGCATCCCCGCGAAGTGAAAAAGGAATGTGTTTTTCGTTCTTTAACCAGTTATCGGGATCACTTGTATTATTTCCAGGGAAAGTGCCTTCGGCCAAACCAGGAACTGCAATGACGTCCCACTCGGCACCTTTAGCCATGTGGACCGTCAAAATCTGCACCACATCGCTGCGAATCTCAGGTGCCCCAGCCTTTAGCCCGCCTTCGGTATCGGCGGCGACATCGAGCCAATCTAAAAATGCACCAACCGTGCCTCCGCTTCGTTCAAACTTTGCCGCTTCATCTAGGAAGCGATCTAAGTGACGGCGGCCAGCTTGTGAACCGTCGCGCAGCGTTATCTCACTCTCAAGCGTTAAATAGCTCTCAATTTCACTAATTAAATCGCTTATCTGTCCGCCGGCACGCGAACGCAGGCGGCGTAGATCACTAGCAAAGCGAACTAAACGTTGATAACCAATTTCACTAAAGCCGCTTTTCTTCGCACCGCTGATCTCATCAAGGGCATCGATGATTGATCCAGCAAATTGATCATCGGCCTCTAACTGATCTGGATTACCGGCTGCAATTTTCTTAATAAAACTCTTTGAATCGGAGTGCAGGGCTTTTGCTCGATCGCGACTGTATGCACCAAGTGCTGCGATATCGCGTGGACCTAAGTTGATGCGGGGCCCAGTTAAATGTCGCATTAGCGCAGAACCAGCATCGGGGTTAGTAATAATTTTTAACATCGAAACAACATCGGCAACTTCAGGGATATGTATTAAGCCGCCGATGCCGATTACTTCTACCGGTAGGCCCGCTTCGCGCAAAGCGCTCTCAATCGCCGTAATCTGCGCCCGCTTTCGTACCAAAACCGCTGCGGTCTTGCCCGAAGTTGGGCTCCAGTTTCCCTTTATGTACTCAGTAATTGCCGTGGCCTCGGCATCGATGGTTTCAAAAATTCCATATGCAATCTCACCGATTCCAGCATTAATTCGCGCCTCTAGCTCTACAACTTGTTGTCCTCCAGCGGACTTAATCTCATCACTTATGCGATTTGCCGCCGCTAAAATCATCGCATCATTTCTAAAAGTTGTTGGCAAAGTAAATTGCGCAACTCCATTCTGCGAATCAATCTTTGGGAAATACGTATTAAACGATGCCATCGTGCCCGCCGAGGCCCCACGCCAGGTATAAATAGCCTGCGATGGGTCTCCCACGGCCATAACTGGATGCCCACCACCATAGAGAGATGAGAGCATGCGCACTTGGGATTGAGAAGTATCTTGATACTCATCCAGTAAGACGACTTTGTATTTGCCGCGCTCTAGGACCCCGACATCGCTAAAGTTTTGCGCGATATCAGCGGCCAATGACATCTGGTCATCGAAGGAAAACTCGCCAGCCATTTTGCGCCGTTGCATAAAAGCCTCAACCATTGGTAAGAGCGAATTGCGTTGAAGCATTGCACGTTCAACAGATCGGACTTCATCATTGCGTGCCCCATGTAATGGAGCCAACTGTTGCAAAATATCTTCACCAATTGCTTGGATATCTTCGCCCCTTGCTTGATGCTCGAGCATTAACTTTGAAAGCCCCAATAAATCCTTAATAACCGTGCTGACTGCACTTTGATTGCGGTAGGAATCATCCGACCAGTTGCGAACTACATCGGATGCTATCTGCCAAATTGCCGCCTCTCCCAAAGGCTCGGCGTCGGCATCGATTCCGTAACGTATTGCATGCTCACTCAGCAGTTTGCCGGCATACGAGTGATACGTCGTCACCGATGTGGTCGAAGTTGTGATGTGCTTAAATTCAGGAAGGGCTGCGAGTTGGCGCAAGCGTTTGCGGACACGTACCGATAGTTCACCGGCAGCTTTGCGAGTGAAAGTTAGACCTAAGATTTGATCGGGAGTGACAAAGCCGTTGGCAACTAAATAGAGAACGCGATTACTCATCGTTTCAGTCTTGCCCGAGCCCGCACCGGCAATGACGACTGACGGTTCTAGCGCGCTGCTAATAATGGCCGATTGATGTTTAGTGATCGGCTTAATCGATGCACCAAACTTAGGGTGGGCCTGTAGTTTGGCGATGATCTCCTCGGGTGAGTATTTAGCCTCAATGCTCATGAAATCACCGTCCGCCCATCGCTTTGGACTGGGCAGGATTTGCGTACTGGGCAGCCTTTACAGCGCTTATTAATCGTCGCAAAGAAAGTAGCGGCGCCCATGCCGTCGGCGATTCCATTCAACTGGCTCTTAACCGCTTCTACATCAATACCGTGTTGGGCACGCAACGTTGCACCGACTGCATCGGTACCTAAATAAACTAGTTCAGCCCCGGAGCTGACTATGCCTTGTGTAAATCCACCTTCGGCGATTCCAACTTGATAACTAGCTAACTGAAGATTCGCCTTGGCTTCTTTAGCACTGATTGCGCTGCCACCAGTTTTAAAATCAACTATGAAGAGGCTCCCATCGGCTTCGACTTCTAAACGGTCCACGCTTCCCTTGATTCGTGCGCGGCCTAATGTGACATCAAAGCGCATTTCAGCATCGATGACCGTGCGTTTAGTTTCAGAATGATATGCGACAAATTTTTCGAGCATCTTAACGGCACTCTCTAAATGCGATGCACTGACCCAACCTGAGTCTGGGTCTATTAATTTCCATGAGCTACGCAAATTAGTTATTAACTCTTCTTTAGTTGTTCCCGGCTCTTGCACCATTTTGGCGGCAAAGGCGTGAATGGCAGAGCCCAAAACTTGCGCAGTACTGTCACCATCAGTCCCGCCATTATTTTGTAAGAACCATTTGACGCCGCATTCAACAAAAGACTCGGCTCCGCTCGGGGAAACAACAACTTCCTTTTCAGCATCGATGACTGGAACATCGGTACTCAGTGGCACAGTTCCGATCCAGGATTCGGTATTAGCTAGATAAATACCGTTCTCACTCAAAGCCTTTAATATCGCTGCGGCTTCTTGGGCATTAGCACCATGTAGTTGGCTACGTAGTTCGGCTACTAGCGCTGGCGCCGTTATAGGACGAGGAACATCGGTCAAGACCGGCTCATCGAGATCGGTTTTATTGACCATCACTTCGATTGCCTCGAAGAACGCTGAAGGCTCTTCATCATCACGCTGTACGGCAGTGACGAAAAGTGAGTGTGTGGCACGGGTAAGAGCGACATGAAAGAGCCGCTCCTCATCCTGCATAAGACCATTGGCAGCGATTACATCTAACTGATCGCGGGCAATATCTGGGTTTCGTTGGCGCTCAACTAATCGTTCGGCGCCAAGTAAGGATGAGCGCGCCTTCAAATTTGGCCAAGTGCCCTCTTGTAGACCCGAGATTGCAACTACATTCCATTCGCGACCTTTAGCGCTGTGCACGGTGAGAATTTCAACGAAATCAGGTCGCACGCCTTTTGCTGTTATTACATCACCTGCAATATCTTCAGTTGCGATTTCGGTGATAAACGCTGCCGGTCCTGATAACGGAAAGCGCTCGGAGTATCTACTGGCGCTTTCAAACAACTGCATCATTGCATCTAGATCGCGATCAGCGGCGGCGCCCCTTACCCCAGGGCGAAGGGATTGAGTGCGCCAAGCATCGCTGAGTTTTTGGCCATCACTTGCAAATGCACTGTCCCAAATCGCCCACAATAAATCATCGGCAAGTGCAGATTTATTGCGTGCAACTGCGCGCGCCTTTTCCAATAATTCATGTACGCGAACAACTGATTCTGCGCCTTCAATAAATACTTCACCTTTATCGATTGCATCGAGTAATAGCTGAGTACCTGAGCGCCCATCCCCATCTGCACGTGCTGCAATCATCGCTCGGCGGATTCGACGAAGGGAGATTGAATCTGCGCCGCCGAACTCGCTCATTAATAATCGCTCGGCCGTATCTAAGTTAAGTGGTTGAGCTTTAATTGCTACGCGCGCTAATAAGAGAAACGGTGCGATTGCAGGATTGCCAGCTAAAGCCTGCAACTCACTTGCTACCGGGATTCCAACGTAAGAAAAGGCTCGCCGTAATGCCGAAGCAGTAAGCCCTGGGCTGCGTAAAATAACCGCCATTTCGCTATAAGAAATACTTTCGCGCAAATGTGCGCTACGAAATTGATGGGCGATAAAAGCAGCTTCCTCGGCCCCAGATCTAAAGCGGTGAACCGCAACGGAGCCCGTATTTTCATTGCCACAGCTGCGTTTGCGGGTGATGGGTGAGCCTCTAAATCCCTGCACATAAGCATGGCCAACATCAAAGATTGCACTGCCATTGCGATAGGCAGTTGATAAAACAATCTCTCGTGCCCGATAAGGATCTAGCGCTGGCGCTAAGCCATCGGGATCGGCGCCTCGAAAGCGTCCAACGGCGCTATCGGCATCGGCGCAAATGATTACATCGCTGCCGGCCAACACTGAAAGTAGTGCTCGCTGTGCAGGGTCGCTCTCTTGGAACTCATCGACCATAATCGTGCTAAATCGCGCATGTAGTTTTGCCAGCACATCAGGGTTGTTATGTAAATGCAACGTCGCACGTGATACGAGCTCAGATGGATCAATACGCATCTTGGCATCGGTCGCGCTGATTTCGCGCATAACCATCGAATTCAAATAGCGCTGCCAGAACTTGGCTGCCGCAGACCAATATTTTTCACCTTCAGCAATACCGAGTTGCTCTAACTGTGCCGGATTTATTCCACGCTCTGATGCACGCAAAATTAAATCTCGTAGCTCGCGTGCAAAACCATTTGTCGTAAGGGCCGCGTGTAAATCCTCGGGCCACTCTTTATAACCATCCTCAATATCACCTCTGAGAAGCTCTTTAATGTAACTCTCTTGCTCGGGACCGCTCAGAAGAATCGGTTCAGGATCACTCTTATCGGCCTTCATTTTGAGAATTGAAAAAGCCAGCGAGTGAAAAGTTCGTGCGAGTGGCTCAAACATTGTTCTAGTTGTGCGAAGTGCAATTGCATCACGAAGTTCGGATGCGCGCTCTCGCCCAAAAGTTAAGAGCAAAATTGAGTCAGGGTTTTGCCCATCGTTAATGCGCGATAAGGCCGCTTCAATAAGAACCGTGGTCTTGCCCGTTCCTGGTCCACCCTGTATGACTAACGGCGAACCACGATGGGCAATGGCGGCGCTTTGATCGGCAGAGAGTTTGAGTTCGGGGTTTTTGCCAGTACCGCGCACAAGGTTAAAGTTCGCTGTACTCACAGCCCTAATTCAACCCTAAAGGTCTGACAAAACAGGCTTAAACGTTGAGGTTGGCCTTCTTGGCGCGTGCAGTTGTGCGGGCGCGCTCGTCACCATCAAGGACAACCTTGCGGATACGAACAACGGCCGGCGTAACTTCAACGCACTCATCTTCGCGACAGAACTCAAGAGCGCCTTCCATGTTGAGCTTCTTAGGCGGAATCAAACGCTCTGATTCATCCGTACCTGAAGCGCGCATGTTAGTAAGTTTCTTTTCGCGAACACAGTTAACATCCATGTCATCGCTACGAGAGTTCTCGCCAATAACCATACCCTCGTAAACCTCATCGCCTGGTTCAACGAAGATGCTTCCACGATCTTGTGTTCCGTATAAGGCGTAAGAAGTAACAGTTCCCATACGATCGGAAACAAGTGAGCCAGTTCCGCGAGTACGGATATCGCCGTGCCAAGCTTCGTAGCCATCAAAGACGTGGTGTAGTAAACCGGTTCCGCGAGTTTCAGTTAAGAACTCAGTACGGAAACCAATAAGTCCACGAGATGGAACACGGTAATCAAGGCGGATCCAGCCAGTGCCGTGGTTAACCATTTGTTCCATGCGGCCCTTGCGAAGTGCCATCAACTGAGTAAGCACGCCGAGATATTCTTCAGGTGCATCAATTGTTAAGCGCTCCATTGGCTCATGTACTTTGCCATCAATCTTCTTAATAACAACCTGTGGCTTACCTACAGTTAATTCAAAGCCTTCGCGTTTCATGATTTCAACTAGAACGGCCAACTGAAGCTCTCCGCGACCCTGGACTTCCCACGTATCTGGACGCTCGGTATTTAATACGCGCAATGAAACGTTACCAACGAGCTCAGCATCTAGGCGGCCCTTAACTTGGCGTGCAGTAAGGAGTTTTCCACTCTTGCCTGCAAGAGGCGATGTATTGATACCAATAGTCATCGAAATTGATGGTTCATCAACGATAATCAATGGCAATGCATGTGGGTCTTCGTTATCGGCCAGAGTTTCGCCAAGCGTAATTGTTTCAATTCCAGCTACGGCGATGATGTCGCCTGGATGAGCCTCAAGTGTTGGTACGCGCTCAAGGGCTTCAGTAATTAATAACTCTGAAATCTTTACGCGCTCCATTGTGCCGTCGGTCTTAATCCATGTGACGTTTTGACCTTTTTTAATTACACCTTCGCGTACGCGACATAGCGCTAAGCGACCAAGGAATGGTGATGAGTCAAGGTTAGTTACGTGTGCTTGTAATGGCGCACCTTCGTGATACTCGGGTGCTGGAATTGCAGAAAAGATGGTGTCGAATAAAACATCGAGGTTTTCTTCTTCTGGCATTCCGCCATCGGCTGGTCGTGTCAATGATGCACGGCCGGCTTTTGCGCATGCATAGACAACTGGAAATTCAATCTGTGATTCATTGGCATCTAGATCTAAAAATAGTTCGTAAGTCTCATCGACAACTTCAGCGATACGTGAGTCAGAACGATCTACCTTATTAATAAGAAGAATAACTGGAAGGTTCTTCTCTAGTGCTTTGCGCAAAACGAAACGTGTCTGTGGCAATGGACCTTCTGATGCATCCACTAGCAAGATAACGCCATCGACCATTTCTAGTCCGCGCTCTACTTCGCCACCAAAATCGGCGTGGCCTGGAGTATCAATAATGTTAACGATCGTGTCGCCGCGCTTAACTGCGGTGTTCTTAGCAAGAATCGTAATTCCCTTTTCGCGCTCTAGATCCATTGAATCCATCATGCGCTCTTGGCCTTCGCCCTGTTTCTTATAAGCTGCAAATGCACCGGACTGCCACAACATCGCATCAACGAGAGTTGTTTTACCGTGGTCAACGTGCGCGATGATCGCGACGTTACGAAGGTTCTCGCGCTTTTTTACTGGCAGGTCTTTTAGGTGTGCTTGGGTCTTGGCCACGAAAACTACTTTCCTTAGGAGATAAGCCCTCTAGAAGGCCTTGCCTCTATCCAACGATTTGGGTATTACTGAGGCCAATGAGTCGGCCGCACGCGGTTATTCTACCTTTGGCAGTGGATATGGCGAAATCAGTGCGCTGAAGCAGGCTTAAATTAAGCGGTTTCATCGTTTTTCGATGTTGTTAACTCTTGATCTGCGATTTGCTTGCGCACATCATCCATATCGAGCTCTGCCACTTTGCCGATAATCTCCTCAAGAGCGGGGCCTGGAAGTGCTCCTGGTTGGCTAAATAAAAGAATCCCGTCACGAAAGACCATCAAGGTCGGGATTGATGTAATACCTGCAGCTGCTGCCAATGATTGTTCGGCTTCTGTGTCAACTTTGGCAAAAGTTAAATCTGGATACTTCTCTGACGTTGCCTCATAAACCGGTGCAAATGATCGACAAGGACCACACCAAGCGGCCCAAAAATCAACCAGAACCGTGCCCTTTTCGAGAATCAACTTCTCGAACTCAGTCTCATTAATATTAACTGTCGCCATTTATTTAGACCTCTTTCTTTTCCCGAGTAGCCCAACAGTTTTTGATTGATACTCAGCTGCATAAGAATACTTGCTCAATAACAGCAAATCCTCAAAACGTGCTTTATATATTAGTGTGAAAAGCAGTGCCATCCAAATAAGGATTGAAGCCAAATTGATGTTCGTTAGGACAAAGCTTATTCCAAATAAAAGTACGCCTATGTACATAGGGTGGCGCATAAATCTGTAAATACCCCTGGTAACAAGTGCCGCACCTGCTTTGGGAATCGGCGAAATTTGAAGGGAAGCTCGAAGTGCATACCAGGCAAAGAGCAAGATTACGGAGGCGCAAATTTCTAGGAAAAAAGCTAAGCCAGATGCCCAAGAAGGTGACGCCAGGACTGGTGCATTAGGCTTCAGGAACAGGAGCCCCAACAGTGAAAACTGCGCGGCTACCAAAATTCGTGCTTTGCGAATTATTTGTTTTTACCAAACATTTTGCTGAAGAAGCCGGGCTCTACCGGATCATTTTGGTGCCCTTGGCATCTATCCTTCTTTGCAACACCCTTCAGTGCGATTTCGACGTGATTGCCACATCCTGACCATGTTGGTTTCCCGCACTTACGACATGAAGTTCTGCTGCACATATTTCTATTTCCTTTTCTTGGTTGTTTATAGTGAAACTAGTAATGGATCATGAAGAGCTGCCGGCGAGTTACTCCAGGTGAGATATCCGCCATCGAGATTTACTGCATTAAAACCCAGTTCCTTTAACAAAAGTGCTGCGGTGTGGCCACGTTGGCCTACCTGGCAGTTAACTAGGAGATTCTTGCTTGTAATCTCAGATTTACGCTCGCGGATTTCATCGACTGAAATATTGATTGCTCCAGGGATATGGCCCCGTGCAAACTCCCCCGCGCTTCTAACATCGATTAGTTCGAAACCACGCGAGGCGAAACCATCGATCTCGTTCCATTGCGCCGTTTCAACTAAGCCAGATATTACGTTCTCGGCGATATAGCCCAACATATTAACTGGATCTTTAGCTGAACCAAATGGTGGTGCATAGGCAAGCTCAAGATCTGCAAGTTCTGGTGCAGTAATTCCGCCGCGCATGGCAGTTGCAATTACATCTATGCGCTTATCAACGCCTTCTGTGCCAATTCCTTGGGCACCGAGTATCTGGCCGGTCTTTGGATCAAAGATTAGTTTGAGCACCATCGCTTTTGCGCCTGGATAGTAGCCCGCGTGTGAATTCGGATGTGTATGAATGGATTGGTGAGCTCGCCCTGCCGCTTCAAGACGCTTTTCATTCCAACCTGTTGTCGCAATCATTAAATCAAATACTTTTACAATTGCAGTTCCAATAGTTTTTACAGGGCGAACGGTACGTCCCGCAATGTGATCTGCAACCACACGCCCGTGACGGTTAGCTAAGTTAGCAAGTGGAACCAAAGTGGCACTGCCATCTAGAGCATCGGTTTTTTCTGCGGCATCTCCCACCGCATAAATATCCTGGTTGCTTGTTCGATTGAATTCATCAACTTGAATGCCATTACGCGAACCAATAGTTAAACCAGCAGCCTTTGCTAATCCAATTTCAGGGCGCACGCCGATTGCAAGAATTACTAATTCCGCTGGAATATTCTGGCCATTTAACAAATCAACACTATCTGGCCCAATTTTGACAACGCTGGAACCTAAGTGGAGATTGACGCCTTGAGCCAGCATTTCTGTGGCAACTAACGTCGCAAGTTCTGGATCCAGCGGCATAAGCACTTGATCTGTTGCTTCGACTAGCGAAGTTGAAATTCCACGATGAACAAGATTTTCAGCGATCTCAACTCCGATGAAACCCCCGCCTATAACAACGGCGCTTTTTGGCTGAGCACTGACTCGATCCGAAATTCTTTCAACATCTTCAACTGTGCGTAGCGTCATCCCACGTTCGACACCTGGGATTGAAGGCACAACCGGCGATGCACCAGGGCTAAGGATTAACTTGTCGTAATCAATTTCGTGGGTTTCGTGGCTATCGAGGTTCTTAATGGCGATGGTTTTCTTGTTAGTGTTTATCGCCAAAACCTCAGTATTTACGCGTACATCGAGACGAAAACGTGCGTGCAAGCTTGCTGGCGTTTGCAGAAGTAACGCGCTCTCTTCCTCAATCACTCCACCAACGTAATACGGCAAACCGCAGTTGGCATAGGAAACATAACCACTTTTTTCAATCACAATAATTTCGGCATTGGCATCTAATCGGCGCAAACGTGTTGCTGCCGACATTCCGCCTGCGACGCCACCAATAATGACAACGCGCATTATGAGGTTGCTAACGGAAGATTATTGGCTTGCCAGTCAACAATGCCATTTGTTAAATTGAAGATACTAGTGAAACCATCGTGATGCATCGCTGTCACAGCAATACCTGAGCGTCGCCCACTGTGGCAATAAACGGCATACGTTGCTTTTTTATCTAACTTTGCAATTTCAGTTTCAAACTGTGTACCTTCGACGTCGATATTGATAGCTCCCTGAATATGGCCAACCATGAATTCGCCTGGAGTGCGCACATCTAGAACAACAACTCCGGATTCGCTAACTTTTTTGGAAAAGGCATTGGCATCTAAATTAGTAGCCGATGCGCTGCTTGAACAACCTGCAAGTAGAAGTGCAACAGATGCTATCGATATGAGTGAAATGACTTTTTTCATTAGATTCCCCTTAAGCCAGCGATAAAAATAGTTTTTGCAGTTGAGCCGTAACTGCATCGGAGTTTGTTTTACCTTCAACGATGCACTCTTTTAAGCTTGCAGAAATCAATGTAAAGGCCGCGGTATTAACAGCTTTTGATACTGCAGACATTTGCGTGACTATCTCATCGCAGTTTCTACCCTCTTCGAGCATGCGCGCAACTGCGCCTAGTTGGCCTTGGGCGCGCTTTACGCGCTTTGTGATGGCCTCGATTTGCTGCTCATCGGTAAGTACGTGGGCAATCTTCTTTGTTGTCATTAGCAGGTGCAACGATCTTGCTCGGGAACGCCGGCCAAAGCCTGCTCGACGTGGTTTCCACAGCCTGACCAGCTCGCTTTCTTACACACATTACACGTAACACGTGAACACATTTCTTGACTCCCTCGTTGATTAAGAGGAAAGTTAGCATACCCCCGGGGGTATGTCAAAACGGCTTACTTCTGGTGGTGCCCTTTGCGAATCATGTTGAGCATCTTGATGTTTATGACGGCAAAACGCCATAGCTGGATAGGTATGTTCTTTCTAAAGCGAAGGGTTTTAGCCGTTGGCAGTGGAGCATGAGAAATTGCATCCTGTGGATTTTCCATATGATCGGCCCTTACTCTGGAATTAATGCCCAGCCCGGACGGGCCTTGGCTTTGTAGATAAACATGTAATGCAAAAGTAGTTTGATCCAGTGACCGCTTAAACCAATCTCCCCATATGTATCTTGCATACTTCGTCCAGTGTTTGGATATTTTTCATAGTCTTGAACTATTGGAAACATTGTCATAGCGGCAGCTGAGCCTTGAGTTAACCCAGATCCGGAAGATGCGACACATGCCGCACCCATCTTCGCCATTGATGCTGAGTGGGCATGAGCCAACGGGCCTTTTTCAATTAAATCTTTAATAGTTAAAATTGATAGTTTGCCCATAATTCCAGATGGCATTCCAGTACGAGGTGGTGATGGCGCAATCACCGTGCCATTAGGAGATTTGCGTGGCTTTGATATCTGATGGGGTGGCGCAAAAGCGATTCCAACTGCAAACATATTTGGATAACTTGGATTGCGATAAGTACTTGGCCAATCTGATGCTTTCCAGTCCTCGTAGGCCTTACCTGAATAATCGGCATCTACTTTCATAAATCCGCTAGGCGCGAAAATCTGTGAGGATATATCTTCACCGGCTTTATTGAACGCCTGTAAATCTACGCCTCTAAATGGAGGCAGCAGCATTCCAAAATCAAACTCCAGTACATCTTTATTGCCATCAACTTGCTCGTAGAAAATCTTTCCAGCTTCAACTTTCTCTACATGGGCACCCAAGATTGCACGCACTCCACGCTCACGAAATAGGGATTCAGTCCATAACTTGCTCGTAGTTTGAAAACCGCGCTGGGTAAAGACCATTCCGCCAACACCAAAATCACCTAGTTCGAATTCATTCGTTATATAGACAAGATCGGCCATGTCTCGAACCCCAGCTTCGCGAAGTTCGTGATCGACATTGAATGTATATTCAAAGGCGGCACCTTCACATGTGCATGTTCCATGCCCTACACCGATTGCCAACGTCTGTTTTTTACCGGATTTCATTACTGAAATAACCCTCTTTAGGGCCTCAGCAGCATCTACGGCATGACCGGCGGTACAGACTGAAACGGTGTGACCGTCAGGGCCCAGGCCTTGAGTTGCAGCGAAATTCAATTTGGGACCCGTTGCATTTACTAAATAATCATATTCAATTCGTCCGACTTGATTAACTTTTGCTGGATCTGTGTAAGAAATCTCCACAAACGGTGAGGAGATTGTTGAATCACCCTCAGGGTAGATGCTCTTGGCAAGCCCCTGATGGAACTCAATTCCTTTTCGCTTATAAACCGGGGCAAGTGGGAAAATAACCTGTTCTTTCTGCATCTTTCCAACACCAACCCAGATATTTGATGGAATCCAGTTGTAGTTTGAATTAGGGGTGATAACGACTATCTCGTTTTGCTTACCTAATAAACGCTGTGCATGCAACGCTGCAGTATGGCCTGCAATACCCGCTCCAAGAATTACTACGCGTGCCATTTTATTTCCTCTCCGATGTTCACTATTGAACACGCAAAAGGATTACATCTATAGCAAAACGGGAGGTGCTAGCACTTACAAGAAATCCAAATCACACAAAATTAATTTATAGACGTCCAGCTTGGTGCACTCGCTTTAAAAACTCCTGTGTTTTTGGATTCTGAGGATTATGAAGCACTTCCTGCGCACTTCCCCGTTCGAGAATATTTCCAGATTCTAAGAAACAGACCTCATCGGCTACCTGTGTGGCAAAACCCATCTCATGCGTTGCCAAGACCATTGTCATTCCATCACTCTTTAAATCTCGCACAATACTCAAGACTTCGTTCACTAACACCGGATCTAGCGCCGAAGTGATTTCGTCAAGTAGAAGTAGACGTGGATTACAAGCAAGGGAGCGAATAATTGCAACGCGTTGTTGCTGTCCCCCACTTAAGCGATCTGGATATTGATCGGCCTTATCGGCTAAATCAAAGCGTTTTAGTAATTTTTGTGCCGCATCTATCGCCTCTTCCTTACTTTTTCCGGCAACTTTAATCGGTGCCAAAGTAATGTTTTCAAGGACTGTCTTATGAGGAAATAAGTTAAATGATTGAAAAACCATTCCTAAATTACGGCGCACTTCATCGGCGTTAATGAGAGGATCGGAAATCTCAGCACCATCTAGGAAGATTTGACCATCATCGATTGACTCGAGCAAGTTAATACAACGCAAAAGCGTGGACTTACCCGAACCTGAAGCTCCAATTAAAACCGTTGCTGTGTGCTCCGGAACAGATAAAGAAAGGTGGTTGAGCACTAGCTCTTGACCAAAGGACTTACGAATATCTTTAAGCTCGAGGACATTAGCCATTAGATTGCGCCCTCAGCATTCTGTGCATTGGTCCGCTGCCTTATTGCGCGATCGGTGTATCGGGTCATGGGGATCGTAATAAATAGGAAGAGAATTGCAGCCACAACATAGGGCGTGTAATTAAAAGTTCGGCTGGCATTTATTTGTGCGGCGCGAACAGCATCAGTAACACCCAAGATTGAGACTAAGCCCGTGTCTTTGAGTAGAGATACGAAGTCATTTAATAGCGGCGGGACTACTCGGCGAATCGCTTGTGGCAAAACCACGTATCTCATCGTCTGTCCAGAGGTAAGGCCAATGGATCTGGCAGCGGCTCTCTGACTTGGGTGAATCGACATAATGCCGCTTCGAATTACTTCTGCAACATATGCCGAATAAGTCAGGACTACCGCAACAGTGCCTAGAAAAATGACATTGCTTGGAATTCCACTTAGGCGCAGAGCTGGAACGCCAAAACCAACGAGCAGAATAATCAAAATTAGAGGAGCCCCGCGGAAGATATCGACGTAGGCGGTAGCTAGAAATCTAAATGGTGTAAGCGCCGGTGACTTTGTCGTGCGCATTAGAGCTAAACCGAGCGCGATTACTCCGATACATGTGCCACCTATAAAGGTCAGTTGAAGGTTGATCCAAAGACCGGCAATAACAGTTGGAAAGACTTTGCGGCCATAGTCAATATCGAAAAATGTCTTCTGGACAACGGCCCAACCAGGGGAAGTTATTGTGATGCTAACTAATGTGCCAAGCACTACTAGCGATGAGATTGCGGCAATAGTTGTTTGCCGTCTACTTATTCGCTTACGGGCTCCACGCCTTTCAATCTCACGTGAGCTTGGCGACCAAGCAGAGTTAGTTCGCTCTGTCATGGCCGCCAAACTACCGTGTTTACTTCTCTACTTCTTACTAAGGCTTTAGTACTGGCGCACCGCCACCAGTAGCAAGCCACTTATCCGTAATCGCGGCCAAAGTTCCATCTTTAGTAATCGCATCAACGGCAGCTGAAACGCATGACGTCAACGCACTTCCCTTAGATAGCAAGAGTCCAAATTGATCTCCGCCACCAGTTGAAGGCAGCTGACCAACAATTAATCCGTTTGTAACTTCAACACCCGATAGATAGAAAGCTGTTGGAAGATCAACGACCAATCCATCTATCTGACCGTTCTTAAGGGCAGATACACCAGCGGCATTGTCATTAAATACCTGAGGCTTGATTCCAATTTGGTTCTGGATTGCATCAAGTGAAGTTGTACCAACAGCTGCACCAAGCTTTGCACTCTTCAAGTCAGCAATCGAAGTTTTGCCTGCAATTTTGCTTCCTTTGAAAGAAACAATTGCTTGTGGGGCAGTGTAATAAGGTGAAGAGAAGTCAACGGCCTTTGCTCGATCTGGCGTAATTGAAAATTGCTGCAAATTGAAATCGAAGTTCTTAGCACCAGGTGTTACTGCGCTATCGAAAGTTGTACGAACCCAGACGACATCACTATTTGCAAAGCCGAGCTGTTTAGCAACGGCATATGCCACTGCGCCTTCAAAACCATTACCAGTCTCTGGCTTATCATCGATCATCCATGGGAAGTAAGCTGGTTGACCTGTAGCAATTGTTAACTTTCCCGCCGTCAAGGTTTTAAGGTCGGCCTTAGCGCATGATGCTGCGCTACTTGCCGTTGATGAGGCACTCTTAGCGCATCCTGAAAGTACGAGGGCGGCGGCAATGACTACTACTGAAATAATTCCAAAACGTTTTTTCACGTTAACTCCTAAAAAGTGGATGGATATAGCCAAAGGTTATTGAGAAGAGTTCTAGATGTCTACATGCCCACTCTGCGCATGAGTGCCCCTTAAGCGAGCGCGGCATCCAAAGTAATCGTGGCCGATGAATAGAGCTTAGAAACTGGGCATGTCCGCTTAGCTTCAGTAGCTAATTCAATGAACTCTGCATTGGACATACTTTGATTGCTTCCACGCGAGACTAAGTGGACTTCACTGATGGCAAATCCGCCATCGCGTTGCTCCAAGGTCACGCGAGCCGTTGTTTCGATCTCGCCTACGGGTAACTTGGCATCCTCAATCAAACTCGTCAAATGCATGGAAAAACAGCCTGCGAGCGCCGCCCCAATGAGCTCCTCTGGGTTTGTGCCCATTCCATCTTCAGTGCGCGACTTTAAAGAGAAAGGAATACTCAGGCCATCGCGGCCAAGGGTCATTGTGCCCGTTCCGGTTGGAACTGGTCCGCTCCATTTCGCGCTTGCATGTCGGAGAATTTTCATGGATATGCTTCCTTTCGAGAGGGGTCACTATGA
>SESD01000087.1_pt1 | contig 51798 bp, 40 predicted proteins | sample 3171411 | NCBI WGS metagenome assembly SESD01 (sample SAMN06051880, study PRJNA518727) | freshwater metagenome | biome: subpolar coniferous forest; feature: holomictic lake; material: water; isolation source: holomictic Lake 442, 16.5 m depth | place: Canada: near Kenora, Ontario | collected...
ATGTAGATATCAATGAATACTTAAATTCCCATGAGTCGCCAGATAAATACACACAAAATAAGTCATTTATTCCATTTAAAATATAACAAATTCCTGAGCTTAAATGACAAATTAGCTTGATTATGCTAACATTCTCGGGTTTATTAAGTGATTTTTAAATAATTTCACAGTGATTTAAGGTGTTAATCGTGCGCAGATGATTCTGATAACCATTGATATAACCGACACTAAACGCTGCACATAACGTCATGAAGAGAGTACGGTCTGGAAAATGAATAAAAATTCCCGAGTAGGTAATAAAAACGCTATGCTTTACAACGCTGATTTATCGCAGGATAGCTGCGGTGTGGGTTTTATCACTCACAAACAGAGTAAACAAACTCACGATTTGCTGGTTAAATCCCATGAAGCTTTATGCACCATTCCCCATCGTGGGGGCATGAGTGCTGAAGGTATAGGCGATGGTGCAGGCGTTAATATTGATTTATCCCTTAATTTTTTTCGTAAAATAACCGGTATCGACAGTCTCGAACTCGGTCAATTTGGCGTTGCCAATTTCTTTTTTCCGGAAGATCACGATCATTTTGATTCGGCAGCCAATGAGCTGATTGAACGGCATTTTAAAGATTTTAACTTACCGATTATTCTGTGGCGCACTATCCCGGTTGATCTGGACGTTATTAATACCGCCTCGGTAAAAGCTCAATTACCTATAAAACAGTGTGTATTTGGTCGTCCGGATAGTTTAAAAGACGCGTCGCATAAAGACTTTGAAAAGCATATTCAGGCCGCTTTGCTGGATATTGAAGTGGAAGGCTTTAGCCGTGTTGAATTGACTGGTTTTTACCCGTTATCCATGAGTTCACGCACCCAAGTTTACAAAGGCCGCTTAAATTCGTTTGAAGTTATTCCTTATTTTAAGGACTTGTACGATACCGATCACGAAATCTGTACGCTGTTTTTTCATACCCGCTTTTCTACCAATACTGCACCAGCCACCATGATGGCTCAGCCCTTTCGGTATATGGCGCACAATGGTGAGTTAAATACTGACAAGAAAAATCGTTTAAGTGAAAGTGCGATTGCCAGACAACATAATAAGCATCTCATTTTTCCTCAAGGCCAATCAGATTCCGGTCGTCTTGATCAAACGCTGACTCGTCGTATTAATGAAGATGATATGGATATTGTCACTGCTGTTTTGGCGATGATGCCGCCAGCGTGGGAAAACGACACCACCTTGTCGCCCGCTGTTCGTGCGATGCTGGAATATTTTAGTTTGTACGAAGAAAAAAATGACGGTCCGGCGGCCTTGATTTTTAATGATGGTATTCGTGTTGGTGCTCGTTTGGATCGCTTGGGCTTACGGCCTTTGCGTTCAGTAGAAACCCATGAATATTTGGCAGTGATGTCAGAAGCGGGTCAAATTGATTTTCCACCTAAAGATATTTTGAAACGCGGTCGTATTGAAGCCGGTGGTATGCTGTATTTTGATCACAGCACAGGCGAAACTTACAATAATCATCAAGTGATGGATCGTCTGGCGAGTGAGCAGGATTATCAGGCTTTACTGGCGCAACGCTGTATTCATCTGACTGAATTGCCGTTGGTGGACTTGGCTGAAATCTGTAATGAACACGCATTTAATGTAGATCAGCTACATACAGCCTATTCGCTTAATCAGGAGAGTTTCAGGTTTCTGCTTGATCCGATGTTGGCAACCGGCGCGGAAAAAGTATCCGCCATGGGTTACGGTTTGGCACCCAATGCCCTCTCCAGTGCAGAAGGTGGCATGTCGCGTTACTTTAGCCAGCGTTTTGCACAAGTAACCAATCCTCCGCTCGATTCAATTCGGGAAAGTGATGGGATGACCTTGCGTGTTGCATTGGGTGCAAAACCCACTTTTTCGGATGAATTAAGCAAGCAACTGGTCATCGATACGCCTATTTTACAGCGGACGCATCTGGAACAAATTAGAAGACAATCCATCGTTAGTAGCGTTACGCTGGATATGGTTTATCAGCCTGATTTTAATGATGCCAAGCATAATGAAAATTCTCTGGAAGCCGCTTTATTAAAGGTTTGCGATCAGGTTGAACAAGCTGCCAAAAATAACGTCGGCATTATTATTTTAAGCGACATTGCTATTAACCCGGAGCTTGCTGCTATTCCTGCCTTATTAATGGTTGCAGCGGCTAATCAGCATTTGGTTAAGCAAGGCTTGCGTTTTAATTCGTCCTTAATTGCTGAAACCGGACAAGCGGCCAGTCCGCATGATATTGCCACCCTGTTGGGTTTTGGTTGTTCAGCCATTTGCCCTATTAGTGTCTACAACCGTGTTATCAGTCATTATCCAGTAGCTGGGCATCAAAAAGTTCTCGATAAATTCCAAAAAGGTGCCGAGAAATCACTTATGAAAACCATGGGTAAGTTTGGCTTGTGTACCGTGGAAAGTTATATCGGCGGTGAATTTTTTGAATCCAATTATCTGGATACTGATGAGCCTAGATTAAGCCCATATTTTCCTAATATTCACGCCTCGGTCGGCGGTGTGCGTTATGCCGATATTGCAGCCAGTGTCACTGAATGGCATCAAAAAGCCTTGGCAGTTCGTGAAGAAAAAGACATTCCGTTCTTGGGATTATTCAAAGAGCGCCAGGATGGTGCCGGCCATTCTTACGGCAATACGGCGGTCAGAGAATATATCAACATGACCGATGAGGCGATTTTATATATTCCTCAGGACAAGTCGCCCGTAGCCAGCGATACCGCTTATATTGACACCGGTTACGAAAAGCGCACACCGGAACAAATTGACAGCTTTGGTATTACCCCTGCTTACCGTAGTTTTGCTAAAAATCTGTATCTTGAACGTGATTCAAGACCCGCCTCATTGCGCGATATTATGGATTTTCCGGCGGATGTTGGCGCGGCAATTTCTACGGCTGATTTTGACCGTATTCTGGGAAAACAAAATTTACGCGGTAACATTAACTATTTAATTCGTGGTTTAATCGTAGCGAATACAACGGATGATGCTTACCGGATTGGTTTGACAGAGAACGCTTCTGCACAACGTTTGGAATGTTTGGCAGAACACTTTAAAAAACGTTTTTCGGACACAGAATTTAGCCTGGTTGTGGCAGAAGACAGCTTGCTTATAAAAGTTACTGATGCCAATAGTCTGTTGGCAAACTATTTAAACGCCATAAAAACAGCCCGCAATCCTATTGCCTTAAGTGATGTTCAGCCAGCGCATGAAATCACGGCTATGCTTGCGTCAGGTGCCATGAGTCATGGAGCCTTGCTAGCCGAAGCCCATGAAGCGGTTGCCGAAGGCATTAATATAGTAGGTGCTTTAAGTAATTCCGGTGAAGGTGGCGAACATTCCGGTCGTTTTAACACCTTGCGCTCTTGTAATATCAAGCAATTTGCTTCAGGGCGTTTTGGGGTTTGGGCGGGTTATTTGGCTGACCCTAATATTAGAGAAATTGAAATAAAAATAGCGCAGGGCGCAAAGCCGGGTGAAGGCGGCCAATTACCTGCCACTAAAGTATCTGTTGAAATTGCCGCTTTACGTGGAGGAACTCCCCGAGTTGAGTTGGTAAGTCCTCCGCCTCATCATGATACCTACTCGATTGAAGATTTAGGACAATTAATTCACGACGCCAAAGCCGCGCGTGTAAAGGTCGGCGTTAAACTGGTTTCTTCTGAAGGTATCGGCACTATTGCGGTGGGTGTTGCCAAAGCGGGCGCGGATGTTATCAACGTTGCCGGAAATACCGGCGGTACCGGTGCGGCAGCGGTTACCAGTCTAAAAAACAGTGGCCGATCACCCGAAATTGGAATTGCTGAAGTCCATCAGGCCTTGGCTGTCAATGGCTTGCGCGCTAAAGTAATCTTACGTGGTAGTGGCGCTCATCAAAGCGGACTCGATGTGGTTAAGTCCGCTATTTTAGGTGCGGATTCGTTTGAATTTGGTACAACGGTGCTGATGATGTTGCGTTGTGTGATGGCTAAAAATTGCAATATTAAATGTCCGGCCGGTTTAACTACAGAACATGAAGAGTTTAAAGGCGACTCGCGGGTATTAGCGCAGTATTTTATGAATCTGGCACATGAAGTTCGGGAAATACTAGCCGTGTTAGGTTATAAAAGTTTGCAGGAGATTCGTGGTAAAACTGATTTGCTGCATTTAATTGATCACCCATCCATGGTCGGTCAGCTTGATTTAACCAAAATGCTGGCTAAAGTCGAGGTGATTGTAGTGCCAAAACCTGTTTATCTGGAAGCCAGTTTTACGGTTGATGATAAAATTATTGAACAGGTTAAAGCGGCGCTTATAGAGGGCAAACATTCACAGCTTATCATTGAAGGCGATGCCTTTAAGTTGAATAATTGCAATAAAACTGTCGGTGGACAGGCTGCTATTGATATTGAGCGAATGCTGGCCTACGAATTGACTGAACAGCAAGTTGCCGACTCTAAAATCATTTATACACATGAACAGGGGCGCCGTTATCTGGCACCCGACAGTGTCGTTATCCGTACCCATGGATCGGCAGGGCAAAGCTATGCGGCATTTTTAAATGACGGGATGCGTATGGAGCATCTGGGCACTTGTAATGATGGCGTGGGCAAGTCTGCTTGTGGCGGAACTTTAGTGGTTGAATCACCTGGTGGTGGCATTAAAACCCCCGGCAATAACGTATTGATTGGGAACTTTGCCCTATTTGGCGCTACCGGTGGTAAGGTCTTTATAAATGGTGAAGCCGGTGACCGTTTTGCCGTTAGAAACTCGGGTGCAATGGCAGTCGTTGAAGGTGTTGGTGATTTTGCTTGCGAATATATGACCAACGGTGCGATTTTGAACATAGGCGGTTTTGGTAAAGGGTTCTGTAACGGCATGTCCGGTGGTAATGCTTATCAATATGATCCTGAAAATTTATTGGAAAACTTGTACGACAAGTCGTCTGTTTCTTTGCATACTCTGACCGAAGATACTGATGCTGCACGTGCTCATGAGCAATTTATTCTGGCGATGCTTGAACAACATGTGGACTATGCGAAATCCAGTAAAGCAAAAAATTTAATCAAAAATTGGGAATCTGAGCGCAAGCATTTTAAATTTGCCATGCCTTTATGGCTTTATAAAACGCAAACTACACAATTTTTGCAACAATCGATGGATCGCAAAGAAATGATCGAAGAATTGTCGCAAGCATTGGCGCAACAGCAAATCGAGCAGGTCAAAGTGGCTTACCAAACCTCACAACCATTGTTTGATGGTGCAATACCCGGTCATGGCACACCCGATAAAGCATTAACATTTAAATTGGTTAATAGTTTTGCCGTGCTTGAAAAAGCCCAGCAATGCGCTAAAGACTTGCTTAAACATTTACCCGAAGCGCTTCGTTCGCAAAGTCAAATAGAGCAAGCTGCGCGTAAATTGATTATTGAACGTCCCCGTAAATTGCAGGAAGCGCTGGTTAAAAGTACGCGCGAAGCTTACAGCAATTACAGCGATGACCAACTAGCCTGTTTGATGGCGAGCAAACGTCTTAATGATTACAAAACAGCGTTAATCAACCGGTCGGTGCAAAGTATTTATTCCATTGGATCTAGCGCCTGGATTATTGAACAGGACAACATCAATAAACAGGCGTTGGCGGGTATTCCGTGTATTGAAGAATATTTAGCCGGACTCGTAGGGTTGGGCATTGTTCAGGGTATGTTGTACGAAGAAACGGCTTGATATTCGCCGGATTGAACGCTTTACAAAATACCCTTTAATAATTGAATTGTTAATAACTTAAATGAAATCACCTCAACTACCACTAGATGCACCCTACAACGAAAATCAACGCGCCTGGTTAAGCGGTTTTTTTGCCGGAATGCACACGCATCTGGTTCAAAGCGCTGGCCTAGTGACTCAAACGGATAGCCGACTTATTACCATACTGTATGGTAGTCAAACGGGTACAGCCGAATCGGTTGCCAATGATGCCGCAGCCGTTGCTAAAACTTACGGCTTGAAGCCTCTGGTAAAAAGCATGGATGAAATTGAAGCGGATGCATTTTCTTCGATAGATTATTTGCTGATTATTACCAGTACCTACGGTGAGGGCGAAATGCCGGATAATGCACAAATGCTATGGGATGGCATTTGTGCAGAGACGATGCCCCGACTTGAAGGTCTGCAGTTTTCAGTATTGGCATTGGGTGACACTAGCTATGATTTATTCTGTCAAGCCGGTATAGACTGGGATAATAAGCTGGTTGAGCTGGGGGCAACACGCGTTTATGATCGTACCGATTGCGATGTTGATTTTGAAGAGCCGGCAGAGCGTTGGATGACGGCAGTTATTCCACATTTGGCAGGCGGTGTTACTGCGACAGTCGTTGAAACGGCTACCCCTGCTAGCGTTAAACCGGAATATCACCGGAAAAACCCGTTCCCCGCCAAACTGTTGGTTAATCGTTTATTAACAGACGCTTCATCGTCTAAAGAAACGCGTCATTATGAAATTTCAATCGCGGGTTCAGGCTTAACTTACGAAGCGGGCGATGCCTTATGCGTGGTGCCTACCAACTGTTCCGAGCTGGTTGCCGACATTATCAAAGCGATTGGGTGCAAGGGCGATGAAGACGAACCGGTCAATGGCGAATTAATGCCCTTACAGCTTGCATTACGCGAGCATTTTGAAATCAAGACACCCAGTAAAGAATTGCTTGAAGAGATTGCCACCCGCTCCGGTGACCAAGAACTTAACGGAATTATTGAATCGGGCGATAAAGAAACGCTGTCCAATTATTTATGGGGACGCGATACGCTGGATTTATTGTTGCAATTTCCGCTTTGTGAATTTACGGCCGCAGAATTTATAGCCTTGTTAAAACCCTTGCAACATCGCGCCTATTCGATTTCTTCCAGTGGCAAACTGTATCCGGATGCCGTGCATTTGACTGTTGCCAGTGTGCGTTATGAAAGCCACGGCCGATCTCATAAAGGTGTTTGTTCAACATTTTTGGCTGATTTGGTTAATGATGAAACCAAGGTGCGGTGCTTCTTCACCGCCAACAAGGTTTTTAGGGTGCCTGAAGACAACCGTCTGCCCATGATTATGGTGGGTCCAGGCACCGGCATTGCACCTTTCCGTGCCTTTTTGCAGGAGCGCCAATACAGGAAAGCGCCCGGCAAAAACTGGTTGTTTTTTGGTGACCGTAACGCGGCCACCGATTATATCTATCGTGATGAATTGGAAAGCTTTCAGGAAAGTGGCTTGCTAACACGTTTGGATTTAGCGTTCTCCAGAGATCAGGACGCCAAAATTTATGTACAAGACAGAATGCTTGAACAAGGCGCTGAATTGTTTTTGTGGTTAGAGCTGGGCGGTTATTTCTTCGTTTGTGGCGATGCTTACCGAATGGCAAAAGATGTCGACCAAGCGTTACATGCAGTTATCGCTGAGCATGGCAACTTGTCGGAACAGCAAGCCATTGATTACGTTAATCAACTGAAAAAAGACAAGCGTTACGTTAGAGATGTTTATTAGGGCATTGTCCGCTGTGAGTTATAAAATCACATGATGAATACTGAAAATACACTTTAAAACCGGAAACAGGCTTACAATTAAATGCCACTGAAAGCAAAAGGGTAAGGTCTTGCAATCAAGCAAATCAGAAACATATCGCTTGGTCTTACAGTGTGAGGTAATTTTGCAAGACCTGCCCATGTTTTTCTATTTTTTACAGAGACTTCCAAGCTTGGCTATTAGCTGCGTTTTAAGGCACAAATAAATGCAAGGTCAATATTTTTTAAGGCTTCAATTCACGCGTTACGCGACTAAGTTGATACAAGGTTTAGTGGTTTTATTGCTATGTGTGCCTGCCTGTGTTGATTCAAAAGTTTATCAATGGCGGGATGTACAGGGCAGTGAGCATTTTTCGGATCGCTTTAATCCGGCCGCAACAATTGTCAATATAAAGCCGGGTTACGGTTTTTATCAGGTTAAAAAAGTTTACGACGGTGATACGGTTGAACTGGATGATGGTCGTAAAATCCGCTTTTTAGGTATCAATACGCCAGAGATTCAGCATAAAGATAAAATGGCTGAAGCGGGTGGAGAAGAAGCCAAGGCCTGGTTAATTAATAAGCTGCAAGGGACTCGGGTTCGCTTGGAATTTGATGTTGAGAAAACCGATAAATACGGTAGAACTTTAGCGTACTTGTTTACTGAAAATAAAGAACATATTAATGTCTCTTTGGTTAAAGAAGGTTTGGCGTCAATCAGTATTTACCCGCCAAATTTGCTGTATGTTAATGAGTTGGTTGCCGCTGGGAATAAGGCGGAGCAGGATAAGTTGGGGATTTGGCAGCGACCCCAGTATACAGCAATACCCATAGATAATCTTACGGAAGCGGGACATTCAGGTTGGACGCGACTGGTGGGCAAGGTTGTCAGTATTCGTAACACCTCCAAATCCGTTTACCTGGTTTTTTCTGACCAATTTGAGGCGCGTATTGAAAGCAAATGGTTGTCTTTATTTCCTGATGTGAATGATTATGTAGGGAAAACTCTTGAAGTCCGTGGTTGGCTGAATAAAAACAGAAAACAATTTTCAATGTTAATTCGTCACCCGAGCGCAATCAGGCAACCAGAAACCAGTTAAAGCGCAATAAACGAATGCGATGGTAGGATAATGAAGGTGAGATGCTACAATTGTCTGCTTATAAAAATATAATTAAGTTTATCCCCGTGCAATCAAAACAGACTAAACACGCTTACACATGGAATACTATTTATCAAATTGCCTTAGAGCATAAAAAAGCACTGATTTATTCTCATTTTATTGCTATTTTAGCAACCATTGCCAGTGTACCTGTGCCTTTGCTGATGCCATTGTTGGTGGATGAGGTTTTATTAAATAAACCAGGAGTAGCAATTGGGTTTATTAATCAATTTTTTCCTGCTGAATGGCATCTGCCCCTACTTTATATATCTGTTATTTTGATTGCCAGTTTAATACTGAGAGTCATCGCCAGCATTTTTAACATCATTCAGGCTCGACACTTTTCCTGTATTTCCAAAGACATTATTTTTCGTATCCGCAAAAATCTGATCAGACATTTACAAACTATTTCCATGGCTGAATATGAAAGTCTTGGCACTGGTACGGTGGTCACTCATTTGGTTAAAGACCTTGATACGATTGATACGTTTATTGGTACTACCGTTAGCCGATTACTGGTTGCTGTCCTGACTATTATCGGGACGGCGGTTATTCTGCTCTGGATGCACTGGCAGCTGGGTTTGTTCATCATGTTGTTAAATCCTGTGGTGATTTATTTCACGCGCGTGGTCGGTTCCCGTGTTAAAAATTTAAAGTCTAAGGAAAATTCTGCTTACGAAGTCTTTCAACAATCGCTCACTGAAACGCTGGAAGCGATTAATCAAATTCGAGCCAGTAACAGGGAGCATTATTATTGTCAGCAATTGATTGAGTCTGCCCGATCGGTTAAAGATTTTTCAGCGGCTTTTGCCTGGAAAAGTGATGCGGCATCGCGTTTAAGTTTTCTGGTGTTTCTGTTTGGTTTTGATATTTTTCGCGCCTGCGCCATGATGATGGTGTTCTATTCGGATCTTAGCATTGGCGAGATGCTGGCAGTGTTTGGCTATCTTTGGTTTATGATGGCTCCCGTGCAGGAAATTTTGGGAATTCAATATGCTTTTTATGCCGCTAAAGCGGCGTTGGTACGCATCAATAGATTGAATGCGCTGGAACAAGAGCCCTATTATCCACATCTTGAAAATCCGTTTTTAAATAAAAAAACGGTCGGTATACGTGTCGATAATCTGCATTTCAGTTATGGCGAAGAAAAAATACTTAACGGCATTCAGTTAAAAATTAAAGCCGGAGAAAAGGTGGCCCTGGTGGGTGCCAGCGGTGGTGGCAAGTCTACTTTGATACAAACCTTGATTGGTCTTTATTTACCGAGTGAAGGCCGGATTTGTTTTGATGACGTTCCTATTGAGCGCATAGGTTTGGAAGTTGTCAGGGAAAATGTGGTTACCGTGCTACAGCATCCGGTTCTGTTTAATGATACTATCCGCGCCAATCTCACGCTGGGGAAGCCGTCCAGCGATGCGGCATTATGGAAGGCACTGGCGATTGCACAAATGGAAGAAGCGGTTAAAGATCTGCCAAACGGGTTGAATACGGTCGTCGGTCGTTTGGGGATGCGGCTTTCCGGCGGTCAACGGCAAAGAATGGCTATTGCCCGCATGATTGTTGCCAACCCCAAAGTGGTGATATTGGATGAAGCAACCTCTGCGCTGGATAGCGAAACCGAGTATAAATTACATCAAGCATTGGCTGCTTTTTTAAAAGGCCGGACTACCATTATCATTGCCCATCGTTTGAGCGCGGTTAAACAAGCCGATCATGTTTATGTTTTTGAACAGGGTGTTATTTGTGAACAAGGACGTCATGAAGCGTTAATTAATAATAAAGGTCTTTATGCCAAACTGTATGGCGAATATCAATAAAGCAGGTGCAAGGTATAAATCAATCCCTTGAACCTTTCATCTTGTATCTTGAACCTGAATACTTATGACCGAACTTTACGATTTACATTGTCATTCAACTGCTTCTGATGGTGCCTTATCGCCAACAGAATTAGTGCAGCGTGCTCATCAGCAGGGTGTTACTGCGCTGGCCTTAACCGATCACGACACTACCAATGGACTCGTTGAAGCACAGTTGTGTGCAACGGCGACAGGTATCAGGTTAATTCCTGGCATTGAATTGTCTACCAACTGGCAAGATAAATGTTTCCACATAGTAGGGCTTGGGATTGATCCAGACTATCTGCCTTTGGCTGAAGCTACCTATAATTTGCAGGCTACCCGTTTGGAACGAGCCGAAAAAATTGCTTTAAAGTTGGAGAAAAAACGTATCCCTGGTGCGTTTGAAGCGGTCAAAAAAGCGGCGGGTAACGGCATGATTACCCGTTCCCATTTTGCCGATTTTCTGCGCTCACAAAACCATGTATCTACCCAGCAAGAAGCCTTTGATCGTTATCTGGCTAAAGGTAAATCTGCTTATGTCTCTACATCCTGGGCTGAGCTGGAGTTGGCGGTAAGCTGGATTACCGGAGCGGGTGGTGTTGCGGTATTGGCGCATCCTTTACGCTATAAACTAACAGCCAATTGGATGAAACGCTTTCTCACTGCTTTTAAGGATGCAGGCGGGCAGGGCATAGAAGTGATAACGAGCAGAATGAATGCCGATGAAATACGCGTGGCGGCAGATTATGCAATCCGATTTGATTTGGCCGGGTCAATGGGGTCGGATTTTCATAACGCAACCAATCAATGGGTCGAATTAGGCAGGCTTGCACCATTACCCAATAATATCAAGCCGGTTTGGGAGTTGCTGGGTTAGCTTGCTGCAATAGAGGCGATTTTTAAAATAAATTCTCCTTTTTTAAAAAGGAGCGGGAATACATACAGAGCCCTTGCTGGTGTTGATCCTGTATAATTTCTGGCCATAACCGGAATTATCCGATGACATTTTAAATGCAAACAATCATGGGTATTATAAAAAAACTGGCCTCTCAAACGGCTATCTACGGCATCAGCAGTATCTTTGGTCGATTTCTCAATTACCTGTTGGTGCCGCTGTATACCTATTATTTTTCGGCGGCAGAATACGGCGTAGTCTCAGAGTTTTATGCTTATGCCGGATTCTTTTCCGTTTTATTGTTATTTGGGTTTGAGACGGGCTATTTTCGGTTTCGAGATAAGGAACATACAGGCAGAGATGTTGCTTATTCGACGGCGCTAATTTTTGTTGTTTTGGTCAATGTGGGTTTTTTTCTTACCATATTACTGATTAATTCAAGGCTTTCATCATCGCTAAATTACGCTAATCATCCCGAGTATGTGTTGTGTTTTACCTTGATTTTAACCTTGGATGCAATTGCCTCTATCCCCTTTGCCCGTTTACGTGCGGAAGACAAGGCTTTTCGTTTTGCCGGCATCAAGATAACAGAGATAGGGATAACAGTAATGCTCAGCCTGTTTTTTATTATTTACTGTCCCAAGGTTTACGCGGAAAATCCGAACTCATGGATAAGTAAGCTATACAATCCAGCGATTGGCATTGGTTATATTTTTATAGCCAATCTGATTGCCAGCGTCTTTAAATTTTTGTTATTGTCACCCCAGTTAAAGGGATTGGCTTGGGGGTTTGACAGGGCACTGTTTGGACGAATGATTCGCTACTCGCTCCCGATGGTGGTAATCGGTTTCGCCGGGATTATCAATGAAATGCTGGATCGTGCCTTGTTAAAATACTTGCTGCCTTATGATGTCCAGACCAATATGAAAATGCTGGGTATTTATAGCGCTTGTTACAAGCTATCTATTTTGATGTCGTTATTTATTCAGGCATTCCGGTATGCGGCAGAGCCGTTTTTCTTTGCCTATTCAGGCAACAGCGACGCACGAATCGTTTACGCTAAAGTGCTTAAGTTTTTTGTTATTTTCTGCGTGTTCATCTTTTTATTGGTGACGTTGTTTATCGATTTCTTTAAGTATTTTCTGGGTGATGAGTTCCGTGCCGGACTTGAAGTCGTGCCGATTTTATTACTGGCTAATTTGTTTTTGGGTATCTATGTCAATTTATCTATCTGGTACAAGCTCACTGACAGAACTTTGATGGGGGCTTTTGTATCTTTGTCTGGCGCCGTGCTAACCATTGTGCTTAATATTTGGTGGATACCGTTACTGGGTTATGTGGGTTCAGCTTGGGCCACACTGGCCTGTTATGCTAGTATGGCGATAGCGTCTTATCTACTGGGGCGGCATTATTATCCGGTTAATTACGATGTTAAGCGTGTGCTTAGTTATATAATCTTGGGCGTGGGTTTGTATTTTGCAAAGGAACAGTTAGCGGTCGGTTCGGGCTTGCAACAACCGTGGTTATTGTCGCTTGAGTTAATGTCGATTTATCTGCTGGTGACGGTACTTTTTGAGCGGCGGCAGTTCGTACCGATAACTCGGTAACCGTTGTCATCTTGTTGACGCTGTTTTCAATTAAAATACGACGTGTTCTTTTTAAGCCCTTATTCATAACCTATGTCAAATAATCTGCAAGTACGTGCTCGTTTCATCGGTGGTCTTTTTTTACTGTTACTGGGGGGCTGGGTTTTACACAGCTTTCTCGCCTTGTTGGTTTGGGCGGTGGTACTGGCAATTTCCACTTGGCCCGTTTATCAACGGTTATTGGCTTCCAATGAACTGCATGGAAAAATGACATGGGTGGCTTTTGGGCTGACTTTGTTGCTGGGTGTGATTGTTTTGGCGCCCGTGGGCTACGGATTAAGCCGGTTATTACAAGAAGCGCAAGCACTAGGCAGGTTGCTAACTGATGCGCAAAGTGTGGGTATTCCACCACCGGCCTGGCTGCAAAATCTGCCAATAATAGGTGGCTGGTCTAAGGCATATTGGATGACTGTGTTGGGTAGCTCAGAAGCAGCCAATGAATCCCTGCATTGGTTGGGAACGGGAGGAGCGGTTACCTATACCAAAGACTTTGCAGGCCAACTTTTACATCGCTTCTTCGGATTTCTGACCATTCTTTTAGTGCTGCTTTTTGTTTATCAACATGGTGATAGTCTGGGACGACAGGTTTTGGAGAGTAGTCGCAAGTTGTTTGGCGAAAAGGGCTTTCGCTATACAGTGCATGCCACGACAGCAGTGCGTGCCACGGTTAATGGAATGATGTTGATTGGGGTTGCTAAAGGCTTGCTGTTGGGAGTCGCTTACGCGTTTGTCGGTTTAAGTAATCCGGCCATATTGGGTGCGCTGACGGGCGTTTTTGCCATGATTCCCTTTGCGGCCAAACTGATTTTTGGTGCTTGTTCCTTGGTGTTGGTGGCGCAGGGACATATTGCCGAGGGTGGTGGATTGTTTGTGTACGGTATGATTCTTACTTTGATTGCAGATAATTATGTACGCCCTGCGTTAATCGGTGGTGCCGTCAAGTTGCCTTTTATCTGGACGCTGCTGGGTATTTTTGGCGGCATGGAGACTTTTGGTTTGCTGGGATTATTTTTGGGGCCTACGCTGATGGCGGTATTGATGTCCATCTGGCGAGACTGGATTGATGATATGAACAAGCCATAGGAGTCATTTTCATCTGAAAACTAGATGCGACATAAAAAAAGTGGCTTATTAAATGCCGTGTAAAGATTATAAATTGATTAAACAACAGGCAATAAAAAGCCCGCATAATGCGGGCGCGTTGAGTTTTATTATTTTTATTATTTAAGCGGTTACTTACACCGCCCAACTCACGAAGTGTTACTCTCTTTTATTATTGTTATATGTGCGCCCGTTAAGGCTACTTTTCCCCCTCTTTTTACCGGTTGTTAAACCAGCCTAGCCCCGTAAAGCTGGCGTATTTTATATCTAATAAATTACCAGCGTCTACAAAAAAAAACAGTTTTTATTGAAAAAATAGGGAAAATTTAAAATAACTAATAAAAACAAATTATTAGCTATATTTAGCAGATTCTAATATAAAAAAAATCAGGCACTGAGTGCTTTTTTGAAAGGCAAAATATTTTGTAGCTTATCGGTTACGCTTTGCTTCTTGTTCTTGATTAAAGAAAAAGTGGAGGCGTTCACTCAAGATTGCAGATAACTGAAAATTGAGTCCTTTTGATTCTTGAGCCAGTTTTATCTGCAAAATAGCATCTTTGGTTTGTCCCATGGCATAGTAGTATTCTGCAAGATAGCGATGAGATTCAGCGGGTTGATTTAAGTCGCTGTAAGCTTGTGCCAATAGTTCCCAATAAATCGGCAGGCGTTGCATTTGAGGATTCAACGATAATAAGTTGTTTCGCGCCAGATCCGCTTTTTCTGTTTTTAATAAAGACGCAATATAATCAAGTTTAATGGCGTCATTATCAGGGAATTGTTCAGTTAGTTTTTTATAACGATTAACAGCTAGTGGAAAATTACGTGCATCCAGAGCTGCGCGGGCAAGTGCGATTGCGTATTGAGGTTGTTCGGGATAGTCGTGTATTAATGTTTGGAAAATGCCTTCAGCTTCTTTAAATTTCTCCGCTTTAAGTGCGATTAAGCCCATGGCGTAATGGGCAACAGACCGTTGTTCGACAGTACCTTGCATAAGTCTGGACTGAAAATATTCAGTGGCTGCGGCAGTATTGGTGTCTGATAAAACGCGTATTTTTGCTTTGGTTAATTGATAGCCCAGCGAATCAGGATATTGTTTATAAGGATACGTTTCTGCACGGCCTCTTGTGTCGGAAATACGCGATGCGGTCACTGGGTGAGTCCGTAAAAATTCAGGTACCGCCTGTCCGTAATAACGGGTTGCTTGTTGTAAGCGCTCAAAGAATATTGGCATACTTCGCGGATCGTATCGGGAGGCGGCCAAGGTTTGCATGCCGACACGGTCTGCCTCCTCTTCATTTTCGCGGGTAAAATTAATTTGAAACTGGACGTTACCGGCCATAATGGCCATGATGGCGGCTTGTCCCATGGCCGGTGATTGTGTGCCTAATAAAATGGCAGCCAGCATTCCGGCAGCCGAGGGAATAGATAAGCGACCTGCGGCTTCGGCTGCACGGAATAAATGGCGCTGGGTAACGTGCGCAATTTCGTGTCCCATCACGGAGGCCAATTCACTTTCGGCTTCGGTCATTAAAATTAATCCTGAGTTAACGCCGATATAACCACCGGGCCCGGCAAAAGCGTTGATGTCATTTTCCATCACCACAAAAAAATGGAAAGGATGTTCAGGTGCATCACTATTAGCTGCCAGTTTTTGACCTATTGACTGAATGTACTCTTGAATCTCGGCATCTTGATTAATGGTGATCTGTGAGTGCAGGCTTCTAAAAAAAGCTTCGCCAAATTCTTTTTCTTCTGCGGGTGAAATCAGGGTGCCGGAGGAATCGCCCATATCAGGCAATTCGATTTTTTTAATTCCAGATGGTTGCTGTGCCGGCGAGTTTGCCTCTTGACTGCCAGTGATGTCGGGTTGTGGCGCTGGCAAGCTTTTGTGGGTAACGATAACCCGTTGCTCATTAGCTTGCTGTGGTGCCGGGAAAAGGGCAAGGCTTAATGCCAGTGTGATAGCTTTGGGTTTAAACATGAGGTCTCAGGGGGTTACAATAAGTGTGTAACTAAATCGGCAGGAAATTAGTTAATCATAATAGAATATCAGCTGTTTATTATAAAACATCTCACCTAAATATAACCCAAGAAATATAGTTACAAAATGAAATTTGCCATTCAAGTTAATACCAGTCCCTATCATTCAAATGCAGGACAGACTGCTTATCAATTTATTAATGCCGCTTTGGGGTTGGGTCATGAAGTTTTTCGGGTGTTTTTTTATCACGACGGCGTTTATCATGCTTTTAAATACGCAACGCCGCCTGATGATGAGTTGCAAATTACCTCACAATGGAGTGACTTGGCTAGGCGACATCAAATTGATTTAGTGGTGTGTATTTCGGCTGCTCAACGGCGCGGATTACTTTGTGCCGATGAAGCCCAAAGACAAGGTAAGCAGGATGATGATCTGGCTGAGGGTTTTCGGATTTCCGGTTTGGGGCAACTGGTTGAAGCTACGCTTGAAGCGGATCGGTTTATCGTATTTGGATGATTGGGAATGAAAAGTTATTTATTTGTGTTACGTAAACCGGCCCACAGTGGCGTGTATGTTCAGGAAATGCTGGATATTATTTTAACCACGGCAGCTTTTGATCAGTCGGTTAGTATTTTATTACTTGATGATGGCGTGTTTCAGTTAAAAAAAGGCCAGCAACCAGAAAATGCGGGTATGAAAGATACGGCCGCTATTTTTAAGGCATTGGAAATTTATGAGGTTAAGGACATTGTCATTGAGGTGGAGTCTTTGCAGGAGCGTGGCTTAAATCAGGAAGACTTGTGTTTGCCGGTTCAGGCGGTTTATAGAAAAGACATTGCCGGCTTAATGAAACGGTTTGATGTGGCATTTTCGGGATAATGGGGCGTGTTTTTCGCACAAAATTACCCAAGTAGTAGGGCGCCCCTATTAATCTGTGGGGGTTTCTTAAGCCCGCTTAAAATGAGCGGTTCTGTTAACGTCAAACTAATCCTGATTAACAAATATAAACTGGTCTGTTGCAAAACCCATTTTTTTTGCTTTTTCAATTAACGCATCGATAGTCGCTTTTGGCAACTGTTTGGTTCTCGATAATATCCAAAAATAAGATTTATCAGGGCCGGTAATCATCGAATAGGCATAGTCTTTTTTATCCAGGTCTATGATGTTGTAGCCGCCATAAAACGGGCCGAAGAAAGAGACTTTTAAATGGCCTTTGTCGGGTTGTTCGACAAAATAGGCCTTGCCTTCAGCCTGTTTCCATTGTCTATCCGCTTGGTTCCAACCTTTGTTAAGCACTTTAACGCCGTCATCCTCTGTTAATGAGTAAGTAGCCGAGATGTTATTCAGGCCTCTTTCAAACCGATGATCCAGTCGGGCTATCTCGTACCAGGTGCCCATATAACGATTAACCTCAAAGCCATCAATTACGGTTAGGCCATCGGGCGTTCCGGTACATGCTGACAATAAGGCAAAAATAAAAATAAGTAGTATTTTCATAATTTCAAAGAGAATGAAAGGTAATAATAAGATAGCCCGACAAAAATAACCTCTGCAAAAGAGGCCACAGATTCACAAATGATAAATAGCTTTAATAGGTGCCAGTTTATTTATTGCAGATTACCTAAGATTAAAAATTATAACGTCAAGGTTGGATGATCGTAAAAAAATTTGCCGCGTGTGAATAGTTACAAGGGGCTCATTAAATTACTAGGCGTTTCGTACATTGCAGTTATTTCTGAAACGTTTAAACGCTGGCTATGAAAAACTGTTTAAAATATCATAAAAATTTATTGGCTTCTTCATGGGCTCTGGTTTTTTCTATATTAACCATGATGCCAAAGAAAATATGCGATAGTCCGGTATAAAGAAAAAACAGGGGGAAATTTTCATCAATTTCTATCGTATTAATTTCACCGTAAAATTCCATGGACCCAATCATTAGAATCAAGAAAAAACCCACAAGAATCATTACCTGAAAATTTTTCCTAAAAAAACAATACACTAAAATGACAATTTCTGTCATGGCCAGATAAGCCATTATCATGCGCAAATTATTGTCCAATGCGCCATAAAGATCTTCGTTAAATTCAAAAATAGAGTAGCTTCCCTGTGCTGACAACAAACCACCGGCTATCAACACGATTGCTGAAATATAGAAGTTAATTTCAAGGAGAAATTTTATGCTTTTCATGCTGTTAGTTGCCATACCATTCATCTGCTTTGTTAATGTCAAACACAAAAAAAGACCCTCCCTTAGACTTCATGGGAGGGTTTATAGAGGAGGACGTTGAGTATGATCTTAAATCAATTGGTTGGATTTAAGATGTTGTACAAATTCCAGCTAAATCGCTAAACTTTTTTAACGAGTTAAAATCTTGTTGTCTAACTTACTCGGCAAAAGTCGTTTTGTCAAACTATAGCTGTACAAAACATGAACAATATTTTATTTATGAATAAGGTTGCTAAGTTTTTATGTAAATTACAGGGCTACTCTATCGATAAGTTGCTGGCCTAGATGAAATATTCACTGGTCTATTAGCAGCTTTAATGTCAGTATTAAAAAAAAAGCGTCAGAAATAATTGTAATGTTTTTAATGTTGATTAGGAGAGTGGGATGAAAATACTAATTACCGGCGGTACGGGCTTTATTGGACGTGCATTAACCCAAAGTTTAACCGCTCAGGGCCATGACGTTACCGTGTTAAGTCGTAATTTTGATGCGGTAGAAAAAATGGCTGTGCCAAACGCTAAGGCACTTAATAACCTCGATCAGCTTAATCCGGAAGATAGTTATCAGATTATTATCAATCTTGCCGGAGCGCCTATTTTTGATGCCCGTTGGAGCGATGCCCGCAAACAGATTATCCGCGATAGTCGAATTAATCTGACCAAGCAGTTGGTTAACTGTATGGCTGCCATGACCGTTAAGCCTGAGCTTTTAATCAGTGGCTCTGCTATCGGATATTATGGCGACCAAGGTGATGCCGTGTTAACCGAGCAATCAACAACTCGCACCGATTTTTCGCAACAACTTTGTGTTGATTGGGAAAATGAGGCAAAAAGAGCTGAACAATTCGGTGTCAGAGTGTGCTTGATTAGAACCGGTTTGGTGCTGGGCGATGGTGGTGGACTGCTGCAGCGTATGTTGCTGCCTTTTAAACTGGGTTTGGGTGGGCGCTTGGGCAACGGTCAGCAATGGATGTCCTGGATTCACCGGGAGGACTGGATTGCCATTGCACTCAGGATGATAACCGATTTATCCATGCAAGGTGCTTACAACGCAACCGCGCCAACTCCCGTAACCAATAACGAATTTACTCGGGCATTGGCACAGGGTTTAAAGCGTCCGGCGTTACTTCCGGTTCCGGCTTGTTTGTTAAAAATGTTGCTTGGTGAAATGTCAGGGCTGGTTTTAGGCAGTCAGCGTGTAGTGCCGGAACGCTTGCTGGCAGAGGGGTTTAACTTTCAATATGCCGATCTTTCCAGTGCATTAACTGAGGTGCTTAGTCATTCATGAATAAACAGGGCGGTCATCAAATAAATCCGGAAAAGTTATTATTAAGCAAATGGACTGCGGTAAAGCCCAGCAAAAAAGAGAAGCATTTTTTAGTGACACGACTTATTAGAGACGAGCAGGAAATAGTCGTTGCCTGTTTGCTTGAAGCGGTTATTAATAGTCGCGAAGTTGAAATTGACTGGCACGCATTAAAAGACGCATCTATTTGGTTACCGGGGTGGCTTTAACAACGTTAACTTGGTTTGAGTGGAAAGTTTCGATTCCTATGCGTTAATCCCAACAAGATTGGGTTAGTAAAGTGCTATCATGGCAATTTAATTGTATCTTGTTGGCGATATATTTTACAATTTGAAGGGAATGCAAGTTAACGCAGTGATTTATACCCATTGCGGGATATAAAAACTGCTTTTTTGTAATGATACCTATAATAATATTTTGGAGGATAGTATGTTTAAAATTCGTTCGTTGGTAACGGCACTGGCTCTGGTAAGTTCCATTTCGGTAGCTTCCGCGTGGGAAGCGTTGCCCACCGTAGCACCTGCACCGGCTGATAACCCCACCACTGAAGAAAAAGTTGAGCTGGGAAAAATGTTATATCATGACCCTCGCTTATCTTCTACCGGTACGGTTTCTTGTGCTTCTTGCCATAACACGATGTTGGGTGGCGAAGATAATAGACCCAACTCAATGGGTGTTAATGGCCAGACCGGTGGTCGTAGTGCACCAACGGTATGGAATTCTGCATTTAATACCGTGCAATTTTGGGATGGCAGGGCGGCCAGTCTTGAAGCGCAGGCAGCCGGTCCGGTGACTAATGCAATTGAAATGGGCATGAAAAGCTGGGATGACGTAGTGGCTCGCTTGAAGTCAATTGAAGGTTATCAAGTAGCTTTTGAACACGCTTTTGGTAAAGATGCCATTTCCAAAGACAATGCCACTAAAGCCATTGCCGCTTACGAAAGAACTTTAATTACGCCCCATAGCCCTTATGATAAATACGTTGCCGGTGATAAATCAGCGTTAACCGAACAGCAAGTACGTGGGATGAATAAGGTTGCAGAGTTGGGCTGTACAAGTTGTCATAGTGGCCCGGCGTTTAATGGCCCAGGCATGTTTCAGCCATTTCCTGTGCACAGCAATGCGTTTTATGCCGCAAAATATCATTTCAAAGATGACAAGGGTTTAGCCGAAGTTACCAAAAAATCAGATGATGAACATTTGTGGAAAGTACCAACTTTACGCAATATCGCATTGACGGCGCCTTATTTTCATAATGGTGCAGCCAAGAGTTTGGATGAAGCAGTAACTATTATGGCAAAAACACAATTGGATAAAGAGTTGTCCAAAGAAGAGCTTGCCGATATTGTCGCGTTTCTTAATGGCTTGACGGGCGAATTTCCTAAACAAAAAATGCCTGTTTTACCAGCTACCCCAGGCACCACTTTCAACTAAATAATAGAGTAGAGGCGCAAGTAATTGCGCCTCTACTTATTCATTCCAATGAAGCACGCTCTCGCTTTTCGTCTGTTCCAAATTACCAGCTACCGGACTTCATCGAGCCTGTAACCAGAGTTGACTGTGTGCATTGTATCAATCCAGTTTGTAAATGGGGGTCGCGGCTATGCGGGCATCAATTTGTTTTGATAGCGCTTGATAAACGTCGCTATCAACAGACTGGTATCGTAGTTTAAATTCTGCTTCGTTCATGTGTTCAGGAAGGTCGGTCGGGTCAGGCATAAAATCACTGTAATCTTTGATAGCCGACATGGCTTTTTGAAGCTTGCGTGCATTTTCGGGTGACGAGGTCGCCAGTTCACCGAAGCGAGTTCCTGCTTTGTCAGCCGCTAAATCAATAAAACTAAAGCCACTACCACCTTGCGCATCGCTTAATTCCTTCTCTTCACCTACCACTTTAGCGACCTGACCATTAACAGAGGCGGTAATGGCCGCAGATCCGATGAAATGCTGTGCAAGATCGGTTCTTTTGTATAAAAAAGTTGGGTAGCGTTTTTCTGCCGATAGCTTTACTGCGGGAAAAGACAGAAATTTTTTGGTTTCTTTTCTGTTAACGTAATTATTAACCGCGATAATGGCTATTTTGTTTTCTTCAATGGCATTTTCCAAGGTAGAGCGTTGCAGTGCCAGTACAAAAAGCGGCTTTAATAACTCGGCCAGTGACAAGCGCCAAGCGGGGTCATGTTGAGTGATGATTTCGTCCAGTTTTTTCTGATAGATATCAATATTGGGAGTGTCGCTGTTTTGCGTTAAAAAATTTCGCGCCTGAATAAAGCTATCGATGCTGGAGTAATAGCTAATGGTTATTTTTTCAGGGTCAATAGTAATGGTTTTGATGGGTCTGGTTGCCAGTATAAAATAATCATTTAAGGAGGTATGGCGAATAATGTTGTCGATAACAAAGGCGGCAAATTTTGCCGGCAGTAATAATTTTCCGGCTTTAAATTTGGTCAGACTGGGCAGGTCGCTGTGGCCATCATTGCCCAATCTAAAGCTAATGTTTAAATAGTGCCCCAATTTATTTTTGGGTAGCGTCATGGTGACCGTGAAACGTAACACCTCGTTTTTTATTTCAATGTTGACCGCGCTTTTTCGGTAGCGATTTAATAAATAATTGGCGGCAAGATTAAGGTCGGCTTCGGTTAGCTCAATGGTGCTTATTTCGTCAGGTTTGGTTTTAGCGCCTTCATACAAGATTTTTTTTGCCCTGGCAATATCATCATGGGTCAGTGTCCAGTCCACGGTAATATCTGGTTGATCGCTGATGCCAAAAAAAACCAACAGTGCGCACAGCATCACCACCGTGCTGAGCAAAGCAAAAAAAATGCGAAATAGGGTTTTCATAAGCAAGCGCTTAGGCAAAATCGAGTTTAAACCCGGCTGCCTTAAGATAATCCGCCTCCAGGATTAAATCAGCATGCGTCAGGGGGGATCGGGTTAGCCACGCATTGGGAAACCGTAAGTAAATTCTGGATTTTATGATGACTATTTTAAAGTCAGGTAGCACTTGGTCATTGCGGTTGCGGTGTAGCAATACGGCCAGTCGCAAGACCACGGTCAGGTAAGGTGCGCAGATATTAAAGGGGGCCGGTAAGTCGTTAAAAATAGTCTGTGAAAATTTGCGTCGATGTGAACGTATGATTAACGCCAATAAAATCTGATCTTGGGTAGAAAAACCTGCCAAATCAGCGTTTTCGATAATATAGGCGCTGTGTTTATGGTACTGGCTATGCGCAATATCAATGCCGATTTCGTGCAAGTCAGCAGCCCAGTCTAAAAATTGCTCACAATTTTCGTCGATAGACCAGCTACAGTTATCGCTTAATTGTTTTAATATGACATGGATGGTTTGTTTAATGCGTGCGGCGTGTTTTTTATCGGTACGATAGCGCTCGGCGACCGACTGAACCGTTGCCGAACGCATGTCATGATTATAAATCCGGCCCAATAAATCCTGTATAAGACCTTCTCTTAAAGCGCCATCAGCCACTGTCATTTGCTGAATGCCCAAGCTTTTAAAGGTGGCATAAACTATCGCTACACCACCGGGAAATACCGGCAGGCGCTCTGGATCAAGTTCGGGCAGGTTAAGTTCGTTGACATGGACGCACTGGTTAAGATGCGCAACCAGCTTTTCCAATCCTTGCCAAGTAATGCTGTTATTGCTCCAGCCAGTGGCTTGCAGAACTTTAGCGATTGAACGCAAACTACCGGAGGCACCAATGGCCTCATCCCAATTGTTCTGTTCAAATTTTCTCTGGAAGGGCTCCAGTTTTTGTTCGGCAAACAGGGTCGCTTGGTTAAAGGCGTTTTTGGATAATCGCCCTTCTTTAAAAAAAGCATTGCTAACCGAGACGCAGCCCATGTTAAGGCTTTCTTTGTCTTTGGGCGTTTCACCGGTGCCGATAATGTATTCGGTACTGCCACCGCCAATATCCATCACCAGACGCATGTTGGCATTGCTGCTAAGGCTGTACGCCACGCCCAGGTAGATCAAGCGGGCTTCTTCTATTCCTGAAATAATATGAATGGGATGGCCCAGCGCTTGTTCGGCTTTAATCAGAAACTGTCCGGCATTTTTAGCGGTGCGCAGGGTATTGGTACCCACAATGCGCACGCTGCCCAAGGGGAAATGACGGATTCTTTGTCCAAACCGTTCCAGGCAGGCAAGCGCCCTGTTTTGAGTGCTCTCATCCAGTATATTGTCAGCATCCAGTCCGGATGCGAGCCTGACCATTTCCCTCAGTCGGTCAATGGTTTGTGGGGTGCCCTCGTTTAGGCTGCAAACGATCATGTGAAAGCTGTTGGAGCCCAAGTCTACGGCTGCAACGATTTCTGGGGGTTTGATAGGCAACGTGTTATCCAGTTTTGTCTGCGAAGCGTGTAGTATACTCCGCCCAGTCATAACCCGGTTTTCTGATTGGCTATTTAATAGGATAACGGCGTTCCAAAAACAGTTATATAGTTAGCTATACGCCTGTTTTTGCGCCTTGCTCTCGAATAAAATAACTCGATCATAAATTCCGTAAACATGACCGCGAAGTGTATATCTGTTAAAATCAACCGGTTTTTTGCGGTCTGTTTGATCTTTTTGTCAGACCGGCAAGCTGTGTAATTTAACTTATTTAAGGGCTCCCGTTAAGTGTTAGTTTTAATATGAATGCATTATCTATTCGTAACCTTCGAAAAACCTACAATAATGGCTTTGAAGCCCTAAAAGGTATCAATCTTAATGTTGAAGAAGGTGATTTTTTTGCCTTGCTGGGGCCTAATGGTGCCGGTAAATCAACGGCAATCGGTATTATCAGTTCACTGGTTAATGAGTCGAGTGGATCTGTCAGTATCTTTGGTCATGATTTAAAAACCGATCGCGCACGCGCTAAAAGCTGCTTGGGACTGGTGCCGCAAGAGGTTAATTTTAATCAATTTGATACCGTCAAAAGCATTGTCATTAATCAGGCTGGCTATTACGGATTACCCCGTAAACTTGCATTGCAAAGAACTGAATACTGTCTTAAGCAAATGGATTTGTGGGATAAGCGTGACACGGTTTCCAGGCGTTTATCCGGCGGTATGAAGCGCCGAGTCATGATTGCTCGTGCAATGGTGCACGCGCCCAAATTGTTGATTCTTGACGAGCCGACGGCGGGTGTTGATATAGAAATTCGCCGGGCCATGTGGAAAATGATGGAAGCGGTTAATCAACAGGGCACGACTATTATTTTAACCACGCACTATCTGGAAGAAGCTGAAAGCCTGTGCCGTAATATCGCCATTATTGACCAAGGACTGATAGTCGAAAACTCGGACATGGCCAGTTTGCTGGCAAGGCTGCATGTCGATCATTTTGTTCTGGATCTCGCAGAGCCTTTGGGTCAAGTGCCGGTGCTTGCAGGTTATCAGATTGAAGGGGTAACCGATAAAGTGCTCAACGTGGCTGTTCCCAAAGAAATGGGGCTCAATCAATTGTTCAGCCAGTTAAGCGCACTTAATATCAAAGTCATCAGTCTAAAAAACAAGAGTAATCGCCTGGAACAATTATTCATGGATTTAGTAGAATCAAAACCCGCAGGGACTGAATAATGAATTATTCCATTGCCTTAAAAACGCTGATAACCAAAGAAGTTTTTCGGTTTATCCGCATCTGGCCGCAAACATTATTGCCGCCAGCGATTACTACAGCCCTATATTTTTTAATTTTTGGTAAGTTGATTGGCAGCCGCATTGGCACCATTAATGGCGCAAGCTACATGGATTATATCGTTCCGGGCATTATTCTGATGTCGGTTATCAGTCATTCTTACGCCAATGTAGTCTCGTCTTTTTATTCAACCAAGTTTCAGCGCAATATTGAAGAGTTACTGGTTGCGCCGGTACCCAATTGGGTGATTCTGGGTGGCTATGTCAGTGGCGGCATTATTCGCGGCTTATTGGTCGGCTTGGTGGTGGCGTTAATCTCGCTTTTATTTGCAGATATTGTCGTTAAAAATGTCCTGATTACGTTGTCCATTGTGTTGCTGACGGCCACTGTCTTTGCTTTGGCCGGCTTTATCAATGCGGTGCTGGCGGAAAGTTTTGACGATATTTCCATTATCCCCAACTTTGTATTAACGCCATTAAGTTATTTGGGCGGCGTTTTTTATTCAGTCGAGATGCTTCCCGGTGTTTGGCAAATGATTTCCAAGGGCAATCCCATTTTGTATATGATTAATGCTTTTAGATACGGATTAATAGGCGTGACGGATGTTAATATTCAGTTAGCCTATCTAATTACGGGCGGATTTATAGGAGTTTTGACGCTGTTTAGCCTGTTTTTATTACATAAAGGCATTGGTATTAAAAATTAGCGAGGCAATGGCTTTTGGGGTTAAGCTAATTTTTTCAGACAAATGCTGTGCAAATCGTTATCATAAGCCGTTTTTTACTAACCAAATAAGGTTTTACTATGCAAGTTGCTGACAATACGGCTGTTTCTATTCACTACACCTTGACTAATGATGAGGGCGAAGTACTTGATAGTTCAATAGGTGATGAGGCGTTAGTTTTTCTGCAGGGCAGTGGAAATATTATTTCCGGTCTGGAAAAAGCGATGGTTGGCAAAGTTGCCGGTGATAAGTTCAATGTGCGCATTGCAGCTGAAGAAGCCTATGGCGAATTGATGGATGATATGATTCAGGTTATTTCACGCGATATGTTTGAAGGCGTTGATGACATTGAAGTCGGTATGCAGTTTCATGCGGATGTTAGTTTCGGTAACGGCGTAGTCACCGTAGTGAGTATTGATGATGAAAATGTGACGATCGACGGTAATCATCCTTTAGCTGGCGTTGCTTTAACCTTTGATGTCGAAGTGATTGATGTGAGGGCTGCCACAGAAGAAGAAGTGACTCATGGTCATATTCATGGTGCCGGTTGCCACCATTAATCCGGAAAAATAAATTCGTCCACGACGTTTTCGTTAGTCGCGATGTAGGCGCCGCTCCCAAGGTGGGAGCGGCGCCTACATCGCGATTATAGATCGGAATCATTCGGCACCAAGGACACAAGGCCTTTTCTTCGTGGTGAATGTTTTTTAAATTTTGTCTGTGACCAAGCCGTTATCCCTGAGCATCCAACATTTTTAGTATTTCCTCGCGTATCAGGTTTTGTTTGTCCAGGTCGTTAATGGGTTGCAACTGTTGATCGGTAATGTAAAACATATCTTCAGCGCGACTGCCTATGGTGGTTATTTTTGCACTAAGCAGATTAACCTTCTGTTTTATAAAAGCGCGGCCTATTTTTGATAAAAGCCCCGCGTGGTCAGTGGTGATAAGTTCTATGGCGGTATGCCGGTTTAAGGGATCTGCCAGAAACTTGATGCTGGTACGGATAGGGAAATGCAGTGCTTGTCTTGATTTTGATTGACGATGTATGTTTATGTGACCTTTTACTTCGCCTTGTAACAGATTAATGCGGAGCGATGAACAAATATGAGATGCCCTGCATAGTTCATTGATGGGTTCTCCTGACTGCTCAAGTACCTGAAAGCTGTTAAGCACATAGTTGTCCTGAGTGGTCATGATTCTGGCATCAAGAATGGTCAGTCCCAATTGATCAAGGGTGGCCGTGCTGATTGAAAAAATAGGCCCTTTGTCTTTGGTATAAACAAACACTTCTGCGCTGCCGTGCTGGGTTTGCTGGCGCAGTAACACCAACGGCAGGTCTTCTTCTATGGAGGAAGCAATGGCCATCGTGTGCCAAGCAATTTCATCAGCTGAATAGCGCAAAAAATAATCATCATTGGTATGTTGCCAAGCGTTATCAATTATTTCTTCCAAAATTCCGTGTTTAATAAGTTCTTCTTTTGCGTCCTGTTTATTTTCCCGCAACCTATCGGCAAGTGCTGCCGGGTTTTGAAGTCCCTGATGCAAAGCTTGCTTAGTGGCTAAATAGAGTTCTTTAAGTAACGAATCTTTCCAGGCATTCCAAAGTTCAGGGTTGGTTGCGCGGATATCAGCGACGGTTAATAAATATAAGTGATTAAGATATTCAATACTGCCGACTGTCCGAGCAAACTCATGAATAACATCCGGGTCGCTAATGTCTTTTCGCTGTGCAGTCATGGACATAATCAAATGGCTCTTAACCAGCCAAGTGATTAATTTGGTGTCATGTGCGGTAAGGTCGTGTTGAAGGCAAAATTGTCGGGCGATGTCTTCGCCTATGGCAGAATGGTCGCCATTTCGGCCTTTGGCAATGTCATGAAAAAGAGCCGCAATAAATAAAATTTCCGGTTTACCAATTAACAGGAAAACGGCATTGCAGAGAGGGAATTCATCTATGTGCTCTTCCAGTGCAAATCGACGTAAGTTACGTATAACAAATAAAGTATGCTCATCTACCGTGTAAATATGAAACAAGTCATATTGCATCCGGGCAACGATGTTGGCAAAGCTGGGCAAATAGGCCGCTAATACGCCGTATCGATTCATGCGTCTTAACTCATGAGTCAGTCCATGCGGATTACGAAAGATTTCTATAAACAGGTGGTTGGCGGCTTTATTCTCCCGAAACTCAGTGTCGATCAAATGCAGGTTTCTCCGGATTAAACGAATAGTCGTCGCCCTAATACCTAGCAGTGATGGATTTAATTGCAGTAGCAAAAAAACTTCCAGTAAAGCCAGTGGATGTTGCTCAAATATCGATTCGTTTACCGCTTGCAGATAACCATTGATGGCGATAAATTTATCGTTAATAGTCGTTATCTTGCAAGCGGTATCGCCGGTTACAAATCGTTCATTAAATAATTGCAGCAACATTTCATTGAGTCGTTCAAGTCCTTGCACCGTTTTAAAATAAAACTGCATAAATTGTTCAACATCCTCATTATACTGTTGATATTCGGTGCTGAAGCCAAACTGTTGGGCAAGTTCACGTTGATAATCAAAAATAAGTCGATCTTCTGCACGGTCAGTTAATAGATGCAGCGCATAACGAATTCGCCACAGTACATCGCGTGCGGAAATAAGTTCTGCATATTCGGATTCAGGTAAAAAACCGTATTTAATTAGTTCCTTGAGTGTTGACGAGTTGTAATGACGCTTAAATACCCAAGCAATGACCTGCATGTCCCGCAAGCCACCGGGGCCTTCTTTGATATTGGGTTCAAGGTTATAAGCGGTGTCGTGGAATTTGGCATAACGGAGGCGCTGCTCTTCCATTTTGGCGACAAAAAATTGATCCGATGACCAAATTTTATCCGGCGTGATGCGTAGTTTAAGCGCTTCATAAAGCGAGGCATTACCGGCAATCAGGCTGATTTCCATCAGACTGGTCATGATGGTTTGATCGTCAAGTGCGGCTGTTACGCATTCATCGACAGTGCGGACGCTATGTCCGGGTTTTAAGCCAATATCCCAGAGGAAAGTAAACAGACTTGCCAGTGCTTCCTCGTAAGGCTCAGTGTCGTCAGAATCCAACAGAATAATAATGTCGATATCAGAATGAGGAAATAATTCTCTTCTGCCAAAGCCCCCGACAGCGCATAAGCTTAATTGCTCTGCGTAGGGTCCGAGAAAATGCAGCCAACAACAATTTAAAATAAGATCAATGAAGTCTGATTTCTCTTTAAGCAGGCTTGAAACTGATTGGTGTGGGTCAAATTTTAGTTTTAATTCGATGTTTTTTTGTTTTATCAGATGTTTAAATTGCAACAGGCTATCTGGTTTTGCAAAAAGTGTGGCGTTGATATATTTATCTAAAGCTATCACAATTCCTCTTTACGCAATGTCAGGATTTCATAACCATCAGCAGTGACTAAAATGGTGTGTTCAAATTGCGCAGACAGGCTGCGGTCTTTGGTGACGGCAGTCCAGCCATCCGGTAATACTTTAACATCCCGTTTGCCCAGATTAATCATGGGCTCAATGGTTATTATCATGCCCGCTGCAAGCGCCACGCCTTCTCCTGCTTTGCCGTAATGCAGTACTTGGGGTTCTTCATGAAAATCTTTACCGATGCCATGTCCGCAAAAGTCTCTCACCACAGAGTAACGATTACTTTCGGCGTGTTTTTGTATTGCCTGGCCAATATCGCCCAAAGTAGCGCCAGGTTTGACCTGTTCGATGCCCAAAAACAGAGACTCTTGGGTTATTTTAATCAGGCGTTTGGCATGTTGGCTAACTTCGCCTATGCAAAACATTTTACTGGTATCGCCATGGTAGTCATCTTTAATCACGGTAATGTCAATATTTACAATGTCACCTGATTTAAGTTTCTTATCGCAGGGAATGCCGTGACAAACCGTCTGATTAATCGATGTGCATATTGATTTTGGAAATCCGTGATAATTGAGAGGTGCCGGAATGGCATTTTGCACATCAACAATATAATTGTGACAAAGTTTATCGAGTTGATCGGTAGTTACACCCGCAACAACGTAAGGCTCAATCATTTCTAAAACTTCGGCTGCCAGTTTTCCGACGATACGCATTTTTTCAATTTCACTGGGGGATTTTATGGTGATGCTCATGGGCGCTTTAAGTGTTCAGTGTAAAAAGTTTAAGGTTTGAGAGAAAAGGGTTTATACCTTGTACCTGTATTAGTTGTAATTTTAACAGAGGTTTGCTTGTTGTAAAAAGTAAATTATGGTATAAAGTTAAGTTCATTTTTGTAAAAAATACTCACGCTTATCGTCACGTTTGGTAGGGTGCTGACTTTATTTGATAAAGTTGGTTACTGGACGGGATAGGCGGAGGCATAACCCAACCGGAATAAAATATTCCGATTTTAAAACTTAGGAGAATTAAATGGCAGCAGTATCCATGCGTCAAATGCTTGAAGCGGGTGTTCACTTTGGACATCAAACTCGTTATTGGAATCCAAAAATGGCAACCTACCTATTTGGATCACGTAACAAAATCCATATCATTGATTTGGAAAAAACGCTTCCAATGTTCAATGACGCTATGAATTATCTGAGTCAAATGACGGCAAACAAAGGCACTATCTTGTTTGTTGGCACTAAAAAGGCAGCGCGTAAAGTTGTTGCTGAAGAAGCGACACGTTGCGGCATGCCCTACGTTAATCATCGCTGGTTAGGCGGCATGATGACCAACTTCAAAACCATTAAGAAATCGATTAATCGTCTTAAAGAATTAGAAGCAATGAAGGCTGACGGTACGCTTTATCAACGTTTCGGAAAGAAAGAAGCGTTAGGTATGGAACGTGAGCTTGAAAAGTTGGAACGGAGTCTGGGCGGTATCAAAGATATGAAGGGCGTTCCTGACGTGATTTTTGTATTGGATGTTGGTTATGAAAAAAACGCCATCAGCGAAGCAAAAAAATTGGGTATACCAGTCGTTGGTATTGTTGATTCAAACAATTCACCTGAACTGATTGATTATGTCATTCCAGGTAACGACGATTCAATTCGTGCCGTTAAATTATACTGTGAAAGCGTTTCTGCCATTGTGTTGGACGCGAAAACAGCCGGCTTGGGCTTGTCAGCCAAGGTTGATGATTTTATTGAAGAAGCGGCGGCAGAATAACTAATAGGTAGCCTTATGCAGGTTTCCTGCAAAGGTAAAAATTAGATTAGGCCAAAAAACGCCTCCTTACGGGGGCGTTTTTATAGTGACGATATATTAAGGAAACACAAAAATGAGTATTACAATCAATGCAGTTATGGTTAAGGAACTGCGTGAAAGAACGGGTTCCGGCATGATGGAATGCAAAAGAGCGTTAGTTGAAGCCAATGGTGATATGGAGTTGGCCATTGAAAATATGCGTAAATCCGGATTGGCCAAGGCTGACAAAAAATCAGGTCGTATTGCGGCTGAAGGTATTATCGGCGTTAAAGTCAGTGATAATGGCAAAGCGGTAGCCATTGTTGATATTAACTGCGAAACTGATTTTGTTGCTAAAGCAGATGGTTTCGTCAATTTTGTTAATAGCGTAACGGTTGCTTTATTAAATGCCGACAATATTGACACTGAAGAAAAATTGCTGGCAATGCCGTTGGAAGATGGCGTTACTGTTGATGAAATGCGTCGTGGATTGATTTCAACGCTGGGCGAAAATATTACTATCAGACGTTTTGAAAGATTTGAAACGGCTGAAGGCGGCACTGCGTGTTATTTACATGGCAGTAAAATTGGTGTAATTATTGAATTGGCAGCAGCCGATCAAGAATTAGGCAAAGACATTGCCATGCACATTGCAGCCAGCAAGCCAAATTATGTTTCTGAAGAGCAAGTGCCTGCTGAAACCATTGAAAAAGAAAAAGAAATTTTCCGGGCTTTATCTGCTGAAAGTGGCAAGCCTGCGGACATCATTGAAAAAATGATTTCCGGTCAGATCAGGAAGTATCTGGCAGAAGTGACCTTGTTAGGTCAGCCTTTTATTAAAGACGACAAAATGACTATTGCTCAATTGGTATCATCAAAAGGTAACCAAGCACTTCGTTTCATTCGCTTTGAAGTGGGTGAAGGCATAGAGAAAAAAGAAGAAAACTTTGCTGAAGAAGTAATGGCACAAGTTAGAGGAAATTAAGTTTACTGGTGTTGGCTTGCCATTGTTTGGTAATCCAACACCCGTGATTATGGCTGTTGGGTTACGTTAATCCAACCTACAAAACTGACCCCAATACTATTATGACTAAACCGATTTGCCAGAGAATTTTGCTTAAGTTAAGCGGTGAGGCTTTAATGAGTCAGGAAGGCGGCAGTATTGACGCTGATATTGTTAAGCGACTGGCCACTGAAATTAAAGAATTATGTGACGTGGGTATTCAGGTTGGTTTGGTTATTGGCGGCGGCAATATATTGCGCGGCGCTGAAAAAGCAGCGGAAGGTCTGGATAGAGTCACTAGCGATCAGATGGGTATGTTGGCTACGGTCATCAATGCCTTGGCTATGCAGGATTCTTTAGAGTCACTCGGTCAGCAGGTCAGAGTGATGTCCGCACTTAAAATCAATCAGGTCTGTGAGGACTACATTCGCCGTCGTGCGGTCAGGCACTTGGAAAAAGGACGTGTGGTTGTTTTTGCAGCCGGTACCGGAAATCCTTTTTTTACCACCGATTCGGCTGCCAGTCTGAGAGCCATTGAAATTAATGCCGATCTGATGATTAAGGCGACTAAAGTTAAGGGCGTGTATTCAGCAGATCCTGAAAAAGTTAAGGATGCCGTTTTTTATCCACGCTTAACCTATGACGAAGCGCTGGATCAGCGTCTTAATGTTATGGATACCACCGCCTTGGTCTTATGCCGTGACAACAATGTACCAATGCGAGTGATGAATATTTTTGAGCAAGGTGCGGTTATGAGATTAATGATGGGCGAAGAGATTGGCTCTCTTATTGAACGAGGAACAGAGATATGATTAGTGACATTCAACAGGATGCTGCAACCCGCATGGGCAAGAGCATTGACGCGTTAAAACATGAGTTCTCAAAAATCAGAACAGGTAGGGCGCACCCCAGTTTGCTGGAGCAAATTAGTGTGTCTTATTATGGTACGGATTCTGCATTATCGCAGGTTGCCAATATTGCCGTTGAAGATGCGCGTACGCTAACCATTACGCCTTGGGAAAAAGGCATGGTACAGGCAATTGAAAAAGCTATTTTAAAATCAGATCTGGGTTTAAATCCGTCTACCAATGGCATGACTATTCGTATTCCATTGCCAGCGCTGACGGAAGAACGTCGTCGCAGCCTGGTTAAAGTCGTTAAGCATGAGTCTGAAAATGGACGTGTTGCGATTAGAAATATTCGCCGTGATGCTAATTCAGAAATAAATAAAGCCTTAAAGGAAAAGATGATTTCTGAAGATGAGGCGCGTGCTGCAGAAGAAAAAATCCAAAAGTTAACAGATCAGTATGTAAAGGAAGTTGAAAAGTTACTGGAAGTAAAAGAAGCCGATTTATTATCAATTTAACATAGGACTTAATAATGCCTGTTGATGACAGCAATAATCCTCGTCATATTGCCATTATTATGGATGGTAATGGCCGATGGGCGCAAAAACGGTTTATGCCCAGAGCGGTTGGTCATCAGGCTGGGGTTAAAGCAGTTAGAAAAATTATCGAGCATTGCGTTAACCATAAAATAGAAGTCTTGACGTTATTTGCTTTTAGTAGTGAAAATTGGCGAAGGCCGGCAGCTGAAGTTTCATTGTTGATGGCGCTTTTTATGGCAACCCTGCAACGGGAAATTAACAAGCTGGATCGTAATAATATCCGCTTGCGGTTTATTGGTGACAGAACTGAATTTTCAGATAAGTTACAACAAAAAATGACCGAAGGTGAGGCCCAAACACAAAATAACACGGCTATGACACTGGTCATTGCTGCCAATTATGGTGGTCACTGGGATTTATGTCAGGCATTCCAGAAAATAGCAGGAAAAATAGCAGCTGGAGAATTGCAAAATCAGTTGATTAGTGACGAACTTGTCAGTCAGCATTTGTCAACAGCTGGCCTGCCGGATCCTGATCTGTTTATACGAACCGGTGGCGAACAACGTGTCAGCAATTTTATGTTATGGCAATTAACCTATGCAGAAATGTATTTTACAACAACGCTCTGGCCTGATTTTGACCAGAATTCACTTGAAGATGCTATCAAGAGCTTTAAAAGCCGGCAACGGCGCTTTGGTCATACCAGTGAGCAAGTTCTTAATAAAGCAGTCACCCTATAACTTCACTATTAAATAGCCTACAAAAATGTTACTAAAGCGAATTATAACGGCATTAGTCCTTGCTTCCCTGATTGCACTGGCAGTGTTTACTTTACCAACGGAAAGTTTTTCATTTAATTTTTCATTAGTGATCGGTCTGGTCACTCTTTTAGGTGCATGGGAATGGACTAACCTTGCCGGCGTTACCTCGCCGATTAAGCGGGTATTATTTTTGTTGGCATTGATTCTGCCAATGTCAGGTCTTCATTTTTGGACTCAAATTCTTGAATTGATTGCTCAAGCCACTGATTGGCCTGATGTCAGAGACTATTCAGGTGTGCTGGAATGGCTGGTTATACCCCCGGTATTATTTTGGATATTGGTTATGATATTAATCAGAAACGCACCAACGGGGATGTTAAATCTGAAAATGAAAACCCGTTATAAGGTTTTCATCGGCTGGTTTGTTTTGTTATCAGCATGGATGTTTTTATCCCGGTTAAGAGCTTTTTATGGCCCGGAAATGACGATGTATTTTCTGGTTCTGATTTGGGCTGCGGATGTAGCGGCTTATTTTACCGGCAAAAAATGGGGTAAAACCAAGTTGGCACCTGAAATCAGTCCGGGTAAAACCGTTGCCGGAATGAGCGGCGCATTAATCGTGGGCGCTATTTTTGCAGCTTCTTTCATTGGTTATTATGGTTATCAAGACGGTTTTATATGGGCCAGGATATTCGATTTTGTATTGTTGTCGGTATTGACGGTGTTGATTTCGATTTATGGTGACCTGTTTATCAGCGTGGTAAAACGTCAGTGCGGTGCTAAAGATAGTGGCACATTATTACCCGGACACGGTGGTGTTTTGGATAGAATAGACAGTCTGATTGCCGCTATTCCATTTTTTTATGCCGGTATCGTATTGATTGGGCTTGATTTATGAAAGGCTTATGCATACTCGGCGCGACCGGATCAATTGGTGTTAGTACGTTGGACGTAGCCGCCAGACATGCCGATCTTTATAATGTGGTCGCCTTAACGGCAAATAACAATATTGATTTGCTGTATGAGCAATGTCTGATGCATCAGCCGGAATATGTGGTCGTTGTTGATGAAAACAAAGCGTTGGCGTTTGTCGAAAAGCTTAAAAACTCACCCATTTCAGCGATTAAAGTGCTGTCAGGCGCAAAGTCACTGGAGTTTGTTGCCACCCTGGATACTGTTGATTCTGTGATGGCAGCCATTGTCGGTGCTGCGGGATTGTTGCCAAGTCTGGCAGCGGCAAAGGCCGGTAAAATAATTTTATTGGCTAATAAAGAAGCGTTGGTCATGTCCGGTGACATCTTTATGCAAGCGATTGCCGAATCGGGTGCGCAATTGTTGCCTATCGATAGTGAGCATAATGCCATCTTTCAATGTATGCCGGCCGGTTATAAATCCGGCATGCATGCCAAGCAAGCCAGACGCATTTTATTAACCGCTTCAGGCGGCCCGTTTCGTGAAATGCCATTGGATCAAATGGCTAATGTAACACCTGATCAAGCCGTAGCCCACCCTAATTGGGATATGGGCAGAAAGATTTCGGTTGATTCTGCAACCATGATGAATAAAGGCTTGGAGATGATTGAAGCCTGTATTTTATTCGCCATGACACCGGATCAAATACAGGTTGTGATTCACCCCCAAAGCATTATCCACTCGATGGTTGATTATGTTGATGGCACGGTGTTGGCGCAAATGGGCAACCCGGATATGCGTGTTCCCATTGCTTACTCAATGGCCTGGCCTGAACGGTTTGATTCGGGCGTTGAACCGTTGAATATTTTTGATGTTCGACGCATGGATTTTGAAGAGCCCAATCTGGAGCGTTTTCCCTGTTTACGTCTTGCTTATGAAGCCATTAACAAGGGCGGAATTATCCCAACCGTTTTAAATGCAGCCAATGAAATAGCCGTGGAAGCATTCCTTAACGAGCAGGTACGTTTTACCGATATTCCCGTTATTATCGAGCGCTGTATGGAAAAGTTTGAAGCTAAACCAGCCAGTACGCTTGAGATTATACTGGCGGCAGATCAACAGGCCCGACTGGTATCCAAACAAATTATCACCGAGCTTACTCATTAATGGATTTATTACATACGCTGTTTTATTTCGTCATTGCCATTGGTATTCTGGTTTCAATTCATGAATTTGGACATTTTTGGGTGGCGCGTAAAGTCGGCGTAAAAGTACTTCGGTTTTCTGTTGGTTTTGGCAAGGTTTTATGGTCTTACCAGAAAACCTCTGAGTCGACAGAGTATGTATTATCAGCCATTCCGCTGGGCGGCTATGTCAAAATGGTCGATGAGCGGGAAGGTGAAGTTAAGCAGGAAGACTTGGCCTTTGCTTTTAACCGTCAGTCTTTGCTGGGTAGAACGGCAATTGTTGCGGCTGGCCCTATTTTTAATTTGATGCTGGCGGTCGCCTTGTTCTGGAGTGTGTTGGTTATTGGTGAAACCGGCATAAAACCCATACTCGGCTTAGTCGGTCAAGGCACCTTAGCCGCTACTGCGGGTTTTGTAGAAGGTGATCAGATTGTTTCAGTTAATGACAAGTTGACACCGACCTGGACTGAAGCAATGGGTGCAATAATAGCCTCTGCAATGGATGGCGATCAGGGTATTAAGGTTGCCGTAAAAAACATCGATGAACAGGAAGCCGTCAGGATACTAAATATTGCTGAAAGTGACGCCCAAAATCCGGATGCATTGTATGGAAAATTGGGCTTTAAGCCGTGGTCTCCCAAATTAAAACCGGTTATAGGCAAGGTGCTTCCCGATAGCGCTGCCTTAACTGCCGGCTTGCGCCAAGGTGATTTGATTATCAGCGCTGATGGCACGGTTATAAATGACTGGATGCAATGGGTCGATACCGTAAAAACCCACCCCGGTGTTGCTATCCAACTACTGATAGAGCGTGATGGCGTTCAGATGCCCCTCCCGATTACACCAAAAAGTGTGCAAGTTGAGCAGAAAACAGAAGGCAAGATTGGCGCGTCCGTTTTTGTTCCGGAAGATCTGATAAAGTCAGTCAGTATTGAATATTCACTGTCACCACTAAAAGCCATACCGGTTGCCTTTGAAACGACTTGGTATTATGCCGCGTCAACATTAAAAATGATGGGCAAAATGATGATTGGCCGAGCGTCTGTAGAAAATCTGAGCGGCCCTATCAGCATCGCGCAGTATGCAGGACAATCAGCAGAAATGGGTCTGGTACATTTCTTAAAATTTATGGCGCTGGTTAGTGTGAGTTTAGGCGTGTTAAATTTACTGCCGGTTCCTGTGTTGGATGGTGGTCATTTGCTGTTTTTTGGCTTGGAAGCCATTAAAGGCAAACCTGTTTCAGAAAAGATACAAACCTTTTTTCAGCAAGTCGGCATCACTCTACTTATGTCTTTAATGGCATTGGCGATGGTTCTTGATGTTCAACGTTTATTTAATTAATAAATCCCGCGCTTTTTAGCCTTTAAAAATCCAATCCAGTAAACACGAGAACACTATGAGAAAAGTTATTAAGATTGCCGCGTTATCATTATTGGGTCTGACATTATCAACCGCTAATGCGGATGAGGCTGCCATCAGGCAATCAATGACTCAGTCAATGCCCACCATGAAAATTGATTCCGTAAAGCCTTCAGAAATTAAAGGGCTTTATGAGGTTGCTGTGGGCGCCAATACATTTTATGTTTCCGAGGATGGAAAGTATTTAATACAAGGTCACTTGGTTGATGTGGCTGCCCGCAAAGATTTAACGGAAGAGAAATTAAATAATACCCGAAAACTGGCTCTTGAAAAAATGGGCCAAGCTAAAATGATCGTGTTCAAACCCAAAATTTCTAAATATACCGTTTCAATTTTTACCGATATAGATTGCGGCTATTGTCGTAAACTCCATTCAGAAATGGATCAGTATTTGGCGCAAGGGATTACTATTCAATACCTGTTTTTCCCAAGAGCCGGCAAAGGTTCAGAGTCTTACACCAAAGCCATCTCGGTTTGGTGCGCTGATGATCGCAATGCCGCCTTAACCGCTGCGAAAAAAGATCAAAAAGTACCGACTAAAACCTGTGACAATCCTATTGATGAACACATGCAGTTAGCTGAGGAGTTTAAGGTAAATGGAACGCCCATGATTGTTTCTGAAAACGGCACTATCTTTCCAGGTTATTTACCGGCAAAACAATTAGTTGAAGCACTGGAAAACGAAAAAAATCCGCAGTAACTTTTGATAAGGTTCGAAGTAAGGTAGCTCGAAAAAAATTCCTTGCAAAAATCCCCACAGATTCACGGATTATAAATAGTTTGAATCTGTGGGGGTTATTTATTGCGAGTTACCTAACTAGTTTTTTAGTTTGAACTTCACACCAAGCCCTTAAGCTTATAAACCAACTCCAATGCCTGCCTTGGGCTTAGGTCATCCGGTTTTACGTCTTCCAGAAAAGTAACCACAGGATGACATTCTTTCGCTGAAAACAAATCCAGTTGGTTAACGCCGGTTGCGGATTGTTGTTCGGTGTAGGCATGATCTTCCAAATGCCGTAATTTGGTTTTGGCTTTATCTATCACCGAACGGGGCACTCCGGCTAAAGCGGCGACTTGCAAACCATAGCTTTGACTGGCAGGGCCATCTTTAACCGTATGTAAAAATATAATCTTGTCACCGTGTTCAATCGCATCCAAATGCACGTTATGGATGGTTTTTTGTTCATCGGCCAAGGTGGTTAATTCAAAATAGTGGGTTGCAAACAGCGTAAAGGCCTTGGTTTCTTTAGCCAAATGGTCGGCGCAGGCCCACGCCAAAGACAAGCCGTCAAAGGTGCTGGTGCCACGCCCTATCTCATCCATCAAAATCAGGCTTTTTGAAGTGGCGTTATGCAGAATATTGGCTGTTTCCGACATTTCAACCATAAAGGTAGAACGCCCGCTGGACAGATCATCGGACGCGCCAATGCGCGTGAAAATTTTGTCGACAGGCCCACAAACCAAGGTTTTTGCCGGTACATAACAGCCAATGTGCGCGATTAACACGATAAGCGCGGCTTGGCGCATATAAGTCGATTTACCGCCCATATTAGGGCCGGTAACCACCAGCATACGGCGCTGGTTTGAAAATGACAGGTCATTGGGTACAAAAGGAATATCGGAAACCTGTTCAACAACCAGATGCCGCCCGCTTTCAATGGTGATGCCTGGTTTATCAAGCAATGTCGGTTGCGATAAATTTAGGGTTTCGGCACGTTCGGCAAAATTAACCAGTACATCCAGTTCGGCCAATGCCGCCGCGCATTGTTGCAAGGGAATTAATGAGGTCGCAATAATGTTAAGCAACTCTTCGTACAAGGCTTTTTCAAAAGACAGTGATTTTTCCTTGGCACTGAGCACCTTATCTTCAAACGATTTTAATTCTTCGGTAATGTAACGTTCCGCCCCTTTTAAGGTTTGTTTGCGGGTGTAATGCGGTGGCACTTTTGCCGCATGTAAGTGGGAAATCTCAATATAATAACCGTGTACGCGGTTGTAATTGACTTTAAGCGTGCTAATCCCCGTGGCTGCTTTTTCACGATTTTCCATGTCAATCAGAAATTGATCCGCATTTTGGCTTAAGTGCCTCAAGTCATCCAGATCCTGATGGTAGCCTTTTGCTATCACGCCGCCGTCACGGATAAGCACCGGCGGATTATCAATAATAGCTTTTTCAAGCAGCGTTAATATCTCTGGTTGTTCACCGATTTGTTTTGCGGTGTGGGCCAGTTGTTCATTATCGCTCGTTGCAAGTGTCTGTTGTAAGGCGGGCAACACGGCCAAGGTATTGCGTAGCACCAATAAATCACGGGGACGCGCAGATTTTAAGGCGATGCGCGAACTAATCCGTTCAATGTCGCCTACTTGTCGCAAGTGAGTTTGGACCGCTTTATACAAATTGTCATTCAGTAAACTGGCAACACAGGCATAACGATTATTAAGGATGCGATGGTCGCGTAAAGGCCGGTTAATCCAACGCCTTAAACAACGGCTGCCCATTGCCGTGGCGGTTTTGTCCAAAACGCCAAACAGCGTGTATTGCAGATGTCCGGAGGGATGATAATCCAGCTCAAGATTGCGGCGACTGGAAGCATCCAGCAAAATACTGTCTGCACTGTTTTCTGTGCGGATACCCTGAATATGCGGCAGAGCACCTTGCTGGGTATCTTTAACATACTGCAATAAAGCGCCAGCTGCGGCAATGGCGGCGGGTAAGTGATTGCAGCCAAAGCCTTTTAAATCAAGGGTGTTGAATTGTTTTAACACCCGTTGCCTGGCACTTTCCGGTTCAAAATGCCAGGGCGGTCTTCTGCATAAACCGGGGCGTTGCTGCAAGTTTGCAGGGAGCGGCCAGTCTTCGCTAAACAGCAGTTCAGCGGGATTAAGGCGTCCCAGTTCACTCAGTAACTGGTCTTCAGATTCCACCTCTTGCAAGACAAAGCGGCCACTGGTTAAATCAAGACTGGCTATGCCGTGTTGCGTTCCTTGGTTAGCGTTTGAGAACGTACACACCGCCACCAAAAGATTATCTTTTCGGTCTTCCAGCAAGGCTTCGTCGGTGACGGTTCCCGGTGTAACAATCCGCACCACTTTACGTTCAACGGGGCCTTTAGAGGTTGCCGGGTCACCGATTTGTTCGCAAATGGCGATGGATTCGCCATTTTTTAATAGTTTGGCAAGATAACCTTCAGCGGCGTGATAGGGTATGCCAGCCATAGGAATCGGCAAACCCGCTGATTGGCCGCGACTGGTTAAGGTAATATCCAGTAATTGCGAGGCCTTTTTAGCATCATCAAAAAAAAGTTCGTAAAAATCTCCCATTCGATAAAATAAAAGGGTGTCGGGGTGATCTGATTTGATGCGCAAATATTGCTGCATCATCGGGGTCTGCTGGTCGGCTGTTTTTTGTTTTATAATCATGGGTCTATTTTATCCGAAGTCGCATGAGGGCACATCATGGATATTGAATTATTTGAAATTGCGCAGCAACTGGGACAGTTACTCAAGTTAACAGAAAAAAAAATAGCCACTGCCGAATCGTGTACTGGTGGTTGGATTGCGCAAATAATAACGGAAGTTTCGGGAAGCTCAGCTTGGTTTGACCGTGGCTTTGTTACTTACAGTAATTCGGCAAAAGTGCAAATGTTGGGGGTTAACCCCGAGACATTGACTAAGTTTGGTGCGGTAAGTGCTCAAACGGCAACAGAAATGGTCAAGGGCGCCTTGGCTCATAGTGAGGCAGATTGCGCCATTGCCGTGACTGGCATAGCAGGGCCCGATGGCGGTACAGCAGACAAACCGCTAGGCACGGTGTTTATTGCCTGGGCCTACAAAGACCGCGAGGTTAAGGTCGTTCAACAGCAATTAACGGGCAATCGGCATCAAATCAGAAGGCAAACAGTAAAAATAGCCCTTGAGGGCGTGGATTTGGGGTAATAAAAAACGTAACCACAATTCTGAGAGGCAGTGATATCATTTAGTTAATAGGTAGGGAATAGTTGGTTTGATAGTCATTAAAAGCCAAATTCAGATTCATCAAAATCGTCGAATTGTTCTTTTAAACGCTTTTTCTCCCAATAGATTTCAATTTTTCTTCGGGTATCTCTTTTGACCGTTTGTTCTTCTACGCTCTCGGTCAGCGAGATAAAATCGCCCCCTTCAAAAATATCGTCATCATCAGTATCCGTCCCTTGTTTTTTTGGTGCGCTTGGTTTAGCCGCTGATTTAGAAGATGCTTTAGCCATTTCTATACTCCCCAATAAAAGATTAATATTAAAATTGTAACAAAGTGGTATGTAAAGAAAAAATTATATCCAGATAAATAGAGTCCTGGCTCAAAACAGCATACTGTTTATTATTAATGAGTTAGTCTTACAAGGCAAGTATCTGTTGTCATTAAATTGTCATTAAATAAGATAGATTGCAAGTTTTATTAAAGCATTAACGACTTGGCTGTTAAAAATAGAACGAGGATGATAGGGATTTTACTGATAGGCACTTAATATCTAAACATTAAATCCGTTGAAACCCGTATAATTGGTGTCCTCATGTACTCCATGATCAAAGCTGGCTAGTTATAAAGCAATATTATTAGAATAGATACCGATAAAGATGATGGTGACGGAAACAGCGTTGGTATAATTGACCATAACAGGTCGTTGTCAGGATAATGACTCACTTCAACAAAAAAAGAGAACGCTACAGCAATGAAAAACAATACCGTCGCCGCACCGACTGCCACCGACTTTTTTTCGTCAGATTTTATGATTAATAATGTAGGCACACCATTCGCTATCGGTCTGGCGGTTGGCTATTTTGCAAAAAAAATGTTGTTTATCATTCTGTTTTTATGTGGTGCGGCAATTGTATTGTTGTTTGTTGGTGAGCATTTTGGAATTACTAAAATAAGTGATATCAATCTTCAACAGGCCGCTGATTCAGCAACGGATGCAGTAAAACAATCCGGTGATTTTTTGATGAAACGTCTCTCGAGTTTTACCAGTAAAGGCGTCAGTGCGACGGGTGGTTTTCTGGTTGGACTTAAGCTGGGTTAAAACGAACAACATGAAACCTGTTTTTGCAGATGATGCCGCCATTGATTATGCGGTTAAGTTATTACGGCAGGGTCGCCTGGTTGCCTTTCCCACTGAAACGGTTTATGGCTTGGGCGCTGATGCTTCCAATCCTGACGCGGTTCGGCGAATTTTTCAAGCCAAAGGTCGGCCTGTCGACCATCCCCTGATTGTTCATATACCTAGCACTGACAACCTTAACGACTGGGCGCTGACAGTGCCTGAGGCCGCACAGCAATTGGCCGCTCGCTTCTGGCCTGGGCCCTTGGCGATGATATTAAACAAAAAGCCCGAAGTGCCGCTGGACGTTACCGGCGGACAGCATACCGTTGGCTTGCGTGTACCCGATCATCCGGTTGCTTTACGCTTATTACAGGCCTTTGGTGGCGGCATTGCCGCTCCTTCTGCCAACCGTTTTTGCAGAATTAGCCCGACCCAAGCGGTGCATGTGGAAGAAGAATTGGGCGATGCCGTCGATCTTATTCTTGATGGCGGCGCTTGTCTGGTGGGCGTGGAATCAACCATTGTTGATTTAAGCGGAGACCGGCCAAAATTGTTACGGCCGGGGCATATTACCCGAGACGCTATTGAAGCGGTTTTACAAACTGAATTAATCATGGTTTCCCCGCAAGCGGAGCAAAGCAACCCGACAGAGCAACGAGCACCCGGAATGATGGCCATTCATTATGCCCCGATAACGTTGGCCATACTATGCCCGACCAACCGTTTACCGGACATGATTAGGCAACTGACTTTACAGCATAAAAAAACAGGCTTGCTGGCCTATCACCAGCAACAGACAGAAAACCAGTTAACCCGATTAATCCGTATGCCGGAGCAAGCAGAAGGTTACGCACAAACTTTATATACAGCCTTACGCGAACTGGATAGCTTGAAACTGGATATTATTCTGGTTGAACAGCCCCCCGAAACAGAAGTATGGCGGGCGATAAATGATCGCCTTTTCAAAGCCACATCCGCTTATCAAACGTTGCCTGTAAGCTAATTCGCATGAAATAACGTAGGCAATTGCTCCCTCTCCCACCGGGAGAGGGCTGGGGTGAGGGGATATAAACGGCCAGAGACTTAAGATATTTCTCCAGGAAGACGCGAAGACTTTTATTTGGTTTTTCTTCGTGAACTTCGTGGTGAATTAGATGCGTATGACCTCTAAAAAATAGCCCTACAATGTGCATTCGGGAGTTTTTCCTATAGGAGACAGGGTGCTTTTCGTTGAAAATAGTTTCTTTAGGCTTCCGCATTAAGTGGATAGTCGCCTTTTGTAACATTTTATAAAAAAAACAATAATATTCATGTGCATCCCACTCTTTAAAAGACGGCCTTGGTTGGCAGCGATCCCACTTTCCTTGTTGACAGTTCAGGCGCTTGGAGCGGATGCCTCTTCAACGCCAACAACTCCGTCCCTGTCACTATTCAAGCGCTGGTTTATGACGCCGGAGCAGCCCAAAACCAAAATATCTGAACAAGTGGTTGAGAACGAGACACCTGCAAAATCCGAGGATAAAGTACCCAAGGCAACTGGCGACGGTGTCGTTGCCGCACATCCGGTGGATGTTTTTGAGCTACCCGACATAGAAGTTGTTAGCAATACGCCGCTGGGTACTACCGGTCTGGAACTTAAGAAAATTCCCGGCAACGTACAGTCTGCCGAGGATGAAGACATTAATCGTCACGAAGCGTTTGGCTTGACGGACTTCATGAATCGCCGCCTGGAAAGCGTCAATATTAACGATACCCAGAATAATCCCTACCAACCGGATATTTCTTATCGCGGCTTTACCGCATCCCCTCTTTTGGGTACGCCCATCGGGTTATCGGTTTATCAGGATGGCGTGCGTGTTAACGAACCATTTGGCGATACCGTCAACTGGGATTTGATTCCGCAAATAGCCATAGCCAGCATGGAAATAGTGCCGGGTTCCAATCCATTATTTGGTTTAAATACACTGGGTGGCGCGTTGTCGGTCAGAACCAAAAGCGGGATCAGTCATCCCGGTTTTAACGCCCAATCCAGTGGCGGCTCTTATGGTCGTCAAACCTATCAGGCCGAATATGGCGGCTCCAAAGGTAATTTTGATTGGTACATTGCCGGCAATCTTTTTCGTGACAATGGTTGGCGTCCCTATTCCCCAACCAGTGTCAATCAGACCTTTGGCAAGGTTGGCTGGGAAAATGACCGCACCGATATTGATTTGTCGTTCACCTTTGCCGACAACAACATGCAAGGCGTAGGAGGTACACCGCAAAACATGTTGGAGCAAAACTGGACCGCTATTTATACGGCTCCGGACGTGACCAAAAATACCCTGTATTTTTTTAATCTAAAAGGTAGTCATAAGATTACTGACGAATTGCAATTGACCGGCAATAGCTATAATCGCAATAACAACAGCAGCAGTCTTAATAGCAATACCGGCGCTTGTGGTGATCCATGTCTCTTAAATGAAGCAACCGGTTCTTTTCAAGATACTCAAACTAAACAAAACGGCACGGGTGTCAACTTACAATTAACTTCCGATTACAAAATTTACGCACATGAGAATCAGCTGGTCGTTGGTGGTGGCTATAATGTCGGCGATACCCAATTTTCCATGGGAACGCAGGATGCGGTTTTTTTGCCAACCCGGTATGAAGTCGCCACCACTCCACTGACAACCGGTGTGATGATCAAGGGGCAAAACACCTATTCCAATGTTTTTGCCACCAATACCTATTCCGTATTCGACTGGTTACACGCCAACACCTCGATAAACTGGATGCAGGCACAGGTGCAAACTACCGATCAAATAGGAACCGCGCTGAACGGTAAAGACGTTTATCAACGTGCAAATCCCTCGGCGGGCTTAACCTTTAATCCGTTGGATGCATTTTCATTGGATACTCCGCTTAAGGAGTTGACGACTTATTTTAACTACAACGAAGGTTTCCGGGCACCGACTGCGGTTGAGCTAAGTTGCGCGGACCCGCTTGCACCCTGTAGTTTACCGAACAGCATGATTTCCGATCCACCGTTGAAGGCCGTGGTTTCTCATACCTTGGAAGTCGGTGCGCGTGGTAAATTTAATGAAGCGCTTAAATGGAATTTCGCGCTGTACCAAACTCGTAACACCAACGATATTTTGTTCTTGAGTAGTCAAGGCAGCAATGTTAACGGCTATTTCCAAAATGTGGGCGAAACCCTGCGACAAGGTGCAGAGTTTGGTTTAAGCGGTCTGGCATGGGATAAATTGAATTGGTATATGAGCTATGGTTTTGTTGATGCGACCTATCAAACGACAGCCGTGCTTAATAATGCACTGGGGCCGGAAACCGTTACTCCCGGCAGTAGAATTCCCAGTATTCCGCAAAATACCTTAAAGGTGGGCGCTGAATACCAAGTATTTCACAACGGATTTTTAGGCAGTGATTTGCAATACGTTTCCAGCCAATATGCACGCGGCGATGATCAGAATTCTCACCCACAAATACCCAACTATACCGTGGTTAACCTTAATGCCCGTTATGTTGTGACCAAAAATATTGAGTTGTTTGCAACAGGTCGTAACGTTCTCGATAACCACTACACTTCGTTTGGACAGTTGGGGCAAAATTTTTTCCAAAACAATCAGACAACCACCTTTATGGGGCCAGGTGCTCCGGCAACCGGTTATGCCGGTATCCGCATACATTGGAACTAAACTATCCCATAATTTTCATCTGATGCCGGTCGGGGTTTGCAACCCTGACCGAAACACTTAAAGACTTCAGCCGCTTTTAAAACGTAAGTGACGGGGTTACAAGCTTGGTCATGCTTTAGAAATGCTAATCCACGGCTCTCGTAACGTAGCAAGAAACAACGCATTAAGCTGGCAAAGCGACTCCGGTTTTTGTACGCGTAGCGGAACCCTGGATTTCAGTCGCTCCAATTCGGCTTCAACAAAGGCATTGATACTCGCCACGGGTTTGGAATGTCCTAACTCCAGCGCGACACTTTTCTTTTGAAGCAGCATTTCTATATCAGCCAATAGCTGTGTTTCACCGTCAATCAGATGCAGTAATTTTGAAAACTCAATAGGCGCAGCCGTGCCATAGCGTTCAAGCCAGCGTACCGATAACAACGGACGCAGGACATAAAAATATTTCTTGATGGGCACTAAGTCGGCACGCAAATAACCACGATAATTGGTTTTTGCCATGTTGCGGTAATGGTAAATCCCGCTTTCGCACGAATACACTAAAGGCAATAGTTGTCTGGCACTTTCAGCAAACGCACCGACCTCAGTGTATTTGAACGGTGATTGTAGCCACTCAATAAACGTCGGGTTCGATTTCTTAAACAGACGCAGCGCCTTTCTTATATCCCAGCCATTAAGATCAATATCATCCGTGATGGCGTATTCAATAACATCACGCCGTTCTTCAAGATCAATCGCAAGATACCAATCCGCTGGACGGGCATAAATAAATCGCACATCAAAGTCGCTATTGGCAGAAGCAAAGCCCCACGCGCGGCTGCCGGACTCAATCGCCAGCAAAATACGCACGCCTTCTTCGCGCTCGGTTTTAGCCAAGCGCTGCATAATTTCAGTGTGAACGTCGGTAGGAATCATAAACAAAGGGTGAAGAAACATGCGCATAAAATAGCCATTAAACAGCTTATTGTCTCCTTTGGCAAAGAGGGTAGGGGACAATGCTGTTAAGTTAAGCGCAAGTTGTTTAAAAAAACCGGAGTGTAATATCTTCAGCTATTGCCTGTAAAAAAGTTAAAGCTGTTCTACTCCAGTTGTATGGTTCAATACTTCTGACACAGTTTACGCTGCGATAGCGTTATAGAGCTGCAAAGCCTGGTCTGGATTTTATGGCAGTAAAGTCCAACCCTAAGTGGTAAGTAAACCTTTCCAAAAATCCAGATTAAATTTACGGTTTTTCAAACAGGCTATGGAAATGACATTGCGGTCTGCATCTTCCACGGTTTGTTGCCGGTCTTCCAAACGCACCTGTTTCAGTGCGGCCAATGAAGCATTGAAATGAAATTACAGTTTTGTTTCGGAAGACGCTTGGCATATCGGTAATTTAAAGTTATTTAACATCAATTTCGTCGGACTTTAATCGCTTAAATGTCGCTTATTGTCTATTCAACCACACTTACTATCGCCACAATTCAAACAGGTCATGCAACCATCCATTAATACCAATGCTTTGGTTTGGCATTTTCCACACAGTAGGGCTTTGGCTGGAAAACTGCCTGATTCGTCGAGTGTTGAGGTATCGTTATGGATGGCTTCAAATTCTTTGCGTTTGGCGTTTAAGAATTGCTTTTGATGAGTATCCAATTCGTGGCTTTGTAACATGCCGATTTTCTTTAGATGCTGTTCAATAGTGCAGCCAATTTCAGCGACCAATGAGGGCATGAAGACGCCGCCTTTTTTAAAGTAACCGCCCTTGGGATCAAAAACCGATTTAAGTTCATCAACCAAAAAGCAGGCATCACCGCCTTTGCGGAATACGGCAGAGATAACTCGAGTGAGTGCCAGTACCCACTGAAAATGTTCCATGTTTTTTGAGTTAATAAATACTTCATACGGACGGCGTTCTTCGTATTCGGTATCCATATTCAAAATCATGTCGTTGATGGTGATATACATCGCATGTTCTGATTGTGGGGTTTTGATTTTGTAAGTCGAGCCAAACAGAATTTCCGGACGTGCTACATTTTCATGCATGCTTTCAAGATCCAGTTTTTCAGCTTCAACCTTGGCTTGTTCTGCGTTGGCTTTGTCTTCGTTGCTGATAACTTTGTAGCTGATAATTTTTTTATTAATTGCGTATGCCATGATATTTTTCCTGATGGGTTTTGTGCGGTGGGGCAACCGCAACGGATTGCCCCTACAGATAAGTTAGAATTTACCGTAATAGCCTTCTTTTAGGGCATCAAATAAATTTGCGGCACTGTGCATTTCGCCATCATATTCAACTTCTTCATTACCTTTTAGTTCTATCACTTCGCCGTCTTCCAAGGTGAATTGATAGGTGGTGTTTTCCAGATCAGATTCCTTAACCAATACGCCCTGGAATACTTCAGGATTAAAGCGGAAAGTGGTGCAGCCTTTCAGGCCTTTGTCGTAAGCATATTCGTAAATAGACTTAAACTCTTCGTAAGGAAAGTCAGTGGGTACGTTAGCGGTTTTGGAGATGGAAGAGTCTATCCATTTTTGCGCGGCGGCCTGAATATCAACGTGTTGTTTGGGCGTCACGTCATCTGCTGCGATAAAGTAATCAGGCAGTTTTTGTGCCGGGTCGTCACTGTAAGGCATGGCGTTGGCATTGATCATTTCACGATAAGCCAATAGCTCAAAAGAAAATACATCAATTTTTTCTTTGGATTTTTTACCCGCACGAATCACATTACGTGAGTAATGATGAGCAAAGCTGGGTTCTATGCCGTTGCTGGCGTTATTAGCCAAGGACAGGGAAATGGTTCCGGTCGGAGCAATGGAACTATGATGGGTGAAGCGGGCACCGGATTCAATGAGTCCGACAATGAGTTCAGGTTCTTCTTTAGCCAGTTGTTGCATATAGCGGCTGTATTTTGCGTGTAATAGTTTACCGGCAATTTCATCGCCCACTTTATAACCATCGGCAATCATTTCAGGACGCTTGTGCAACATTTCACCCGTGACAGTAAACAACTGTTCCATAATGGGCGCGGGGCCTTTTTCTTTTGCCAGTGACAAGCCTGCTTTCCAACCTTCTACGGCTAAAATTTTGGTCACTTCTTCAGTAAAGTGCAAGGAAGGCGCGTCACCGTATTTCATGCCCAGCATGGTAACCGTTGAGCCCAAGCCCAGATAGCCCATGCCGTGACGACGCTTGCTAATGATTTCCTCACGTTGTTGGGGCAAGGGCAGACCATTGATTTCGACTACGTTATCCAGCATTCGTGTAAAAATCCGGATGGCTTTGCGGTAAGTATCCCAATCAAAATACGCATCTTGAGTAAAAGGTTTTTTAACAAATCGGGTCAGATTGATGGAGCCCAACAGGCAAGAACCGTAAGGTGGAAGCGGTTGCTCTCCGCAGGGATTCGTAGCTCGGATTTTCTCGCAAAACCAGTTGTTATTCATCTCGTTAACTTTGTCGATCAGAATAAATCCGGGTTCGGCATAGTCGTAAGTGGAACTCATAATGATGTCCCACAACCGGCGTGCCGGGATGGTTTTGCTTATTTTACAAGCGATAAGCCCGTCACTATTAACAACATAGTCGTTTTTGGCGGGTAACTCACGCCAGATAATGAGGTTGCTATCTTTCAAGTTCAACTTGTCGAGTTTGACTTCTTTTTCTGTTACTGGAAATGATAGCGGCCAAGGCAGGTCATTTTTTACCGCCTGCATAAATTCAGTGGTAATTAACAGCGATAGATTAAATTGGCGTAAGCGGCCATTTTCACGTTTGGCGCGAATAAATTCCACGACATCGGGGTGACCCACATCAAAAGTGGCCATTTGTGCGCCACGTCTTCCACCGGCTGACGAGACGGTAAAACACATTTTGTCATAAATATCCATAAACGATAACGGCCCGGAGGTGTAAGCACCGGCACCGGAAACATAAGCGTCTTTAGGACGCAGGGTTGAAAATTCATAACCAATGCCACAACCGGCTTTTAACGTCAGTCCCGCTTCATGCACTTTGCCCAGAATGTCATCCATGGAATCGGCGATAGTGCCGGACACGGTGCAGTTAATGGTTGATGTCGCCGGTTTATGTGCCAAGGCGCCGGCATTGGAAATAATACGTCCTGCGGGGATAACGCCTTGACGCAATGCCCAGAGAAATTCTTTGTAATACTGTTCTTGTTTATTGGCGCCTTTTTCCACTTCAGAAAGCGCTTTGGCAACCCGTTGATAGGTTTCATCAATGGAGCCATCAATCGCTATGCCATCCTTACTTTTTAAGCGATATTTGGTGTCCCAAATGTCCATTGAAGCGTCTTGAAAAGGGATTTCCGTGACGGTATTGGCGATGACATGAAGTTGTGCTGGCATGGGGGTATATCCCTGAATGGTGTGTGTATTAAGTGAAAATAAACCATAAATCAGCACCTTAGGGTTTGCATGACTTAGGTTTTGATGTCTATATGTAGATGGGTTTTAATTTATGGGCACAATATATAGTGTTTTTAGGAAAAAACAATCGTTTTTTCCGGCAAAAAAAAACAGCTTAAAAAAGCTTTTACAGGTGCTTGTTTTTTAAGGTATGGGTTTTTCTGTCGGAGATTTTGTCGCTAAAAAAAATGAATTTTTGGTTATTTTGGATGCCTTGATTGCGGGTGGTAAAAAACATTGGCAACTGCTTTTTGATGATTAGGTAAATCTTCAAGTTTTCTTGCTTTTATTTTATAGGGTGTTGATAAAGCTATGTATTATTGCCAATGCATGTCGGTGGTAAATGGTTTTAGGTGCTCAACCATGAGGTTGGGAATCAGAGTTAAAGTTTTACCCGTTGTTCAGCACTTTTTGAAGAGATAAAGACAGACAGTTTATTTTTATAGATGTTATATTTTTTCAGTTTATTTATTAATCCAATCATTTTTTATGTTATGTCAACCATTTTAAGAATCGGAAATTTTCGATTCCACTTTTATTACACGGAAAATTTTCAATCCTATCTATCATCTGCTTGGGACTATAGCTATAGATTGGTATACTAAGGCTGCTTCAACAAGAAGATTTATTTTTAGCGGACGAAACTTATAAAAAACGGTGAGCTTTAATCTTTGATC
>SESD01000090.1_pt1 | contig 51291 bp, 42 predicted proteins | sample 3171411 | NCBI WGS metagenome assembly SESD01 (sample SAMN06051880, study PRJNA518727) | freshwater metagenome | biome: subpolar coniferous forest; feature: holomictic lake; material: water; isolation source: holomictic Lake 442, 16.5 m depth | place: Canada: near Kenora, Ontario | collected...
GCCCGAATGATCCAGATAATATCAAGCCATTATCTGAGATTGCAGGTAATAAAATTGATGAAGTATTTATTGGAAGTTGTATGACCAATATTGGACATTATCGTGCTGCAGCTAAACTGCTTGAAGATAGGGATAAAATTCCAACACGTTTATGGATTGTGCCACCCACTCGAATGGATGAAACAGAACTTAAGAAGGAGGGTGTTTACACCGTTTTCAATAAAGTAGGTGCTAGAACAGAGGTGCCTGGATGTTCACTCTGTATGGGTAATCAAGCGCGCGTTGATGATGGGGCTCATGTTTTTTCAACGAGCACGAGAAATTTTGATAATCGCATGGGGAAAGACGCTCAGGTTTATTTGGGCTCTGCAGAACTCTCAGCAGTGTGTGCCGCCTTAGGTAAAATTCCAACACTTGATGAATATCTTGCAGTTAGTAATCAAAAACTTTCAAAAGATTCAAATTCAATTTATCGATATTTAAATTTTGATCAAATGCCAGAATACAAACCTAAAAAAGTAATTGAGATTACTGAAATTTAATACATGAAGACATCTATTAAAAAAGAGGATTTTATTGAAAGCATCAGCGATGCTTTGCAATTTATTTCTTATTACCATTCAGAAGATTTTATTTTGTCGATGCGTGAAGCCTACATTAAAGAAACATCTATTCCTGCAAAAGATGCCATGCTTCAAATTCTTACAAGCTCAAAGATGAGCGCTATGGGTCAAAGACCTATATGCCAAGACACTGGCATTGTGATAGCTTTTATAGAAGTGGGTATGGATGTAGAGTGGGTATCAGATCTTTCGATTGAAGATATGGTTAATGAGGGTGTGAAGCGCGCTTATACGAATAAAGACAATCCACTTCGGCCTTCAATGGTTTTAGATCCTGCGGGTAAAAGACAAAACACAAAAGACAATACACCTGCAGTGACGCATGTGAAATTAATTCAAGGCAACAAAGTTCATGTCTCTGTCAGTGCAAAGGGTGGAGGTTCAGAAAATAAAGCTCAATTCACAACACTCAATCCATCAGACAGTATTGTCGATTGGGTATTGAAAGTGATTCCTGAAATGGGCGCAGGCTGGTGCCCCCCAGGCGTAATTGGTATTGGGATTGGCGGATCTGCGGAAAAAGCCATGCTGATGGCAAAAGAGTCACTTATGTTACCGATTGATATTCAGTCACTGGTTAATCGTGGAGCAAAGAATAAGACTGAGGAATTACGTATCGAGCTTTATAACAAAATTAATCAACTCGGCATTGGCGCTCAAGGTTTTGGGGGCTTAACTACGGTGCTTGACGTCAAGATTATTGACTATCCCTGTCATGCCGCATCTTTGCCTGTAGCCTTAATTCCTAATTGTGCAGCCACAAGACATACACATTTTATTTTAGATGGTTCAGGCCCGGCACATTTTAAAATCCCCGATTTAAATATTTGGCCTCAAGATGTTTGGGCCGCACAAAAAGATGCCAAAAGAGTTAACCTTGATGCTATCGATAAAGCATCAATGAAAGAATGGAAAGAGGGCGACTTACTTTTATTATCTGGAAAATTACTGACGGCAAGAGATGGTGCGCATAAAAAAATTGCTGATCTCCTTAAAAAAGGAGAAACCTTACCTAAAGACATTAATTTTAAAAATAAATTTATTTATTATGTCGGACCTGTTAATGCAGTACGGAATGAAGTGATAGGACCAGCAGGCCCTACAACAGCAACACGCATGGACCCATTTATGGAAATGATGTTGAGCGAATTAGGGATTATGGGAACGATTGGAAAAGCAGAGCGCGGTGAAGAAGCAATTCATACAATAAAAAAATATGAGTCAGTTTATTTAAGTGCAGTGGGAGGTGCGGCTTATCTTGTTTCAAAAGCTATTACTTCATCGAAGGTAGTGGCATTTCCAGAGCTTGGCATGGAAGCCATTTATGAATTTGAGGTTAAAGATATGCCAGTGATGGTTTCTGTTGATAGCCAAGGGAAATCAATATACTCAGAAGCGCCTTCGCGATGGAAAAATAAATCAATTCCTTTGAAATTATCTTCTTAAGAATATTTTGTTTAAATATAGGGAACAATTTAATGTATATAAAGTCAATTAACTATATTTCAAATAATATTTTAATTATGAAAACTCTTTTTAAATCTTTTTTACTTTTTTGGATGATTCCAGCTATGTCATATGCCGCATGTCTTCCTTTATACGATCATCAATTTAATACCTTACAAGGTGACAAAATTAACTTATGTGACTACCAAGCGAAACCTATATTAGTTGTGAATACTGCAAGTAAGTGCGGATTTACACCGCAATTTAATGCTCTAGAGGCTGTATATAAAAAATACCATGATAAAGGTCTGTTGGTGATTGGCTTTCCGTCGAATGATTTCAATCAAGAATTAAGTACTGATAAAGAAGTGAAAGATTTTTGCAAATTAACTTATGCAGTTGAATTTCCAATGACAACAAAATCGAATGTGACAGGTAAAAATGCAAATCCTTTTTATCAAGAACTCATTAAGGCGACAGGCACAATGCCTCAATGGAATTTTCATAAATACTTAATATTGCCTCAAGGTAAAAAAGTTTATGCATTTACGAGTGATGTCACACCTGACTCACCTGAGATACTCGATAAAATTAAAGCAGAGTTGAAGTAATACGTTTTAAGTATTAGGTTGGCGAATCTTTTGTAGGATGATTGCCGAGAGCTCTTCGACAGAGCGTGTAGTAGAATCGGCCCAAGGAATGCCAGCTCTTTTCATAAGATTTTCACAGTCAGTAATTTCTTTTCTGCAATTTTCAATCGAAGCATACGTACTATTCGGACGTCTTTCACTTCGAAGACTGCTTAATCGATCTGCTTGTATGGTTAATCCGAAAATTTTATCGATATAACCTTCCAAAATAGGGGGCAATGCTTTTCTTTCAAAATCTTCAGGCGTTAAAGGATAGTTTGCAGCTTTGATACCAAATTGCATCGCGAGATAAATACTGGTCGGTGTTTTACCTGATCTAGATACACCTACTAAAATGACATTGGCTTGATTTAAACCATTATGTGTCATGCCGTCATCGTGGCCCAATGCAAAATTAATCGCTTCCATTCTGTCTGAATAATTACTTCCTGAGATGCTGTGTGCAACCCCCGGGCGTGTGAGAGGCTCTTCTTTTAATTCCACACCTAAAGGATCAATAAATGCATCGAAAAGATCAATGTAATAAGCATCGACTTCTTTAAGTTCTGCACGAAGTTTTGGATTACCAATTGACATGATCACAATGGGCCTTGCTCCATTTTCCATTTTTGCATTGACGATACGCTTTTGTGCGTCATCGACTTTTGCATCTGAATCAGTAAATGGAATTCTAATTTGTGTAAATTGTGTTTCTGGAAAGTGCGCTAAAAGCTGACCTAATGCACCAGCAGTAATACCTGTGCCATCTGAGATAAAGAACGCTGTTCTTTTTTGTTGTGCCATTATTTTTGGCTAATACGTTTCCATGTGCTGATGACAGTATCAGGATTGAGTGACATCGATGAGATGCCTTCTTTAACAAGCCATTCTGCGAAGTCGGGATGATCTGATGGGCCTTGGCCGCAGATCCCAATATATTTCTTTGTTTTTTTAGCGGCTGTAATCGCCATTTGAATGAGCGCTTTCACTGCATCATTTCTTTCATCAAAACCATCCGCTAAAATACCTGAGTCACGATCAGTGCCCAATGTGAGTTGTGTTAAATCGTTTGATCCAATCGAGAATCCATCGAAGTATTCAAGAAATGCTTCAGCTAGGATGGCATTCGAAGGTACTTCACACATCATAATTAAACGAAGTCCTTTGTCACCCCGCTTAAGACCATTCGCTGCCATGATTGATGTGACTTGTTTTGCTTCTTCCAATGTTCTTACAAATGGAATCATAATTTCTACATTCGTTAAACCTAATGTTTCACGAACCTTTTTCATGGCTTGGCATTCCATGACGAAACATTCTTTAAAGTCTTCTGACATATAACGTGCCGCACCTCTAAATCCAATCATTGGATTTTCTTCATCAGGCTCGTAAATATCTCCACCCACTAATTTTTTATATTCATTTGATTTGAAATCGGATGTTCTTACAATCACTGGCTTTGGGTAAAAGGCCGCAGCAATGGTTGCAACACCTTCAGCCACTTTATCGATATAAAATTGTTTAGGATTAGCATAGCCGCGCGCACGATGCATAATTTGTTTTTGAATGTCTTGTGGCATGGCTGAATAATTTAAAATAGCTTTTGGGTGAATGCCAATCATATTATTAATCACAAATTCCAAGCGCGCTAAACCCACACCATCATTCGGCATTTGTGCAAATGTAAATGCCATATCGGGATTACCTACATTCATCATAATTTTTACAGGGGGTGTTGGAAGGGTAGTCTCTTTGACTGTATTAACTTCATAGTCAAGTGCGCCTTGGAATACAAATCCAGTCTCACCCTCTGAACAACATACGGTCACAATGTCACCTTCTTGAAGAAGTTCAGTTGCATTGACACTACCAACAATAGCGGGGATGCCTAGTTCACGCGCAATGATCGCAGCATGACATGTCCGACCACCACGATTTGTGACAAGTGCTGAAGCTCTTTTCATCACAGGTTCCCAATTAGGATCCGTCATGTCTGCGACGAGCACATCACCCGGTTGTACCGAATGCATTTCAGATGGGTCTTTGACAATACGAACAGGACCGACACCAATTTTTTGCGTGACTGCACGTCCAGCGACAATCGCTTTACCGGTACCTTTTAATTTAAAAACCTCAACTGCATTTTTTGTTTGAGATTTCACTGTTTCGGGTCTTGCTTGGAGTATATAAATTTTTCCATCCAAACCATTTTTACCCCATTCAATATCCATAGGACATCCGTAGTGAGATTCAATAGTGACGGCATATTGCGCAAGCTCTAAAATATCTTGATCGTTTAAGCTAAACACATCACTTTCTTTAGGATCTACATCAATGGTGTGCGTACTTTTTCCAGCTTGTGTTGCATCACTAAAGACCATTTTAATTTTTTTAGAGCCAATAGATCGTCTGACGATTGCAGGTTTGCCTTCTTTTAAAAGAGGCTTGAAGACATAGAATTCATCTGGATTCACAGCGCCTTGAACAACCGTTTCACCTAATCCATAAGAGGCGGTAATAAATACGACATCTTTAAATCCTGATTCAGTATCGATGGTAAACATAACACCAGAGCAGCCAATATCACTTCTGACCATTTGTTGCACACCCGCTGAGATAGCAACGTCTGCATGCACGAAACCTTTATGCACGCGATACGAAATAGCGCGATCGTTATAGAGTGAGGCAAAAACTTCCTTGATTGCATACTTAATATTTTCTACGCCATGAATATTTAAAAAACTTTCTTGTTGGCCTGCAAAGGAGGCATCAGGTAAGTCTTCTGCAGTAGCAGAAGATCTCACTGCAAAGGTCATACCTTCTGCAGAATTTTTTGTGAGTCGCGTGTAGTTTTCTTCAATGGCTTTTTCTAAAGAAGACGGGAAGGGCGTATCAATAATCCATTGCCTTACTTTTTTTCCACTGACAGCCAATGCATCCGTGTCATCTGTATTTAAAGTTTTTAGTTCGTTAGCAATTTTCTCATCGAGCGCGTTATGGGCTAAAAATTCTCTAAATGCATGAGCTGTTGTCGCAAAACCTGTTGGAACTCGAACGCCTTTTGCGTGGAGTTGAGAAATCATTTCACCTAAGGATGCATTCTTTCCGCCTACAGAGCCAACATCTGTATTTCGAAGATTTTCTAGTGGAATGACATGTGCTGACATAAAGGCCCTTAGGTTAGTAACTTGAAGAACTTAGAATTTAATTTTTAGTAATGGTGTTTTAAGTTTAATTGGTTTTTAAGACAAAGACGGTTAACTTCAAAAATCTTTAATGTGAGGCGTCATAAAAAGACGTCATTTTGCCAAATTAACACCTTATTGTCATCTGAATCCTCATCCTAGTGTTTTGGTTTAATGAGTTGGCGACTATAGAGGCTAGAGAAAAGGATAAAAATCAGTGGCATATTAAAAAATATGCAGCTAAATATACTTAAAATGTGTTTAAAAAGCATTAAAATCTGTTAATTTTCATTAAAATGTAATATTCATATTTATTTTTATGAAGAAATGCTGGGTTTACTCAAAAATTAGTGATTTAAAGCGTAAAACATGTTTTGAAATCTTAGGATTAAGAGTCAATTCATATATAATTTACGATCCGATTTCAAAGACATCATTTTTTGGAGATTTAAAGCAATGGCAACATTATTAGAACAATTAAAAGGCATGACAACGATCGTTGCAGATACAGGTGACGTGGAAGCGATTAAAACAGTAAAGCCTTACGATGCAACAACCAATCCATCCTTACTTTTAAAGGCAAGTACGCTCCCTCAATGTGAGCCGATGATTAAAGAAGCTATTGCATATGCAAAATCAAAAAGCAGCAATAAAGCGCAACAAGTAGAAGATGCCGCTGATAAGTTAGCTGTGCTTGTAGGTCTTGAGATACTTAAACATATTCCTGGCCGTATTTCGACAGAAGTCGATGCACGTCTATCATTCAATATCGATGCGATGGTTAAAAAAGGTAGAAAGTTAATAGGCCTCTATGATGAAGCCGGCGTTAAAAAAGATCGCGTGCTTATTAAATTGGCGTCTACTTGGGAAGGTATTAAAGCAGGCGAGATTTTAGAAAAAGAAGGTATCAACTGTAACTTAACGCTTCTTTTTGGTTTTGGCCAAGCGCGCGCGTGTGCTGAAGCTGGCGTATTCCTGATTTCCCCATTCGTGGGTCGTATCCTCGATTGGTATAAAGCAAAAACGGGAAATACATATACCTCTGAAGAAGATCCAGGTGTTATATCTGTTCGTAAAATTTATGCTTACTATAAAGAGCATGGATATAAAACAGTTGTGATGGGCGCTTCTTTTAGAAATATTGGTGAAATTACAGCGCTAGCTGGTTGTGATCGTTTAACGATTGCGCCAAATTTACTTCAAGAGCTTGAAGCCACACAAGGTGATTTGCCTCGCTTACTGAAAGATGGCGGCGCTACAAAATCAGCCCCAGCTAAAATGACTGAAGATGAATTCCGCTTTGTATTGAATGAAGATGCAATGGCAACTGAAAAACTTTCAGAAGGTATTCGTGGTTTCGTAGTGGATCAAAATAAACTCGAGACAGCCCTAAACGAAAAGCTATAAACTAAGTTTTTGTCATAAAAATGACAAGAATTAGCTATAAAATCAGTAGGGTTAATTATTGACACAAAATGATTAGCCCTATATGATCGTTTCCCTGCTTCATGAAGTTCAAACTTCCTTTTAGCAACGAACTATTTTAGAAAACTTGTAATAAATACGGAGAAAAACCATGGCTTTAACACAAATGGCATTAGATTCACTAGATTTTGACGCAACAGTTGCATTAGCAGCTAAAGTTGCTCCACACGTAGACATTCTTGAAATTGGTACACCATGCATTAAGCATAACGGTATCAAGCTTCTTGAAACATTAAAAGCTAAATTCCCAAAGAACCAAATCCTTGTTGACTTAAAAACAATGGATGCAGGTGAATATGAGTCTGAGCCATTCTATAAAGCTGGTGCAGATATTTGTACAGTTCTTGGCGCTTCAGGCATCGCTACAATCAAGGGCGTTGTTGCAGCTGCTAAGAAATACGGTAAAGAAGTTCAAGTTGACATGATCAACGTTGCAAACAAAGAAGCTTTAACAAAAGAATGTGTTGCTGCAGGCGTTCAAATTATCGGTGTTCACACTGGTCTTGATGCACAAGCTGCTGGTCACACACCTTTTGCTGACTTAGCTATGATTGCTGGTTTAAAAACTGGCGTTAAAATTTCAGTAGCTGGCGGTGTTAAAGCTGCTACTACACAGCAAGTTAAAGATGCTGGTGCATCAATTATCGTTGCTGGTGCTGCAATTTACGGCGCTGCTGATCCAGCTGCTGCTGCTGCAGAAATCACAAAAATTGCTCATGGATAATTGTTAAGAAACAATTATTGATGAACTAAATCAAATCCCGACTTAGAAATGAGTCGGGATTTTTTTATAGGTTTTTTTAAATAAAAAGGGTTCAACATGCATCAAAAATTATTATTAGATAAAATTTCAAGCGTTTTAGCAGTCACTGATCAAGCTAATGCAGCTAAGCTTCTTAAGCTTGTAGACGAAGCAGGCAGAATATTTGTGGGTGGCGCTGGACGATCAGGACTTGTTTCACGTTTTTTTGCAATGCGTCTTGTACATAGTGGCTATCAAGTCAATATGGTGGGTGAAATTGTCACGCCAGCAATTAAAGCAGGCGATCTATTTTTAGTGATTTCAGGTTCGGGCGGTACAAAAACGCTTTTACCACTTCTTGAAACTGCTAAATCAAAAGGTGCGAAGATCGTCGTAATTTCTATGAAAAATAAATCACCTATGTCGGATATGGCTGACTTAACTGTTCAAATTGGTAACGATGATGCTTTCGGTCTTACTAAAGGCATGCCTATGGGGACGACATTTGAATTATCTACACTGATCTATCTTGAAGCAGTGATTTCAGAATTAATTCATGCTAAAGGATTGACGGAAGAAGGTATGCGCGCAATTCACGCAAATCTAGAGTAAATCGCTACACGGAATTAAATAATTAAGGGCGCCTAAAGCGCCCTTAATTATTTAATCGGCATATAATTTAAATTCATTAAGTTTAAATCTCAACAGCCGTTGAATAATACACACCTTATTTCTTTGCCTTATTTTCCAGATAGCTCCATTTATTTTGAAGCTATTGCTGATGATTCATGGTCTTGCTATTTAGATAGTGGTTTTCACGATGATTTTGATAAAAATATTTCAGATAAATCTAGGTTCGACATTATAGTCAGCCGTCCATTTATCAAAATAATCGCAGATGAAAATACTGTCAGCATTGAAGAAGACAATCAAAAAAAAATTGTTAAAGAAAATGCCTTTGAAGTCCTAGATAAAGTGCTTGCTCGATTTGAAGTTCAAAATTCCTCTCTACCCTTTACTGGTGGCGCTTTAGGATACTTTTCATATGAATTAGGCCAAACGTATGTTCAGAACGATAAAGATCATGTTGGCATTCCCCTTATGATGGTTGGCATCTATGACTGGGCTTTGATTGTAGATCACCAAGAAAAAAAAGCATGTATTGCATCTCATTTATTAAATAAAGATACAAGTAATTATTTAAACGAGCTTGCTGAAAAATTTAAGAACGCAAAATCTAGTCATCACTCATTTAAGACTCATTCATCTACTCAATCACTTTTAGATTTTCAGGACTATGAATTGATTGTAAATAAAATTTTAGCTTTTATTAAAGCAGGTGATTGCTACCAAATAAATATTTCTAATAAATATCATGCTCAGTGTGAAGGAAGCGGCTGGACAGGGTATAAAAAATTAAGAACAATTAATCGTTCACCTTTTATGGCTTATTTACATCATGAAGATTTTGATGTGTTGTGCGGATCTCCTGAGAGGTTTATTAAATCAATGGATGGACATGTTGAAACAAGGCCTATTAAAGGTACTGAGCCGAGAGATCCAAATCCATCAATAGATAAAGAGAATGCAGAGCGCTTACTTAAAAGCGAAAAAGATCGCGCAGAAAATTTAATGATTGTTGATTTATTGCGTAATGATCTGAGTAAAAATTGTGTTCCTGGAAGCGTAAACGTCAAAGCGCTTTGTGAGCTCAAGTCGTATAGCAATGTGCATCATCTTGAAAGTATAGTGGAAGGTACTTTAAAACCTGACTCTTCTCTTCTTAAGTTACTTAAAGATTCTTTTCCTGGAGGGTCAATCACCGGGACTCCAAAAATTAGATCGATGGAAATTATTGATCAGCTAGAACCCCATAGGCGGGATATTTATTGTGGCTCGATAGGCTATATCGGCTTTAATCAAAAAATGGATACAAATATTGCAATTCGTACATTAATTAAAAAAGATAACAAGCTTCATTTCTATTCGGGCGGGGGAGTTGTTGCACAATCAAATGCAAGAGGCGAATTTGATGAAATGGCCTACAAGGCGTCTAATATTAAAAAATGGATTGATTTTTTTAAGGAAAATTAATTTATTCTACTTTTTCAAATTTTCCAAAATGCAACATAATACTTGGGAGTATTAACAGATTTAAAATAGTCGATGTAATAAGTCCGCCGACAATGATGGTAGCCATAGGACCTTCAATCTCTTTGCCTGGTTCACCACTTCCCAGCGCTAATGGAAGCAAACCTAATGCGGTCACAATGGCTGTCATTAAAATTGAAGGAAGTCTCTCAGAAGCACCCTTAATACATGTTTCTAAATTCCATGTGTAACCTTCAAAGTCAATGAGATGTTGGTAATGAGATATCAACATAATGGAATTTCTTAAAGTGATACCAAAAAGGGTCACAAATCCGACAAGAGATCCAATAGAAACCCACCCCGCGTTAAACATGACAGCAATCACCCCCCCAATTAGTGCAAATGGAAGATTGAATAATGTAAGCATTAAATTTCTTAAATTACCAAATGCGATATAAAGCATTAAAAGCACAGCTGCACCTGCAATGATTGAATGCACAATAAGCTCTTCCTGTGACCTTGCATTGGCTTCTGCTTCACCAGTTACTTCATAGTAATTGCCTGGGTTTAGTTTAAGTGATTTAAGTTTAGTTTTAAGTTCTTTATCAAAATCAGAAATATCTCGCTGGTCTATATCGGCTGTAATAGTTTGTATGCGTTTACCGCCCTGGTGGAGGATTTTAGAACGTCCATTTTCTTGAGCTATATAAGCGACTTGACCGAGTTGAATAATTTTGCCTTCCGGTGTTGTAATAGGTAGTTTTTGTATATCAGTAATATCGTCACGATATTCTTTACTGAGAATGACTGAAATGTTTACAGGTGCATTGCCCTCATAAATTTGTGCAACAGGAAAGCCTTCATATGCTGCTCTTATAATATTTAGCAAATCAGTTTTTTGAATACCCCATTGACTTAATTTATCTGGCAAGAAGTGGATTGTAATTTCTGGAGTTCCTGCAGGAGAGACAAGATTAATATTCTTAATGCCTTTTATGTTTTTGAGTTCATAGGATATTTTTTGCGCATCCTGATCTATTGTGTCAAGATTATTTCCAAATACATGAATTACAACAGATGAGTGGTAGCCAGAAATTGTTTCTTCGATACGCTCAGTTAGAAATGTATTGATAGCAAAGTTAAGACCGACATATCCCTTTTCCGTCTTTTCAGTATCAGCTTTTTGGCTGGACTCCCCCTCAATAATATTTTTAATTTTTTCTAAAACTGTATTCTGCTCAGGACCATTAAGTTCTTTTAATTCAATTTCAAATTCACTATAGTGTGTTCCAAATGTATCGGCGCCCATAGGCGATCTTCCAACCCATTGAGCCACAGAAACAACACCAGGGATAGCTCTAATCTTCTTAGAAACTTCATTACCAATTCTCAAGGACTCTTTTTCTGAGGTTCCAGGAAGTGATGTCATATGCATAATGAAATGTCCTTCATGCAATGGTGGAATAAATTGTGTTTTAAAAAGTGGGATGAGCGTTAATCCAAGCACAATGAAAGAAAAAGAAAGAATCATGATCATGGTTGATCGTTTTTCGATCTTATAAAGAACCGAAATATATTTTTGTTTAATTTTAGTCATCACAGGAGATTCATTTGTTTTAAGTTTTGATGTGCCTAGAAGTAAATATGAGAGAGCAGGGGTTACGGTCAGAGCAACCACAAGCGAGGCCAAAATAGATGCAATATATGCAATACCTAAGGGGCTGAAAAGCTTCCCTGCGACACCATTTAAAGACAGAAGGGGGAGGAACACTGTTGCGACAATCACTGTGGCATATACAACAGAATTTCTCACTTCCATAGAGGCATCATAAACGACAGTTCTTATAGGCAATGGATTTTTGCTTTTTAAATTTTCTTTAAGCCGCCTAAAGATATTTTCAGAATCTATGATGGCATCATCAACCACCTCACCTAATGCAATAGCGAGACCGCTTAAAACCATAATATTCAAACCAAGATTAAAGTAACTTAAGACTGAAATAGCCGTGAGCAATGAGAGAGGAATTGCAGTAGCTGAAATGAAGGCTGTTCTAAAATTAAATAAGAATAAAAATAGAATAACGATGACTAAAAAAGATCCCACTAAGATATCAAAGCGCACACCTTGAATTGAGGCATTAATAAAGTTCGCAGGCCTAAAAAGTGTTGGATGAAGGCTGATTTTTTGATCTGCTAAAGTCGGTTCGATATCTTTAAGAGCAGATTCAATAAGATGAGTTAACTTATAAGTGTCAGAACCTAATTGGCCTTGTACTGATAGATATACACCTTCTTGGCCATTAATGGATGCGCCACTAATCGAAGGCAATGACCCTTCTTTGACTTCTGCGATATCTTTAATATAGACGATTTGATTTTTTGTGTTAACAATTGGTGTCTTTGCAATCTCTTCTAATGTTTTCGACTGGCCTTCAGTATTTACAATAATGCGTTGGTTATTATTCTCAATAAATCCGGCACCGCGAATACCTGTTGATTTTTCAGCTGCTGTTAAAACTTCTTCAATCGACAAATTATGTTGAATAAGTTTTTCTGGGTTAATTTCGATTTGGTATTGTTTAACTTTTCCGCCAAATATATTCACATCTGCTACGCCAGGAATAGATAAAAGATGAGGAATGACAATTCGATCTGCTGCTGTTCTTAAATCATTTAATGATCGTTCAGTTGAGGTTAGGCCAATACCCAATACCGATGAAGCAGCAGAGGTGAGAGGGGCAATTTTAGGCACAATACCAGTCGGCATATTTGTAGAGATCGTGGCAAGTCTTTCGGAAATAACCTGGCGATTTCTAAAAATATCAGTATTTTCATCGAAGATGATCGTGATCACAGACAGACCTGGAATGGACTGGGATCGAATAGTTTCTATGCCAATCGTGCCACCTAAGTTCTTTTCAATGGGCTGCGTAACTAAAGACTCGACAAGACCCGCTGACAAACCTGGGGACTCAGTTTGTATAATGACTTGGGTCGGCGAAAATTCTGGAAAAACATTAAGGGGGCTTCGTGTAATTTGATATAGGCCAAAAATAATTGCAATGCAAGCAAGCCCAATAATAACGCCGGTATAACGGATCGAAAATTTTACGATGGATGACATCATAATAATTTAATCGTCATTCTCATTTTTAATTTGATATTTGAACTCTTCTGAAAGCATAAGCTGTGAGCCGCTTACGACAATTTCATCATTTTCCTTAATTTGATCTTCGTTAATCATCCAGCCATCATTATCTTCAACTGATGTATCTATTGATTTTCTAACAAATTTGTCTTCAGCAGTTTTTATATAAATCCAAGCTTTGCCAGCATTCCAAACAATTGACTCTTTCGGAATAAACAAAAGCTTATTTGAATTGTTACTAGAATTGGGTTGTGATGCAGAGACAATAAGTCTTGAATCAAACCTTAATTGATTATTATATGTGACATAGAAATATGTTTTGCCTTGAAGATTTTTATCAAGCTGGGGAGCTTCAGAAAGGTATTTAGCCAAAAATTGGTCATTAGGATTGTCGATAAGGGACAGACTTATATCCTTAGGGATATCATTTGCGAAGTTATTAGAAAGCGTAATTCTAATCAACCTTGCTTTATCGTGTAATAAAAAATCAAGAATGTTATTGCTGGCAGGAGACTGAATCATCGCAAGAATTTTATCTCCCCATTGAACTCTAATGTTCTGCTCTAGGCCATCTATAAGAGCTTGGCTTTTTATAAGGTTGAATTGAGTTGTTTGATAAGCTACTTGACTTTCTTGAAGTGTTTTATCAGAAATATTTTTATTGTCTTCGTTTAATGATTTAAAGCGTTCGTAATTTCTCTTATCTCGAATGAATTCATTTTTTAAAATATTAATTTGATTTTTTATTTCATTGAGTTTATTTTTTTGCTCAATGAGCGCATCTACGCTTAATACATTTCCGTAACTGGTAATTGTTTTAGCATGAGTTGCTACTTTTATTTTTTCAGTCTTAATTCCACTATTTAACTGTACCGCTTTTGAGATAACGACAAAATCAAGCCCATTTTCTTTTTTGATATATGAATTTGTTTTTTTTGTATCTATAGGGTCATTTGCATTATTAAATTCATCACGTCCTAAGAAGATCAATAGCCATATTAGAAGGATGATAAGAACGGCTTGGATGGCGACAAATAATGTTAATTTATTTTTCATTGGTCATGACTTGAGTTTGCTTAATGATCGGATATTGCAAAATGCTTTCGAAATCAAATCCACTTTGAATCAATGCTACTTTATTTTCATAGAGTTTTTGCTTAAATTGCATATTTTTTAATTTTTCTTTTGTGAATTCTAAGCGGTCAATTTCGCCATCACCGAACTTTTTGTCTAACCCATTTTCAATATCTTTTATGGATCGGTTGTCCTCAATGCCTTTTTTAACTAAAGCACGATTGGTTTCGTAATTATTAGTTAATTTTGAAATATCATTAAGTATTGATGTTTGTAATTTTTCAATTGAAAGCACTTCTATATCGCTAATCTTTTTAGCCTCATTGATAAGCGCCTGATTCTTCTTGGTTGATGGAATTAACGTGGATAACCCTAGAATCCATTTGCTTGCGCCGTAATCATATAAATAAGCTGGTGAAAATATAATATCTGGATATTGTTCTGCAATTTGAAGTTTAAGTTTAGATTCTGCAAGGGCGTACTGTGCGAGGGCTATCCTTAAATCTATGCGATTATATATCCCTAAATTATTGAGTTTCTCCTTATTCGATTCATTATTTAAAGCACTGTCAAATTCATTGATAAAGCCATCTAGATTCAAGGGAGCTAAGGTTAACAAATTGAATTTTTCAGGAGTGAGGCCGGTGATTTTTCCAAGCATAGCCCTGAGTTCCGAAACGCGTATTTGCTCATCATTTAATTTTTGAATATTTCTATTCAGCTCTAGCTGACTAAGGTCTAATTCAGCAGAAGAGACAATGCCCGCGATTTTTCTTTTTTTAAGCATATGGAGAATATCATTTTGCATTTTAACTTCGCCTTTTATCACTTGAATATTCAATAGACTTCTTTGATAGTCTAAATAGGTGCTTGTGAGTTCAGTTTTGATATCCCAAGCCAATTTTCTTAGCTCAAGTCTCTTGATTAATGTTTGGTTGATGGCCTTTTCTTCACGAATTTTGGCTTTATTAGCCGTTTCAAAAAGGGTGCTGAAATTAATTCCAAGTGCTTTTTTAGACTTATCTTGATTATTACCTTCTCTACCTGCGTCAAGGCCTAAAGATGAAGGAGGTTTAATAGCTGCTATCGATTCTTGGTCTTTAGCAATACTCCATTCTTTTTTAGCTATTTCAATTTTTGGATTGAAAAAGAGTGCACAAAGCATGAGCTCATTCAGCCCCCATTCTTTGATTGGCACTTGGTCATCTTTCAGACCCTGATTGAGCAAAAAGCTCTTAAATTCAGCATCTTCCGGGTCTTTTGTGCTAATTTTTTCTATGATCTTTTCATTGACCAAAGGATGTGGTTCGTAACTTATAAAACTGCAACTTGATAGAAAAAGCACTATAAAACTTGCTAGAAGTGATGATATGAAAATGTGCAATTTAAGTGCTTGGGTTTTCAATTTGTATCTTTAGGTTGGGTTTAAACAATTTCAAAGAATTTACGACATCTTAAATCAAAATATCACTGTATTTCATTGATTCATTGAATTATTCCTTTTCGATAAAGACTAACTTGTTATAAAATAGGGCTAAATTTTTGTTATATATAACTTTTTTAATCATCGCGAGAGTGGCGGAATTGGTAGACGCACTGGATTTAGGTTCCAGCGCCGCAAGGCGTGAGAGTTCGAGTCTCTCCTTTCGCACCACCGATCTAAATTTTAGGGAATTTTAAGCATGGCTACAGCAGTGGAAACATTAAGTAACTTAGAAAGACGTATCACGGTCAAGGTACCCGTCGAACCTCTTCAAAAAGAGATGTCAACTCGCTTTCAGCGTTTAACCCGAACAGCAAAAGTGCCTGGTTTTAGACCTGGTAAAGCCCCTTTAAAAATGATCGAACAGCAATATGGACCACAAGTAAAAGAAGAGGTCTTTGCTGAAGCGATTGAAACTTCTTTTGGTCAAGCTATCCAAGAAAATAAACTACGCGTTATTGGCATGCCGAATATTCAGCATAAGCCACTCAATCAAGTTCATGAAGAATTTGAATATACCGCAACATTTGAGGTGTTTCCTGAAGTCACATTAGGTGATTTTAAAGCGGTTTCAATTGAGAAACCTGAAGCTCAAATTACCGACAAAGATGTTAATAAAACAATCGATGTATTACTCAAGCAAAGAGCTCAATTTATCGAATCTAAAGAGGGTTCAGCTAAAGGCGACCGACTTACGTTAACGCTCACCTCATTTATAAATGACAAACAAGTTGAAACGACAGGCGATAAGCCTATTCAAATTATTTTAGGCGATGATTCTCGGTTTGCAATTTTTGATGACCATCTTGTGGGTGGCAAAGCGGGGGAGTCTAAAACATTTGATGTTAATTACCCAGAAACACACAATCCTAAGGAATTAGCAGGAAAAAAAGTTCAATACAACGTGAATTTTATTGTAGTTGCAAAACCTAAACTTCCAGAAGTGAACGGTCAATTTGCACAATCACTTGGTGTGGCAGACGGCAATGTAGATAAGATGCGCGAAGAAATTAAACAAAGTCTAGAGCAGGAATTAGATAAAAGAGTACAAATTAAACTTAAAGAACAAGTCTTCACTCAATTGTTAGATATTTGTGAAGTGGACTTACCAAAGGCTTTAATTAATGTTGAAATCAATCGCATGGCTCAATCAACTTACGCTAACTTAAAGCAACGCGGAGCAGATTTAAAACAATTTAAGCTTGAGCCTTCTATGTTTGAGGATCAAGCGAAGAAGACATGTAAGCTGAGATTAGTTTTAGCTGAAATTGTAGATAAGAATAGTTTGCGTGCATCTCCAGATCAAATCAAAGCCATGGTGAATGAGTTTGCACTTAACTTTGATGACACAGAAGAGGCTGTTCAATGGTTTTATGCTGAACCTTCAAGACTTGAAGAGCCCACAGCTCTTGCAACTGAAGTGAATGTGGTCGAATGGTTTATGACGCAATGTAAGGTGCAGAATAAAAAAACAACATTCGATGAACTTATGACAGGACCAGCTAAAGCTTAAATTATGGCTTATACATCTCCAAACAATTTGGGCTACGTGCCTATGGTCATTGAACAAAGTGGTCGAGGTGAGCGAGCTTATGATATTTATTCTCGGCTTCTAAAAGAACGCGTCATTTTCCTGGTGGGGCCTGTAGATGATATGACCGCTAATGTGATTGTGGCCCAACTACTTTTCTTAGAAGCAGACAATCCTGATAAAGACATATCTTTATATATCAACTCTCCAGGTGGCTCAGTAACTGCAGGTATGGCTATCTATGACACTATGCAATTTATTAAACCTGACGTGAGCACATTATGTATAGGTCAAGCTGCCAGCATGGGCGCATTATTACTTGCAGCGGGCGAAAAAGGAAAACGTTTTTGTTTGCCTAATTCACGTGTAATGATTCATCAGCCCTTAGGTGGATTTCAAGGGCAAGCATCAGACATAGAAATTCATGCGAAAGAAATTTTATTTTTAAAAGAAAAATTAAATCAAATATTAGCAACGCATACGGGCCAAACACTTAAAAAAATCGCTGCTGACACGGATAGAGATAACTTTTTAAGCGCTGAGCAATCTGTTGAATATGGCATGGTAGACCAAGTGATTTCAAAAAGATCTCAAGTCATCTAATACTTTCTATTTATGGCCACTAAAAGCGACAACGAAAAATTACTCTATTGCTCATTTTGTGGCAAAAGTCAGCATGAAGTAAAAAAACTGATTGCAGGCCCTTCAGTATTTATCTGCGATGAGTGTGTTGATTTATGTAACGACATTATCAAAGAAGAAGTTAAGAGCCCTGCAAAGGAAGCTAAAGACCACGATCAACTTCCTTCCCCTAAAGAAATTTGTGATCAACTTGATGAGCATGTCATTGGCCAAACAGGCGCTAAAAAAAGCTTAGCTGTTGCTGTCTATAATCATTACAAAAGACTGAAAGATAGCAGCTCTGATGATGATATTGCGCATAAAGAAGTAGAAATTTCAAAAAGTAATATTCTTCTGATCGGCCCTACAGGCTCTGGAAAAACACTCTTAGCGCAAACGCTCGCAAAATTACTTGATGTCCCTTTTGTCATGGCAGATGCTACAACACTCACTGAAGCTGGCTATGTAGGTGAAGATGTTGAAAATATCATGCAAAAATTATTGCAAAAATGTGATTACGATATTGAAAAGGCTCAAAGAGGCATTGTCTATATCGATGAGGTTGATAAGATTTCAAGGAAATCTGAAAATCCTTCTATTACAAGAGATGTTTCAGGTGAGGGCGTTCAGCAAGCACTTTTAAAACTGATTGAAGGCACTGTCGCATCAGTTCCACCTCAAGGCGGCCGTAAACATCCGAATCAAGAATTTGTTCAGCTCGACACGACAAATATTTTATTTATTTGTGGCGGTGCTTTTGATGGACTGGAAAAGATTATCAAACAAAGGTCTGAAAAAGGCGGTATTGGTTTTGGTGCTCAAGTAAATAGCAAAGCTGATGCTAAGGTAATCGGTGATGTTATTAAAGATGTCGAACCAGAAGATTTAATTAAATTTGGCTTAATCCCTGAGTTTATAGGCAGACTCCCTGTTGTTGCGACGCTTGAATCTTTAAGTGAAGATGCTTTAGTTCGAATTCTGACTGAGCCTAAAAATGCCTTAACTAAACAGTATATTAAGCTATTTGCGATGGAGCATGTATCACTCGAGTTTAGGCCGTCAGCATTGAGGTTGATAGCTAAAAAAGCACTTGAAAGAAAGACGGGCGCACGAGGTCTTCGTTCCATTATGGAGCATGTTTTGTTAGATACAATGTATGAATTACCATCTATTAAGAACCTTGAGAAGGTTGTTATTGACGATGGTGTGATTGAACAATCAAGTAAACCTATACTTTTATTCTCAGAAAAGAAACAAGTTTCAGGAAAAAAATAAGCTTCGCGGTTAGCCAGTAACACCTTGAAATATTATAAACTGACCCCATGTTCTAGATTAATAAACGCTTATGAAAGCATCCCATGGCTCAAGAAACTAAAATTATAAATTCCCAACAAGATTTTATGCCGCTCTTACCCTTAAGAGACGTAGTTGTTTATCCGCATCTTGTGATTCCATTGTTTGTAGGTCGAACAAAGTCTGTAAAGGCTTTGGAAATTGCCTCTGATAAAGATAAAAAAATAATTTTAGTAGCTCAAAAATCTGCGAGTAAGGATGAGCCTGACGCAAAAGATCTTTATGAATATGGAACTGTAGCGTCTATTCTCCAGATGCTGAAATTGCCTGATGGTACAGTCAAAGTTTTAGTTGAAGGTTTAAGTCGTGTAAAAATTAAAGAGGTGCTTGATCAAGAAGCATGTTTTGTAGCTCGATTTGATGAGATCAATATTCCTGAGCCTAAAGATAAAGAGTCATTAGCCTTGATGAGAACAGTGTTCTCACAATTTGATCAATACGTTAAATTAAATAAAAAAATCCCCCCTGAAATATTAACTTCACTCGCTGCTATTACAGATCCTGGTAGGTTAGCAGATATGATTGCAGCGCATCTCACATTGAAATTAGAAGAAAAACAAACGATTTTAGAAACATTAAAAATTAAAAATCGCTTAGATCATCTTTTAAAAATTATGGAATCTGAAATTGATATTCTTCAGGTTGAAAAAAGGATTCGTGGTCGCGTTAAGCGTCAGATGGAAAAAAGCCAAAGAGAATATTATCTTAATGAACAAGTCAAAGCTATCCAGAAAGAATTGGGAGAGCAAGATGAAGGCGCTGACTTAGATGAACTTGAAAAACGCATTCAAGAAGCAGGGATGTCGAAGGAAGCTTTTGATAAAGCTACCTCTGAATTTAAAAAATTAAAAATGATGTCGCCTATGTCGGCAGAAGCATCTGTAGTTAGAAATTATATTGATACATTAATTGGTTTGCCGTGGCAGAAAAAAACTAAAATCAGTCGTGAATTAGCGCTTGCCGAAAAGATTTTAGATGAAGATCATTACGGACTTGAAAAAGTTAAAGAACGTATTATTGAGTATTTAGCGGTTCAACAAAGAGTTGATAAATTAAAGGCTCCTATTTTATGTTTAGTAGGCCCTCCGGGCGTAGGTAAAACATCTCTGGGTCAAAGCATTGCAAAAGCCGTTAATCGTAAATTTATTCGTATGGCTTTAGGAGGTGTGCGAGACGAATCTGAAATTCGCGGCCATCGAAGAACCTATATCGGATCAATGCCTGGCAAGGTTTTACAGAGCATGACTAAAGCAGCGGTTACTAACCCATTATTTTTACTAGATGAAGTAGATAAAATGGGTCAAGACTATCGAGGTGACCCAGCTTCTGCACTCTTGGAAGTCTTAGATCCAGAACAAAACCATACATTTACCGATCATTATGTTGAAGTTGAATATGATTTATCTGATGTTATGTTTGTAGCAACCGCTAACTCAATGAATATCCCTGAGCCACTTTTAGATCGAATGGAAATTATCCGCTTATCTGGCTATACCGAAGCTGAGAAACTTAATATTGCGATGCATTATTTACTTCCCAAACAAATCAAGATGCATGGTTTGAAAAAATCTGAAATTAGCATTACTGCTAAAGTTGTCAGAGAAATCATTCAATATTACTCAAGAGAAGCTGGTGTTAGAAAGCTCGAGCAAGAAATTGCTAAAATTTGCAGAAAAGCTGTGAAAGAATTACTCAGCAAAAAAACACTTAAAAAAGTGATTGTGAATAGCAAAAATCTTGAGTCTTATCTTGGCGTCAAAGTTTACGATATTGGCCTTGCTTCCAAAAAGAATCAAGTGGGTCAAGTCACAGGTCTGGCTTGGACTCAGGTAGGCGGAGAATTATTAACGATTGAAGCAGTTGTCCTGCCAGGTAAGGGAAAAACGATTATTACCGGTAAATTGGGCGATGTGATGCAAGAGTCGATCCACGCCGCAATGAGTGTCGTGAGAAGCCGAGCTAAAAAATTAGGTATAGCTGAGAATTTTTATGAAAAAAATGATATTCATATTCATTTGCCTGAAGGGGCTACGCCTAAAGACGGTCCAAGTGCTGGTATAGGTATTACCTTAGCGATTGTATCCGCTTTGACCAATATTTCTGTGAGGGCTGATGTGGCTATGACAGGCGAAATAACCCTAAGAGGCGAGGTATTGCCAATTGGCGGCCTCAAAGAGAAGTTACTTGCAGCCCATCGTGGCGGCATTAAAACTGTTCTTATTCCTGAGCAAAACGTAAAAGATTTGACTGAAATTTCAGATGAGGTTAAAAATGCGCTAGAAATTCATCCTGTTCGATGGATTGATGAAGTTTTAGAGCTTGCTTTAACTAAAATGCCGAAAAGTATAGCGACAAAGGACCAAAAATCCGTTCCTGTGCCCCAGAAAAAACTCACTAATATTACAAAAACCATTACACATTAGCGTAAACCTAGCGTTGGTAAGGACTATGTTGTAAAATAGCCGCCTTACTAATGAGTGTGCATGGGTGCTTAGCTCAGTTGGTAGAGCGTCGCCCTTACAAGGCGAATGTCGGCGGTTCGACCCCGTCAGCACCCACCAATTTTAGTAACAAGTTTTGGAGTGGTAGTTCAGTTGGTTAGAATACCGGCCTGTCACGCCGGGGGTCGCGGGTTCGAGTCCCGTCCACTCCGCCAACATCATTAAGGCGAATCTAAAGATTCGCCTTTTTGTTCATTCAGTGAGAACTTTTTGGTATGTTTATTTATCATAAAGCTTAATAGATATAGGATAAATTCGATGTTAGATACGTTTAGAAAATACGCTCAAACCAAAGCTGCCCAAGTTATTTTAGCTCTCGTTCTTGTTCCTTTTGCTCTATTTGGAATCGACTCATATCTTAATCAAGCCGGGAATAATCTCAGCATCGCCAAAGTGAATGGCTACAAAATCGCACTTCCAGAATACAATCGAGCGATTGAAAATGTCCGTAACCGCATGACAAGCGAAGGAAAAAAAGTAGATCCTGCGATGTTTGATTCATTCGAATTTAAAGAGTCTGTCGTCGATGGCCTTATTACAAAACAATTATTAAATAATGATATTAAAAAATCAAAATTTAAAATTACTGATCAACAGTTAAGCCAATATATTATTGGTATGCCTGAGTTTCAAAAGGACGGAAAGTTTTCACAAGAGATATACGATAAAGTTCTTCAAAACAATCAACTTACCCCTAAGAAATTTGAAGAGAGCATAAGAAATGATTTGCTTATTCAACAGGTACGCGACGGCCTTCAAAAACTTACATTTATTCCACCTAATAATCTAGCGGAAACCTTAAAAGCTACATCGCAACAAAGAGAAGTTAGCGTAGCTGAATTTAAAACGAAAGATTATATGGCTAAAGCCACGATTGCCGAAAAAGATATGCAGTCCTTCTATGATCAAAATAAAGCTAAGTTTTTAGCCCCTGAGCAAGTTAAAGCAGAGTTTGTTGTATTTTCACTATCAAGCATTCTTCCGACTATCAACGTCACAGAGGACGAAGTAAAAGCTTTTTATAAAACAAATGCTGATAAATATCAAAATCAACAACAAAGAGAAGCAAGCCATATCTTAATAGCGGCATCTAAAAATGCTCCTCCTGCAGAGAAAGCTAAAGCTAAAGAAAAGGCCGACGATATCCTAAGTCAAATTAAAAAGAATCCTAAACAATTTGAAGCATTGGCGACGAAATACTCACAAGATCCAGAGTCCGCTAAAAAAGGCGGGGAATTGGGTGCGTTTGGTCGCGGCATGATGGTTAAGCCTTTTGATGATGCTGTATTCTCTATGAAAGTTAATGAAGTCAGTAATATTGTTGAATCTGATTTTGGCTACCACATTATTAAACTCACCAAAATCATAGGCGAGGGTGGTGGTTTTGATGCAATGAAGCCGCAAATAAAAGCTGAATTGATTTACCAAAGAGGACAAGAAAAATTCGCAGCTCTAACTGAAGAGTTTAGCAATAAAGTATATGAGCAGTCATCCAGTCTTGATGCGGTATCGAAGAGATTTAATTTACCTATTCAAAAAACAGATTGGATTAGCCGTAATGATTCAGATAAATTTTTCAAAAATGAAGCTTTAATGAATGCTCTTTATACGAAAGAATCCATAAAAGATCATCGCAATACAGAAGCTATTGAAGTCACACCTAACAACCTAATTTCTGCGCGAGTTGTAGATTACAAAGCGCAATCTACAAAACCATTTGCTGACGTTAAAAAGAATATTGAGGATTATTTAAAATTTGAAGCTGCTAAGAAAACAGTACTCAGTGAAGGTGAGTCAGCATTGAAATCTGTTGCAGATGCTTCTCGTAAAATTGACTGGCAAGCCGCAGTTTTAGTGGATCGAAAAAACACCAAAGGTCTTAGTGATGCTGTGATTAATCAAGCCTACAAAATGCCTACAGACAAACTTCCTAGTTACAGTGGTTTTACAGATGGCAATAACGGCTACGTTATTGTTAAAGTGAATAAAGTTGCTTTCCCTAATGACAACAATGAAGAAAATAAAAAAGCTTTTGCTTCAGAGTATACAGAGGCATTATCTGCTGAATACTTGAGTGGTTATCTTAAGGGATTAAAAGCAAAAGCAAGTGTATCAGTTAACCAAAAATTCTTTGAAGCTACACAAAAAAATTAATCGATAGAACCGGCGGCGGTAATATTCATGCCGCCATCCACATAAGTTATTTCGCCTGTAATGCCAGATGCGAGATCGCTGCATAAAAAAGCTGCTGCATTGCCGACTTCATCAATCGTTACATTTCGTCTTAAAGCAGCATGTTTTTCGTTAAAATTTATCATACGATCAAAGTCAGCAATACCTGATGCGGCGAGTGTTTTAATTGGACCTGCTGAAACTGCATTCACTCGAATCCCTTTTGGTCCTAAGCTTTGTGCCATATATCTGACATTAGCTTCTAAGCTCGCTTTGGCAAGTCCCATAACATTATAGTTAGGCATTGTTCTCTCTGCACCTAGATAACTTAATGTGAGTAAGCTTGCGTGCTCGCTCAACATGGGTAATGCAGCCTTAGCTAATGCTGTAAAGCTATACGAACTAATATCATGAGCCACTCTGAAATTTTCACGAGTTGTGGCTTCAACGAAATCACCTTTTAAAGCTTCTTTTGTAACAAAGGCAAGTGAGTGCACAATAATGTCTAATGTGTTCCAATGTTTTTTTAATAAAGGGAATAGGTTGTCGATCTGCTCGTCACTTGATACATCGCAAGGAAGCACAATTGTAGAATTAAAATCTTGAGCAAGTTTTTTTACACGTTCATCGTGCTTTTCCATTTGATAGGTGAAAGCTAATTCAGCCCCTTCGCGTTTCATAGCTGAAGCAATACCATACGCAATAGAGCGGTCACTTAAAAGACCAAGAATTAAAACTCGCTTACCAGTCAAAAAACCCATAATGTATTCCCTTTATTTTTTTTGATTCTTGTTTTTAGGATCAAGCAAATCTCTCAATCCCTCACCGAGTAAATTATAACCTAGGACTGTAATCAAAATAGCCAGACCTGGAAATAATGATAACCACCAAGCAAATTGAATATACTCTTTACCGTCTGTTAGAATGTTGCCCCATGAAGATTGCGGTGCTTGAACTCCAAGCCCAAGAAAGCTTAATCCAGATTCAGTTAAAACTGCGCTTGCAATCCCTAAAACAGAACTTACGATAATAGGCGTTAAGCTATTTGGAAGAAGATGTTTTGCAATAAGTCTATAATCTGAAGCGCCCATGGCTTCAGCTGCTAATATATATTCTCTATTTCTAAGACTCAAAAATTCTGCTCGAACAAGGCGGGTAACTCCCATCCAAGAAGTTAATCCAATCACAATCATGATATTCCAAATAGATGGTGTTAAAAAAGCAATCACAGCAAGTATTAGGAAAAAGGTCGGAATGGACAACATAATATCTACAAAGCGCATGATAATAGAATCAGTGTATCCGCGATAAAACCCAGCAATGGCACCTAAAAAAGTACCAATGATTGTAGCGATACCCACTGCAACAAAACCTACTAACAGCGAAATTCTTGATCCATAAAGCATACGAGAAAATACATCTCTACCTAGCCCATCAGTCCCCATAAAGTGAGAGAGAGAAGGGGGTAAAAGTATGGATTGAATATCAATGTAATTCGGATCGTAAGGTGATAACCATGTTGCAAAGATTGCAATGAAGAGTATAGCGATGATAATAATAAGACCACTGAATGCTAATGGATTTTGTGTGAGGTTTTTCAATTTGAAATACCTCGTCTAATTCTAGGATCTGCCCAAGCGTAGCCGATGTCTGCAATCAAGTTTCCAAATAGTGTTAAGACAGAACCAATTGTGAGGATTCCCATGACAACAGGAAAATCTCTCATTAATACAGCATCAAAAAATAATTTTCCCATACCAGAAATGGCAAAAATAGATTCTCCAATAACGGAACCTCCAATCAATCCTGGAATGGATAGACCAATAATAGTAATGAGTGGTAATAAAGTATTCCTTAATGCGTGACCGTAAATGACTTTATTTTCAGTTAAGCCTTTAGCGCGAGCAGTTGTAATAAACTCCTGTTGAAGTACATCTAACATTCCATTTCTTACATATAGAGAGATACTGGCAAGACCACCTAAGCTTGAAATTGAAACAGGAAGTATCAAATGCTTAAATAAATCCACGTATTGTGCAACATGCCCCATCTTTTCGTAACCTACGCTATGGAGACCAGAAATAGGAAGCCATGAGTGCGTTACACCCGTCCAATACATTAATAAAAGCGCTAACCAAAAACCTGGAACAGCAAAACCTATAAATACAATGATAGTAATGAGTCGATCCGGCCATTTATTCTGATTGACCGCAGAAGTCACGCCTAGAAAAATTGAGATCGAAAAAATGATAAGTAGCCCTATTAAATTAATCATCAATGTAATGGGCAGGGCATCTTGAATCATGCCTTTAGTGATATTGCCTTTTGCATCTTTAGTTTCCCATAAGACAGGGCGTTGATGTGAAGCAAAAGAATTACCAAAATCTAATTTCACAATGCGTTTCAACCATAAACCGTATTGGGTTGTTAAGGGCTTGTCTAGGTTATAAAGTGCCCTTAATTTTTGACGCGATTCTTCAGACGCTTTTGGATTGAATGCTGACTCTGAAGCTGTAATATCTCCTGGGGCAAGATGCATAATAAAGAAAGATATTAAGCTGATGCCAATGAGCATTGGAATCATCCATAACAAACGTTTAATGAGATAGTTAAGCATTATGGAGTTATTTCATTTCGTCTTAGGGTGGAAGGAATAAACCAGTCATATGAATTATACGCAATGCCAGCTGGGGGCGCAGGTGATTCAATGCCTTTGATACGTTTATTCATAGCAGTCAGACCATATCCAGCATATAGATAAATTACAGGGCTTTCTCTGAGTAAAGTTTTAGAAAAAGCATGGTAAATTTTTTCTCGCTTGTCAGGGTTTAATTCTGTTCGTCCTTGCTCAAGTAATTGATCAACTTCTTTATTGTTATATCCAATGAAATTAAATTGACCAGGTTTTTGTTGTGATGAATGCCAAATATTATATTGATCAGGATCTAGCGATAAACTCCAGCCAAGAATAACAGCATCAAAGTCACCTGTTTTAATAAATTGGTTAACAAAGCTTGCCCATTCTATAACGCGAATTTTTGCGTCAATACCAATATCTTTAAGCCTTCTTTGAATAAGAACTGCAGTCATCTCTCTTTGTTTGTTTTGGTTAGTGAGAATCTCAAACGTGAATGGCTTACCATTTCTATCTAAAATACCATCATTGTTAGTGTCACTAAAGCCAGCCTCATGCAATAACTTAAGCGCTTGATTCTTATCATATGGGTAGGGATGAAGTGCTTTATCACTCCATCGTGTGCCAGGTTTATAGGGGGACGCTACGGGCTCACCTAACCCCAAAAGAACGCCATCAATAACTTCTTGCTTATCAAGTGCGTAATTAATGGCTTGCCGGACTCTAATATCATCAAATGGATGATGCTTTAAATTAAAACCCAGATACGTGTAACTATTTCCAAGCTCTTTATAAAGTGCTAATTTCTTTTTCAAATCAGGTCTAGAGGGGATAACACGAGCAAATTGAATAGGATTAATATTCATGAGGTCTATATTGTCAGCAATTAATTCTAAAAATTGCGAAGATGTATCTGCAATAAAGCGAGAAGTCAGTTGATTGATATTAGGCTCACCCATCACAGACGAAGCATTTGCTTCTAGCGTTAATTTCTCACCATTCACCCATTGAGACAATTTATAGTAACTTGAGCCTGTAGGTTTTCTCGAAAAGAATGTGTGATTAATATCTTCATCCTTAAGGATATGCTTTGGTAAGATCTGTAGTGATGCCCAGCTATCTAAAGCTGGAGCATAAGCTTGCTTGTAAATTACTTTGAAGGTATACGCATCTGGAGCCTCAGCTTTTTCTACCAATTTATAATCTGAACCGTAGGGAGTTCTTGTTTTCTCGTCAGTGACTAGTTTCCAGGTAAAAAGAACATCATCACTTGTGAGATCATGACCATCCGCCCACTTAAGATTTCTTTTTAAATGGAAGGTAATAGTTTTTTGGTCGTCTGAAATAACCCATTTTTCTGCTAATTCAGGGGCTAGCTCCAAATTTTTATCATATTTAATAAGTTTATTGAAAATATTTCCTGCAATGGCAGATGAGGCTGAATCTCCAGCAATCATGGAGATAAGGTTGCTAGGCTCGCCCGACATGGCATCAATGAGCGTGCCACCTTTCTCATTATTGAAAATACCTTCGTAGTTATAAGTAATTTCTTTTTTATCGCTGCACGCTGCAACATTAAACAATATAAATAAGAAAAATATATATTTGAAATACATAACGTTTATTAGTTAATTTTTTCTTTGAAGCCGAAGAATTGATCCGATTTGAATATCAGGCGAATTCATTTGATTGATATCTTTAAGTTCATCAATAGGTATTCTATATTTTTTAGCAATTTTAGTAAGTGTATCACCAGGTTTTACCTTGTACTCATCTGGTTTAACGTAAGTTTCAGGTTTATTATCTTTCTGAATTTTTGTTTCATCAATATCTCGATTTGCATTTGTTTCTGTCCCTTCTTTTTTGGAGACTAATATGATTGTTGAAGATTTAATTGATTTTTGCGGGTTTAAATCATTTGCTTTAATAAGTTCACTTTCTTCCATGTCGAACTTGTTTGCAATTGCTTTTATTTTTTCGTTATGTTTAGGCTGATAAATGTTCCATGAAACAAGAGGCTTTTCATTTTGACTTAGATTTTTTACAAAGGTATCTGCTGCATTGATTGGCAATATAAATTGCTGAGACTTTTCGCTTGTTCTAATAAGCGGTCTTCTGTGTTCAGAATTTAAAAGCAAAAACTCATCATAAGAAATTTCAGCAAGATTAGCAGCTAAATCTGCATCTATGACTGCAGGCGCTTCCACGTATGTAAAGTAGGGTTTATTAGGGATGGGATCTATATAAAGCCCATATTGATTTGGGTTTGAAATAATATTTTTGATAGCTTGAAGTTTAGGAACGTAATCTTTTGTTTCAGTTGGCAATTTAAGATGAGCATAATCAGTAGGAAGGCCTTTTGCTTTATTTTTAGCGATAGCTCGACCGACCGTGCCTTCGCCTGCGTTATAAGCGGCTAATGCAAGATCCCATGTGCCGAATAATGCATGCAGCTTCTGAAGATAGTCTAACGCTGCATTGGTTGCGTCAACAATATTGCGTCTTTTATCTTGCCACCAATCTTGTTTTAAACCATACAGTCTCCCCGTAGATGGGATGAATTGCCATATACCCACAGCTTTACTTCTCGAGTTCGCAATGGGGTTATAAGCGCTTTCAATCATGGGAAGAAGTGCTATTTCTGATGGCATGCCTCTTTTTTCTACCTCACCTACAACATAAAATAGATATTTTTGACTGCGATCCATCATTCTTTCTACATATTCAGGACGTGCTGCGTACCAGTCTTCATATTTTTTAGATCTGGAGTTATTCTCATCTTTAATGTCATATCTAGAATAAATACGTTGCCAAAGATTAACTTCGACCTTGTTAGATTGGAAATTCTGAGTCTTGCTAGATGGAGCTACCGAATTGAGGTTTAAAGAGTTTAGTTTATTAATTTCCTGATCAAGGACATCATTATCTAGAATACTAATTTCTTCACCTAAAATATTTCTTTCAGCAAAGGCTGTTGGCATTAATGATAATGAAATACAAATGACAGCTAAAGCGTGTTTGGAAAATGGTGTCATATCAATACTGATCTTTAAGGTCTCTGAGCGCTTTAAACGCCTCTATGGAGGTGCAATTTAAGAAAGGATTTGTTTTTAGCTCTTCACCCAGCGTTGATGGGATAGTAATTTTTAAATTTGATACATGCTCATCTCTTAATAGCAGATCACTATTATTTGGATTTACTGACAAAGCAAAGGCAATATTTTTTTTGGTGTATTCATGACCACAATAAATTTTTGTATCTTTTGAGAGACCGCTAATTTTTTTTAATGAGTTATACATTTGCTCATGGGTTCCATCGAATATTTTGCCGCACCCACAGGCAAAGAGGGTATCACCACAGAAAAGGTTTTTCATATCGTAATATGCAATATGACCCTTGGTATGCCCAGGAATTTCAAATATTTTATAGTTTATTTGAAGTTCAGGAATATTAATTTCATCACCATCCTGAAGGCTTATATTGACAAAATCATATTTGTCTTTTTTTGGTGCAAAAATTTTAATATGAGGATATTTTCTTTGAAGTTCTAAAACCCCACCTATATGGTCAGCATGATGATGAGTGACAAGAATTGCAACTAGATTTAAGTTTTTTCTTTGTAGGACTTCGATTACTGGGCTTGCATCTCCTGGATCAACGACAATACTATTTTGATCGTTATGAATGAGCCAAATGTAATTATCTTGAAAGGCTTCAACGGGATGGATATGAATTAATTGATTATCTTTGTAGCCTGTCATTTGTATTCATAGTAAAGTATTTCGATCATTATAAGATATTTTTTATGCCTAAAATTTCACCGCAAGAATGGTTTAAAAGCCCCTTAGGCCAATATTTGCTTAGTCTAGAATATGGATATATCAATCCTGTCGTCATGGATACTTTTGGATTTTATGCCATCCAAATGGGTAATTTTGATATTGATTTCCTAGATCATTCCCGTATTCCAAATAAGTTTTCTCTTAATTCCAATCATGCTGATTTAATGGCATCCAACGAAGCATTACCTTTCGAGGAGGCTTCGGTCGATCTGATTATTGCGCCCCATATATTAGAACAAATGGCAGAGCCTTATGAATTACTGAAAGAGATTCATCGAGTTCTAATGCCCGAAGGGCGCCTTATTATTTCAGGATTTAATCCTATGAGCTTATGGGGTATTAAAAGGCTTTTAAGTTTTGATATTGATTACCCTTGGAATACAAAGTTTATACCGCTAAGTAAAATCAAAGAGTGGCTTCCCATTATAGGTTTGGAGATGGTTGAAGGAAAAATGGGGTGCTACGTTCCGCCGATACAACAATCTTCATGGTTAAAAAAATTACATACCATGGAAAAATTAGGTGACCGATGGTGGCCTATGTTAGGAGGTTTTTACTTCTTAGTGATTCAAAAAAGAGTGCATGGTATGACACCTATTCGACCCTTATGGAAAAAGAAATTGATTAAAACGCCCGTATACACTCCTCAAAAAACTAAAAATTTTAAAATTAAACTATGAAACCCATCATCACAATATATTCAGATGGAGCCTGCAGAGGCAATCCAGGAGATGGTGGATGGGGCGCTCTATTAATCTCAGGAACCAATGAAAAATCTATCTGTGGCGGCGAAAGAAATACCACAAATAATCGTATGGAATTATTGGCTGTGATTAAAGCGCTTGAAATTATCAAACAGTCATCAGATATTCAAATATATACTGATTCGACTTATGTGCAAAAAGGGATTACGGAGTGGATTCATAATTGGAAACGTAATCACTGGAAAAATAGTAGTAAGAAAATTATCAAGAATATAGACTTATGGCAAAGGCTGGATGAATTAGCTTCCGGCCATACTATTGAGTGGCTTTGGGTTAAGGGCCATGCCGGCCATGACGGCAATGAAAAAGCTGACCAGCTTGCAAATCAGGGCGTTGATAACTTATTAAAGGGATTGTAGTGAGACATATTTTTTTAGATACCGAAACAACAGGTTTGTATGCATCGCAAGGACATCGGGTTATTGAAATTGCAGCGATTGAGATCGTCAATCGTCGCCCTACAAATAATTCTTTTCATTTTTACCTTAATCCAGGTCGAGAAATAGACCCTGCAGCGCAAGAGGTGCATGGTATTACCTTGGAGTTTCTACAAGACAAGCCAAAATTCACAGAAATTGCTTCAGATTTTTTTGCGTTTGTTAAAGATGCGACATTGATTATTCATAACGCACCTTTTGATGTGGGTTTTATTAATATGGAACTTGGCTTGATAGAAAAGCCGCCTATTGAAAGTGTCGTTGCTAATATTATTGATACGTTAAAAATGGCTAAAGATATGAGACCAGGGCAGCGCAATAGCTTAGATGCTTTATGCCGTTTTTATAATATTGATAACTCACAGAGAAGTCTTCATGGTGCTTTGTTAGATGCGCAACTTTTAGCTGAAGTCTATTTAGCGATGACGCGTGGACAAGAAGATTTAATGATTGATTTTCAATATAGCGCAGGAGAGATTGCAAGCGAAAAAAATGCTAAACGGCCAACTAATCTTCTAGTGTTAAAGGCCGATGATGAAGAAATTAAAAATCATGAAGCTTATTTGAATAAAATGAAGGGCGAGAAAAAGCTGAGTTGGTAATCTAAGCTAAATAGCATCAGCCCAACTGTTAGGTGTTTCGTACATGCGAATTTGTTTTATTTTAAGCTGGCCATTAAAGCGTTTATTCATTTCACCATTTAAAATTCTGTACGCTTCGGATGCCATATTTTCTGCTGTAGGAACAACTGGAAATATCACAGTTTTATGACTTGGTAGCGTATTTAAAAAGTTTACAATTTCCTTATCATCTTGAAAAACGATGAATGCGTGATCCCAAGGCTCCACCACTAAATCTTTAATGATTTGTTTCACATCAGAAAAATCTATCACCATACCAAAATCTGAACTTTTTCTATCGTCATGAATAGGTCCTGTTACAGTGACCTCAATAGCATAACGATGCCCATGTAAATTTTTGCAATTACTTTTATGATTCGGTATACGATGCCCTGCATCAAATTCTAAGCGTGTTGTAATATCCATTTTATTAAGCATTAAGTCATCTAAATTAATGACATTTTACCATTGGTTGCTACTAAAAAGCTCTTATAGCCTCGCGATGCGCTGCAAAGCAGGAGGGTGAGAATCATAAAATGCTGAATATAAAGGATCGGGTGTTAAGGTTGATGCATTATCTCTATAAAGTTTCACTAATGATTCTTTAAGATATTTTGCACTTGAATGCATTTTTGCATAACGATCTGCTTCAAACTCATTTTGTCTTGAATAAAATGCCATGATTGGTCTTATGAAAAAAATGAAGGTAGGACCTACTAACATAAAGAGTAGCAAAGCATTTCCATTTGAAGGCTCAGTAATACCTAAGCCTTGATAAAACCATAATTGATCTTTTAGGTATCCTAAGATTCCAAGGCCAATAAAACTTACAACAAACATCATCACAATTCTTTTCTTAACGTGATTATGATGAAAATGACCAAGCTCATGCGCTAATACAGCTTCAATTTCATTATGATTAAGACGTTCTAGTAAGGTATCGAAGAATACAATACGTTTATTTTTACCAAAGCCAGTGAAATATGCATTGCCATGATTACTTCTAGCGGAACCATCCATCACAAATAATCCTTGGGATTTAAAGCCACATTTTTTTAATAGTGCGATGATTTTACTTTTTAAAGTTTTATCCTTAAGAGGTAAAAATTTATTAAAAAATGGAGCAATCCAGGTAGGGTAGATTGCAAGAATCAAAAGATTAAATACGCTCCAAACTGCCCAAAGATAAATCCACCAATATGCGCCAGCATTTTGAAGCATCCACAATGCAACAAACAAAATCGGGAGGCCGAGACATAAACCTAAAAGCATTTGTTTATAAAGATCTGAAAAAAATAGTTTTTTAGTCATTCGGTTAAAACCAAACGCTTCATCAATATTGAATGTTTTGTAATAATTAAATGGCAGATCAATAAGGCTACTCAAAAACATAACACTTAGTATGATTCCTACATCTTTTAAAAGCGGTGATGTAATGTGATCAAATAGGTGAGAGATCATACTGATCAATCCCCCCAAAGTAAGGGCGAAAAGTACAAAAGCTTGAACAATAGTATCTTTTAAGCCTAGCTCACTTTTAGCGATGGCGTAATTTGCAGCTTTTTGATGATCTTTAAGGGTGATATTTTTTTTGAAGGCATCAGGTACTTTATTTTTATGCTGAGAGACAAAGTTGATATGTCTTCTTGCAAGCCATAGGTGAATGCCGGTACTTAAGGTAAGAACAGCAATAAAGGTGTTGCGTAGTATTTCGTCCATAATGTCTCTGAATTAAGTTAATATTCTAGTATTCTGTACGAAAACAATCTTACGTTGTAGATTGTTTCAATCAATTAGTACTATTTTAATGGAAATCATGATGAGCTCTTCGGACGATAATTTAATATGGCTTGATATGGAAATGAGCGGACTTAATACTGAGACCGATAAAGTTCTCGAGATCGCAACCGTTGTGACCGATCCGCATTTAAACATCATTGCAGAAGGTCCAGTTATTGTGATTCATCAAGCAGATGAAGTATTAAATGGTATGGACGCATGGAATCAGTCCACTCACTCTAAATCAGGATTGATTGAAAAAGTGAAGCAATCATCGTTTGATGAAGTTCACGCTTCAGAATTGACTATTGAGTTTCTAAAAAAACATATTGCTCCAAATAAATCACCGATGTGTGGCAATTCAATTTGCCAAGATCGGCGTTTCATGGCAAAGCATATGCCCACTTTAGAAAGTTATTTTCATTATAGAAATCTAGATGTCAGTGTTTTTAAAGAGCTTGCTCGTCGATGGAGACCTTCGCTATATCAAGGCTTTAAAAAAACAAGCAAACATGAAGCCTTGTCAGATATATATGATTCGATCGACGAACTAAAATATTATCGCGAGCATTTCTTAAAATTATCTTGAAAAATTTTATATATATAGGGCTGGCAGCAGCTATAGGTGCATGGAGCCGATGGGGCTTAGGTATCTTATTAAATACCCTTCATCCAATATTTCCGATAGGCACTTTAACAGTCAATCTCTTGGGTGGTTACTTAATGGGTGTATCGATGGGGGCTTTTGAATTCTTTAGTGACCTTAGTCCAGATTTAAAACTTATTATTAATATAGGTTTTTTAGGAGGCCTTACTACATTCTCTGCATTTACTGCCGAGATTTTTCAGTTATTGCAAAAGAATGAGCTCGTCGCCTCGCTCACCCTTATTGCGCTTCATGTCTTTGGATCAATTTTAATGGCTTATCTTGGTTGGCTATCCATAAGCTTTATTAAACAATCTATTTAGCAGGCTTTTTCTTAGCAGCCTTTGTTTCAACCATCACGATAGGTTCATCTTTAGCTTTTTCTTTCTTTTGCCAAGCAGCTGTTTTCTTCGGCGCTATTTTTTTTGGTTTTTCTTCTATTTCTTTTTTAGCCTTAGGTTTTGATTTAGCTTTTGTTTCAACAAGCTCAAGACCGATTGCCTTTAGATCAACTGGTTTTTCCTCTACTTTTTTTCTAGGCTTGGGAGGAGCAGGTTTTTTGGATGCTTCCACTGGCTTAGACTCTGTTCTATTTTCCTGAGGTGCTCTAACTTCAGGAACAGGCTTATTTAAAATTGGCGCATCTTGAGATGCTAAAGCTTTTTTCTCGAAATCATTTGGACCTTGATTAGATCTCGGACCACGGTCTTTATTAAAACGACCACGATTATTGTTTCGACCACGTCTATTATTATCTTGATTAGGTCGTGCATCAGCCGGATTTGTTTTTTCTGAAGGTAAGGTTGCATCTGTTTCAGAAGACTGAGCCTCTCCTTGTGGCTTTTTATTGTTATTATGCGGCTGCTTAAATTTTTGATGGCGATTATTACGTCCTCGATTATTATTTTGCGGACGTGGACGATTATTTTCTTTTGTTTCAGAAACCTCTAATTTTTCTTCATTAGGATTTACAGTATTTTCATCATCACCAGCAATAAGATTTTTAAAGAATCCAAATAATGTTTTATTTGGTTTTCCTGATCCTGACGGAGCAGGAGTATCAGGAACGATACCCTTTACTAAAGGCTCTTGTTTTGGCTCATTAGAGACTTGTTTATAATTTAAAACTTGATTACCTTCGTTAAGTGACTCCATCATTTCGTAGCTTGCCTTCGTTTGGCTTGAAACATCATCATGTTTTGAGCTTGAAATTGAATAATTTGGAGATTCAAGATGTTTGTTAGGAATTAATATAATTTCAACTTTTAAGCGTTGTTCAAGACTGAATATATCTGAACGTTTTTCATTCAGAAGGAATGTAGCGACTTCAATAGGCAATTGAGCTGAAATAGTTGCATTATGTTCTTTCATGGCTTCTTCTTGAATCATACGAAGAATATGTAATGCCGATGATTGAATATCTCTAATTGAGCCGGTGCCATTACATTTAGTACATATGCTATTACTTGATTCGCCAATACTTGGACGAAGTCTTTGACGAGAAAGCTCAAGCAACCCAAAACGTGAAATTTTTCCTGTTTGGACACGTGCGCGATCATGATGAAGCGCATCTCTAAATCGACTTTCAACTTCGCGTTGATTTTTTTGGCTTTCCATATCAATAAAGTCAATCACAACGAGACCGCCTAAGTCGCGCAGTCTTAATTGTTTAGCCACTTCTTCAGCCGCTTCAATATTAGTATTAAATGCTGTGTGTTCAATATCACTTCCTTTGGTTGCTCTTGATGAGTTCACATCGATAGAAACAAGAGCTTCTGTATGATCGATCACAATAGCGCCACCGGAAGGCAATCTCACCTCCCTTGAAAAAGCAGATTCAATTTGATGTTCAATTTGGAAGCGAGAAAATAAAGAAACTTCATCTTCGTAGAGTTTTACGCGATCTACATAATTTGGCATCACATGATTCATAAATTGTGTCGCTTGATCATAAATCTCTTGAGTATCAATGAGAATTTCACCTATCTCAGGATGAAAATAGTCTCTGATGGCACGAATAACAAGATTACCTTCTTGATAGATGAGGAACGCACCTGATTGCCCTTGTGATGCTTCTTCAATCGCAGTCCACAATTGTTTTAGATAATTTAAATCCCATTGCAGCTCTTCAAGAGACGAACCTACACCTGCTGTTCGACCAATCACGCTCATGCCTTCTGGGATATCTAAGTTTGAAATATGGTCGCGGAATTCATTACGCTCTTCGCCTTCAACACGTCTTGAAACGCCTCCACCATCTGGATTGTTGGGCATTAATACGATATATCGTCCTGCAAGAGAAAGGTAGCTTGAAAGTGCTGCACCTTTGTTGCCTCGTTCTTCTTTTGTGACTTGAACGATAATTTCTTGACCTTCTTCAATCACATCTTGAATGCGAGGACGGTTTTGAGTTGTGTCTTTAAAGTATTGCGGTGAAATTTCTTTGAAAGGAAGGAAGCCATGACGCTCTGTGCCATAGTTTACAAAAGCAGCTTCAAGTGAAGGTTCTACACGAGTCACAATGCCTTTATAAATGTTACTTTTCTTTAAAGCGCGACTTCCGCGTTCAATATCAAGATCGATTAATTTTTGACCATCTACAATCGCAACTCGCAATTCTTCTGATTGGGTTGCATTAAAAAGCATACGTTTCATTATCTAAAACTCCTACAAGTAGGTTTTAAGATAAAGAATGTATTTCAGCTGTTCAGGTGCACAACTAACCATGGAAAAGGTTAGCGTTCCTTAAGTTAAAACTTTTTTATCAAAAAGTTTTTTTAATCTATTTACTTAAACACAAATCTTATTTGTAAGATTGTTGAGCAATATATTTATTAATCTTTGTTGTGAACATGTGCAATAAAACTAAAATATTCTTTAAATTTTTAAACCTTGTTTCAAGGCCGCTACTCAAAATAAGGCGAGCGGAAAAAGCCATAGTAATTTGTTGTCACGGTATAATTCAGCTTAAATTATCTCTTTAATTCAATTGATTAAGAGCGTCTGAACACACCTAGTATAGGGTATAAATCCAATTAAACAAAATATGGCTCAAAATACAAACCTTAAAAATATTTTTTCTGATGAAAAAGCTACATTTGTTGTGGTGGATGAAGCAAGCGAGACACAAAAAATCGATAATTTCCTCTTAAAAATTTTAAAAAATGTGCCTAAAAGCCACATTTATAAAATTCTTCGAAGTGGTGAGGTGAGGGTGAATAAAAAGCGAGTCGACACTTCTTATCGTCTCAAGATAGATGATCAAGTAAGAATCCCTCCCATCGCTATTGAAACAGAGAGAACCCCGCACATTATTGAGCCTAAGCAACAACAAACAGCCTGGCTAGATACAAATATTATTTTCGAAGATGATGCGTTATTGGCGATTAATAAACCCAGTGGTTACGCAGTTCATGGTGGAAGTGGCCTTAATTTTGGCGTTATAGAATTGATTCGTCACGCAAGACCAAAAGCTAAGTTTTTAGAGCTTGTTCATCGTATTGATCGAGAGACTTCAGGGATTTTATTGATTGCTAAAAAGCGTTCAGCCCTAGTGAATATGCACGATATGATGCGACATAATCGTATTGAAAAAAAATATACTATGATGGTCGAGGGCGAATGGACAGAGCCTAAAAAAACAGTCGAACTCATGCTAAAGAAAACCTTCACACAAGGCGGTGAGAGGCGTGTCAATGTGACTGATGAAGATGATGACAGTCAGAATCAAATGAGTAAAACAATCTTTTACTTAAAGAAGTCTTTAGGCCCATATTCTCTCCTCGAGGCAAAGCTTATTACCGGAAGAACCCATCAATTAAGAGTTCAGCTTGCCCATTTAGGATTTCCTATATTAGGTGACGACAAATACGGCGACTTTTCATTAAACAAAACGCTGCAAAAAAAAGGCTTAAAACGCATGTTTCTGCATGCTTTTTCTATGAAGCTGAAGCATCCATTGACTGATGAGCCATTGGAATTAAAAGCACCTTTGCCACGCGAACTCGATGCATTTTTAAGTCAGCAAGCTTTATGAAATCGCCACGTTTTGATCTCGTTATTCTTGACTGGGACGGTACTGTCGCTGATTCAACCGGTATCATCGTGGATGCTGTTATTTCAGCAGCTGAAGGGGCAGGCGTGATTGCACCGCCCAGGACTTTAATCTTAAAAACCCTAGGGCTCGGTTTAAATCAATTATTACTTAAATTATTCCCTCATTTATCTTCGGAGTTATTGGAAAAAGTGGCTGAAGGTTATCGTTCGCATTATCATGCAAATGAAGGTAATTCATATCTTTTTGATGGTGTAAAAGAGGGCATCGAGCGACTTTATCAACATAAATGCAAGCTCGCCGTTGCAACCGGAAAAAGTAGAAAAGGCCTTAAGTTTGCATTACAAGATACTGATTTAAATAGATATTTTTTAAGTACTAAAACTGTAGACGAGTGCTTTTCTAAACCTCACCCCCATATGGTTGAAGCTATATTAGAAGAAACGCAGATTCCAGCTAGCCGAGCTGTGATTGTGGGTGATACCCACTATGATCTTGAAATGGGAAAGAATGCTCACATTCAATCCATTGCCGTCACTTATGGCGCACAACCAAAAGATGTATTGATGAGTTTTGAGCCTTTAGCCTGTTTTGATTCATTTAAAGAAGTCGTAGATTTCTTGCTGTCATGAATGCAAACGTTAAGATTGAAATAGATAAGCAAGCCTTTTCAGGGAGCAGCTCAACTGTGCGATTTGAATATCAAACACAAAATGCTAAGCAGTCTGGCTTTGTAGTTTTTTTTGAAGGTGAGTATTATGCGTACTTGAATCAATGTAAGCATATGCCCATTGAGCTCGATTACAAGCCCAATGAATTTATGGATGATGAAAAGCAATGGATTGTTTGTTCGACACATGGTGCCATTTACCATCCAGCATCCGGAGAATGCATTTCAGGGCCCTGTCGTGGCGAAACATTACAAAAATTAAATGTAACCGAATCAAACGATGTATTATGGATTGAAACTTTTTAAAGTATTTATGGGGTTAAGTAAATGGCAATTAGAAAAAAAATAGAAAAGAAAACAAATGTGCACTGGGAAAGAGAAGCGCTAGAAAAGATTGCGCTTTCAGCTTTAGGTGAGCAAAGAATTGCAAGGCGTTGGGGCATTTTTTTCAAATCAATTACATTTTTTTATCTTTTTGTACTTTTATTTTTGGCGTTTGGTGCCATGCATACGAAAGGCAGCTCTGGAAGTCATACAGCATTGATTGAAATTAATGGCGTCATTGGCGAAAAAGATGAAGTGAATGCAAAAGATTTTTTTGAAAGCATACAAAGGGCTTATGAAAGCCGTGGGACAAAAGGCATTGTTTTAAAAATCAATAGTCCTGGAGGTAGTCCAGTTCAAGCTGGCATGATCAATGATGAAATTAAACGTCAGAAGAAATTGCATCCGCATATCCCAGTCTACGCAGTAGTCGAAGATATTTGTGCTTCAGGTGGTTATTATATTGCTGTAGCTGCGGATGAAATTTTCGTCGACAAGGCCAGTATCGTGGGCTCTATTGGCGTTCTTATGGATGGCTTTGGTTTTACAGACACCATGAGAAAAGTCGGCGTGGAAAGAAGGCTTATGACAGCAGGTTCAAATAAAGCAATGCTCGATCCTTTTTCTCCAGTTAATCCTAAACAGCAAGCCTTTGTTCAAGACATGCTGAATGAGGTACATCAACAATTTATTAAAGTCGTTAAAGATGGCCGAGGAAGCCGCCTCAAGGAATCCCCAGAAATGTTCACTGGACTTTTTTGGAATGGTGAAGCGGCTGTGAAATTAGGTTTGGCTGATAGTTTCGGTAACTATGATTATGTTGCAAGAGAGATTATTAAAGCTGAAGAGGTAGTTGATTTTACGACTTATGAAGGTTTTGCTGATCGATTTGCACGAAAATTTGGCGCCAGTTTTGGCTCTTCCATGAACGAGTCATTGCGCACAGCTATATTAAAACAAACGTTAATTATTAAATAAAATCAATAACTTATTTATTTTTATTAATGTAATTAATTAATCCGTTCGTCGAGCTGTCAAAGTGATTAGTAGGTGTTTTTTCAGATAACTTAGGCAACACTTGTTTTGCGATCTGTTTGCCATATTCCACACCCCATTGATCAAATGAATTGATATTCCAGATAATGCCTTGTGTAAATATCTTATGCTCATACATCGCAATAATTTGACCTAAAGTTTTTGGCGTTAACTTTTGAAAAAGAATGGAGGAGGTGGGTCGATTTCCTTCAAATGTTTTTTGGGGGATAAAGCTTTCAATATCTTCCCCTTCATATCCTTGGTTTTCAATTTCCAGACGCGCTTCATCATATGTCTTACCCAGCATGAGCGCTTGCGTTTGTGCTATGAAGTTGGAAAGTAAAATTTTGTGATGCTCATTACCATCTTTACCTATGTGGTAATGAGATTCAATAGGCATGATGAAATCCGCAGGCACGATTTCTGAACCTTGATGCAGAAGTTGGTAGAATGCATGCTGGCCATTGGTGCCGACCTCACCCCAAAGTACCGGGCCCGTGTGAAAGTCGATATGCTCGCCATCGCGATTGATAAACTTACCATTACTTTCCATGTCAGCTTGTTGAAGGTAGGGCGCTAATTTAGATAAGCCTTGATCGTAGGCCAAGATTGCATGCGTAGGACAGTCAAAGAAATTAATATACCAAACACCTAATAGCCCCATAATCATCGGGATATTTTGTTCAATAGGCGCTGTTTTAAAATGTTCGTCCATTTCAAAACCACCTTTAAGTAGATCCTCAAAACCATCCATACCTATATAAATTGCAATGGATAAACCAATCGCAGACCAAAGCGAGTAACGGCCACCCACCCAATCCCAGAACTCAAACATATTCTCAGGATCAATGCCGAATTCTGATACCAAATGTTGATTGGTTGATAATGCAACGAAGTGTTTTTTAATATGTTGATTATCTTTTGCGGTTTTTAAGAACCAATCTCTAGCTGAAAAAGCATTGGTCATTGTCTCTTGTGTGGTAAATGTTTTAGAGGCAATAATAAAAAGTGTTGTTTCTGGGTCACATTTTTCTAATGCTTGAGAGAGATCCGCGCCATCTACATTAGACACAAAATAAGGTGTTATGCTTTTTGAGCCATAAGGTTTTAATGCCTGACAGACCATCGCAGGACCTAAATCAGAGCCACCGATACCAATATTTACAATGCTCGTAATCGTTTTACCTGTAAAGCCTTTCCATTGGCCAGATCTTACTTCCTCGCTAAAGCGACGTATTTTTCTAAGTACGCCTTTCACTTTAGGCATAACATCTTCGCCGTCACAAATAATGGATGCATTGCTTTGATTACGAAGTGCTGTGTGAAGAACGGATCGATGTTCAGTGGAATTGATTTTTTCACCCAGAAACATGCGATCTCGCCAACCCTCAACATCTACTTCTTTTGCAAGCTTAACTAAGAGACTTATAGTTTCTTTCGAAATACGATGTTTTGAATAATCTAAAAGTAAATCATTTAATTGAATATGAAATTGATTAAATCGATTGGGGTCTTTATGAAACATCTCACGAAGGGAGATGGATTCGATATCTTTTTTATGTTGGTGAAGCGATTTCCAAATAGACGACTGATTAATTTGCGACATGTATAACGTTCAATTCAAAGATTTAATAGAGAAAATTCAATGTAGCCTCGCATTATAGCAAAGACATACTTAATGCATATGAAAATTATGTTGTGCGAGCGCCCAAGATATATGCTCTTTAACAAGCGGAGAAGCTTCGTTAAGCCTTCCTTTAAGAGCATTCACAACACTTTCCGATGTTTTAGCGTTACCAAGCCCAACTGCTATATTTCTAAGCCATTGATCATAACCAATCCGAAGAATCGCGCTACCTTCCATGTATTTCATGAATTCCGCTTCGGTCCATAAAAAGCATTCCACTAATTCAATATCGTCTAAACCGTGCCTTACTTTAAAATCATCTTCTTTAGTTGTTTGACCAAATTTATTCCAAGGGCAATACAGTTGGCAATCGTCACAGCCATAGACGCGGTTGCCAATTTGCTTTCGATATTCCAAGGGTATAGAAGAGCTATGCTCAATCGTGAGATAAGAGATACACTTTCTTGCGTCAAGCTTATAGGGGCCTATGATAGCTTTAGTTGGACATACATCTATGCAGCTCGAACAAGTGCCACAATGGTTATCTACTTTTTCATCAATAGGTAAGGGTAAATTAATATAAATTTCACCCAAAAAGAACCAAGAGCCATGTTCTTTGTTGATAAGTAAAGTATGTTTTCCTCGCCAACCAAGACCCGACTTTTCTGCAAGCTCAACCTCCATCACAGGTGCGCTATCTGTAAATAATCTAAATTCAAACGATTGACCTAAACTTTTATGAGCCTCTTTTTGAATTTTTTCTGAAAGTTTTTTTAATTTAGAGCGCATGACTTTATGATAGTCACGGCCCAAAGCATAACGAGAAATAAATGCTTTTTCATTGTTTTGTAAAACGGCTTCTGAATTTTGAGAGTCAGGAAAATAATTGAGTCTAGCTGTAATAATTCTAATAGTGTTAGGTACTAACTCATCTGGCTGATATCGCCGGGAGCCATGTTTTACCATATAATGCATTTCACCATGGAACCCTTGTTTAATCCATTCTAGATAATGATCTTTTGTATGATTGAGATCGATATCAGCAATGCCAATTTGATCAAAACCAAGTTCTCGGCCCCAGTCTTTGATTTGTAAAGCTAATTGATCCCAAATGTGCGTCATGTTTTAATAATTTTTTATATAAGTTTTGTTTATGATATTTGATTCTAATTATGATTTAAAGGACGAAAGCGAAACCCTTCGTTTAGCGCAAAATATGGCGATCCATTTACATCCTGGTATGAATTTATACTTAAAAGGAGAGTTAGGCGCAGGTAAAACGACATTTGTGCGAGGGCTACTCCGCGGCCTAGGTTATCAGGATAAGGTTAAAAGTCCAACTTACACATTGGTCGAGCCCTATAGCCTTGAAAAGTTTACGTTTTATCACTTTGATCTTTATCGCTTTAAAGATGAGCATGAATGGGATGACGCTGGCTTTAGGGAGTATTTTAATAAAGCATCTATTTGCGTAGTGGAATGGCCAGAAAAAGCAGGACATATACTTCCAGAACCAGATATTTCGATTGAGCTTAGCCATGAGTCGTTTGGCCGTCATATACACTTAATAAGCCATACATCGCTAGGAGCCGAATGTTTAAAAGCTGTAATCTAAAAATTATTTTTGTCTTGATATGGCTAGTATTCCCTAATCATATCTTGGCTAAAAATGCGATTGAATCTGCACGTGTATGGCCAGCAAGAGAATACACTCGAATTACTCTTGAATCGATTAAGCCCATCAGTAATGATCAAATGATTTTAAAAAATCCAGATCGTTTGGTGATTGATCTACATGATATTGATCTTAATGAAGATTTGAAAAATTTAAGTACAAAAATATTATCAAGCGATCCTAATATCAAACAAATTCGTGTTGCTAAATTTAATGCCCAAGTATCTCGACTGGTCATTGAATTAAGAACTGAATCTAAAATTAATATTTTTTCTTTAAAGCCAGCAGGTGAATATAAGCATCGTTTAGTTATTGACGTATACCCAAGAGTGGATGAATTAATGGCTCTCGTCCAAGATAAAGAAAAAAAAGATTTAGCGGCCCCAAAAAAAGAACCCCCTCCGATACCTCCAGAAACAAGCAAAGAAAAAACATCTCAAGAAGTACCGTTACCATCGCAAGCTACTAAAAGTATAAGTAAAAAAATTGTGATTGCTATTGATGCAGGTCATGGTGGCGAAGATTCCGGTGCCAGAGGGGCGGCGGGTAGCTTCGAAAAAAATATTACTTTATCAATTGCTAGGAAGCTTAAAAAAGTGATTGATGATGATGAGCAATTAAAGGCTGTACTTACACGAGATGATGATTATTTTGTGCCTCTCCATGGTCGCGTCATTAAAGCAAGAAAATTAAAAGCAGACCTTTTTGTTTCCATTCATGCAGATGCTTTCACAAATCCAGAAGCTAAAGGTTCTTCTGTATTTGCATTATCAGAAAGAGGAGCCACTTCAGCTTCTGCCAAATATTTAGCTAACAAAGAAAATGAGTCTGATTTAATTGGTGGCGTGAGCCTAGATGATAAGGATCCGATGCTTGCTAAGACATTGCTCGACCTATCACAATCGGCCACGATCAATGACAGTGTGAAACTAGGTAATTTTGTGTTGGATCAATTAGGCGATATCAACGATTTACATAAGTCAAATGTAGAGCAGGCAGGATTTGCAGTGCTTAAATCACCTGACATTCCGTCGATTCTTGTGGAAACTGCTTTTATAAGCAATCCTAAAGAAGAACAGATCTTAAATAATGATGAGCATCAAGAAATTCTAGCTAAAAATATTTTGATTGGTATAAAAAAATATTTAGCTTCTAACCCCAATATTGCTAAGAATTTTTAAATAATGGCCATAGATAAGCCAGTCATTTTCTTTTTGATAGGCCCAACGGCATCTGGGAAAACAAAACTTGCTGTTGAGCTTTCTAAAAAACTCCCCTTTGAAATTATTAGCGTCGATTCAGCGCAAATATATCGAGATATGAATATTGGTGTAGCGAAGCCATCTCAGGATATTTTAGATATTGCCCCGCATCATCTTATTAATATCATTAGGCCTGACGAAGCCTATTCAGTCGCGCAATTTACAAAAGATACTTTAAAACTTATTGATGAAATTTTATTGCGGGGACATATTCCTCTTCTTGTAGGGGGTACCATGATGTACTTTAATGGCCTTGAAAAAGGCATTAATCAAATGCCTACAACAAACCATGAAATTCGAAAACATTTAGAAATAGAAGCGAAGCAAATAGGCTGGCCGAAATTGTATGAAAAACTAAAAGTGATTGATCCTGACACTGCAGAAAAATTAAATCCTAATGACACTCAAAGGATCAGTCGGGCTTTGGAAGTTTTTTATGCCTCAGGAAAATCTTTGTCATCTTTTCATAATTCAAATACTAAAAATGAATTTCCCTTTACGGTTCATAAAATAGGATTAATGCCAAGCAACAGAAAGATTCTTCATGACCGGATTGAATCAAGAGTCTATGAAATGATAGAGGCGGGTTTATTTGATGAGGTGAAGACATTACGTCAGACATACCCACAATTACACAATAATATGCCTTCAATGAGATCAGTGGGGTATCGTCAAACGCTTGAATATTTGGATGGTGATATAGAAGAGAAAGATTGCATTGATCGAATTATTTTTGCAACTCGGCAACTTGCAAAAAGACAAATGACTTGGATGAGAAGTATGGAAAATCTTAAGGTATTTGATTGCGTAACTGATGACACGGATAAAGATGTTATTAAGCATGTGCGCGCACTTTTAGCATGAAAATAAGAAGCTATCTTCCAATGTTTTCCCTGCTTTTCGGAGCTTTAGTATGGGGCACAATTTGGTATCCATATCGTCTGATGGCACATGCAGGGGTTTCAGGTATCTATTCTAGTCTGTATGTTTTTCTGTTAACTCTTGCGATCGCGCTACCTTATTTTTTTATCACTAAAAAACAGATTTCAATATGGACAAAAGATTTTTGGTTTCTTGCAAGCATTGCTGGTTATACCAATATTAGTTATGTATTAGCTGTGATCGATGGCGAAGTTGTCCGTGTGATGCTTTTATTTTATCTTTCTCCTATTTGGACTATTTTTTTAGCGCACTTTATTCTAAATGAAGATACAAAGAAACGGCATTACATCGCGGCATTGATTTCTCTTATCGGTGCTTTTATTATGCTTTGGCAGCCTGGCTACATTGTTCACTTAGAGTCCAAGAGTGACTGGCTCGCTCTCACTTCTGGCTTAGGTTTTGCAATCACTAATGTGATGACACGAAAACATCAATATATGACTATTAACCAGAAAGCTTTAGCAATCTGGCTTGGTGTTGTAGTCGTAGCTATCTTATGTATCACATTCGATCGAAACACCATGCCATCATTAAATTTTTTTACACCCATAGATGCCTTGATTATGATGTTTATTGCCTTATGTCTATTTTTTTCAACGTTACTCGTGCAATTCGGAGTGACACAAATTAAGGCTGTTGAAGCATCTAGTTTTTTTCTTTTTGAAATTGTCGTTGCTGCAATTTCAGCTTATTTGCTTGTTGGCGAGAGTGTATCGCTTAGAGAATGGGTAGGCGGCCTTATGATTATCATTGGCGTTGTCCTTGCTGCACAAAATTAAATGAGATTTTTGTAGATTTGCTCTAGTGATTTTACAAATAATTGTGGTTGAAAAATTGGTGAGGCTGCTCTAGCTTCTTTTAATCTTCGAATAATGTCTTGTCTGTAATGTAAATCTTCAGTGAGCTTAGATGCGCATTGAATATAACTTTCGATATCTTCGGTAATGAGCTCATCTAAATTTAAACTGTGAAGTAAGCTTCCTGCAACCCTTGAAGGAAATGTTTTGCCTTTAAGTGTCACAATGGGTAAATCCATTGACAAGGCATCACTTGCAGAAGTATGAGCATTATAAGGTAGTGTATCTAGATAGATATCGGCTAAGGCATGGCGAGCAATATGTTCTGCGTTCGATACGCGTGGTGCAAAAACAATCCTTTCGGTATTAATGTCATTTCGCTTTGCATAGTCTTTTAAATTATCTGTAGCCCATGTATTTGAAAATGAAAGCCAAAGAATGCTTTTTGGGTATTTTTTTAAAAGTGTTAACCACGCTTTGTATATAGGTTCAGTAATCTTGAAAGACTGATTGAAAGCACAATAGACAATTGCATCTTCAGGTAAGTCGAAATCTCGTCTTGTTTTTAGATTGGTTTGGCCTCGACTTTCAATATTAGGCTGATAAGCAAAAGGGAGTCTTAGAATAGATTCTGCATAATACTTTTCGTCGCCTTTTGGGATAATAAATTCATCTGCCAAAATATAGTCGTAAAGTGATTTTTCTTGAGTAAACCCCATTGTTCCAGGGTAGCCTAGCCAGTTAATAGTGATTGTTTTTTTAAGTCGTGGAGCAATGAAGGCACGACTATTATTAGTGTAGCCTGTTAGATCAATCAAAATATCAATTTGATCTTGGTCTATTAAAGAGGCTGCTTTTTCATCATCAATACTTGAGATATCACGATGATGATCAAATAAGCTAATTATTGTATTTCTTTCCTCTGTATTTTCAATTGGACTTGCATCATAAGCGTATATATCAAATCCATCACGGCTGTGATATTTGATCACATCGCGGATTAGAAAATATAAGGGGTGAAGTTTGAAGTCTGATGACAAGTAACCAATTCGCACCTTATCTTTACTTTCTCTTTTTTCTTTGTTAAATGGTAGGTCTTTCAAATGATTCTGTGTCCAATGATTTGCGCATTTGAGTTGATCTTCAGATGAAGCTAATGGATTTGAAACAAAAGCAAAGGGCGAAATCAAAGCTTCTGAGGTTGTATTCACAATGGAACAGATTTTTTGAAAAAGCTGATCAATCTCAGGCCAGTCACACATATGCTGTTTTTGGTGAGTCAGATGGGCTAGGGCATGAAACAGGCCAGGCTTGATCTTCAATGCATTTTGATAGGATATTACAGCCTTATCCAAATAACCTAATTTGCGTTCTGTATTACCATTGTTATTCCAAAGGTCAGCATCATTTTGATTTAGTTGGATAGCTTTTTGATAATTCTCGTAAGCCTTAGAAGCCTTATTAAGCCTGTCTTGTGTATTTGCTAAATTATAGTAATAAACCCAATTATTTTTTTCGTGCTCTAGAACTTCTTCAAAGCAAGCTTCTGATAATTGGAATTTTGATTTTAAATAATATTCATTACCAAACGAGGAAAGAGAAAAGCAGAGTGCATTTTTAATATCTACATTATCTTTAAATTGATACAAGCATCTTCTAAAATAACCTGCAGCTTCTTCGAATTGTTTATTAGAAGCGCAAAGATTTCCTAACTCTAATTGGATAATGTAATTATCAGGCTCTAATTGCAGCGCTTTCTTTAATGAAAAAATAGCTTTTGAAAGATCTCCATCTCTTTCATATTTTTCTGCTTCTTCAATAAATATTTTTGTCATGATGTAAATTTATACCTGAAATATCTGACTTGCTACTTTTTTTAAGCTCATTTTTCTAAGACGATATCTTTCGGGATTTGTGTAATTGAGTGTTTCTTTATCTTCTCTTGATAAATTTTCATTGATTAAGTTAGCTAATACAAATGAACAGTAAGGTGCAAACGTAAAGCCTCTAGAACCAAAGCCACTTGAAACATACAAATGTTCGAGCCATGGCAGGTTATCTGCATGAGCTAATTCCCTGACACGTAATTTTTTAAATAAATCGTTATTAAAAACTCGTCCTACATAAGGTTTTCTATCTTTCGTAGATGCTCGCCAAGATACTCTGCCATCAATAGATTCTTGCTTTAAACAATACTTATAAAATTCTTGATGTATTTCCTTGATAGAAGCTATATTTTTTCTTGTGTCACTTAATCTTATATCCTCCTCAAAATCATTCATGGCATAAGTTGCACCAAAAATATGTTTTTTTTGAATCGGCGGGGCTAAGTAACCCTCATCACAACTTACGATAGATGGCACTTCAAGAGAAGTTTGATTTACCCAATTAATTTGCCCTCGAAACGCATCAGTTTGCAAATGCTGCGTTAATTCAAATTGATGGATATATTCTGCATTGCAAATAGCCACTTGATGAGCCATAAATTTTTTTTTCATATCTGTTTCAAGCGTCCATTCAAGATTTAATTTTTCGATGGATTTTACTTTCTGATTTGTGACGGTTTTAATATTTGAGTGATTCACTAAATGCCGACATAATGCGATAGGATTAATCCAGCCACCCTGATGGAAAAGTAAGCCGCTCGCATTTTTATCTATATTATATTTCTTTAATATTGATGGATTCATAACGCTCAAGAATGTTTTTTTGTCTAAAATTTTTTTTGATAAATTTATATCGAGTTTATGTGCATATTCTTGATCTAAAATTTCAATTGCACCATTGAATTTATAGTCATTCTTATCTAGCTTTAATTCTTCGATCCATCCTGTGGTAAAGATAAAACTTTTCAACATAAAGTCGTTGTAAGCCTGGTCGTTGAGCATAAATTTTGGATAGATAGCTGCGACAGGGTTCCCTGAACCCCCTTGCGCTATATTGTCTTGACCTTCCAGTAATGTCACGGCCCATCCAGTGTTAGCTAAAAAATGAGCTAATGAACACCCTGCAATACCTGCTCCTATAATTAATATATTTTTTTGCATGTTAAAGATTTATCAATTTATATTTGGTATTAAAAAAAGATGGCATGAGATAAGATATCAGTATTAAGCATTATCCATAAAATGCTTTATTAATCTAGCAAACTCGCGCGATCACTTAGAAAGGGTACACCTTGAAATCTATTAAGCTTGCATTTATAAGCTTCTTTTTTATTATCATGGCAGGCTGTGCTTCTATGGATTCTATATCCCTAGATTCATTATCATTAGATAAGATCTCCTTACCTAAACTTCCATCTTTCAAATTTGGTTCTGACGAACAATGGCCTTCTTATGGTAGAAACTTAACAAATCAACGTTTTTCGGCATTAACTCAAATCAATCAAGATAATGTCAAAAATCTTGAACTCGCTTGGAAATTTAAATCTGGAGTTGCTGCTACATTTCAAGCATCTCCATTGGTGATTAATAATGTCATGTTTGTGAGTCTCCCGCATAACCATGTCGTTGCATTAGATGCTAAAACAGGAAAAGAGTTATGGCGTTATAACCATAAAAAGAGAGACAACTGGAGAATGTGCTGTGGTCCAGCTAATCGTGGATTAGCTTACTCGAGCAATAAAATTTTTATAGGGACCGTGGATGCAAGGCTTATTGCTTTAGATGCAAAAACAGGAAAAAAAGTCTGGGATATTGATGTTGCTGACAATGATAATAAATTTGAAAGTAGCAATTCATTAAGTCAGCTAGACAGTAAGAGCCAGAAAGAAGTTTATGGACAGACCGGTGTAGGTATTGCCATGGCTCCAGTCACTTATAAAGATTTAGTGATCGTGGGCATTACAGGCGTTGGATATGGATTACATGTTGATACGCCAAGACCTGACGCACCTCTAGGCGCTGTGATCGGTGTGGATGGTCGATTTGGTCGCCCAGGGTTTTTAGCGGCATATAACATACAGACAGGTAAGCGGGTATGGCAATTCGATACAATTCCATCAGATGGGTGGGAAGGTAAGTTTAGAGAAACGATAGAAGGTAATATTTCTTTAAATCGTAATATTGCTCAAGAAAAAGAAAATATAAAAAATA
>SESD01000091.1_pt1 | contig 51276 bp, 45 predicted proteins | sample 3171411 | NCBI WGS metagenome assembly SESD01 (sample SAMN06051880, study PRJNA518727) | freshwater metagenome | biome: subpolar coniferous forest; feature: holomictic lake; material: water; isolation source: holomictic Lake 442, 16.5 m depth | place: Canada: near Kenora, Ontario | collected...
GCTCCAAGCCTTGCAGCGTGCCGTCAAACAGACTGATGTGGGTGGCGCGCAAGGTGGCAGGCAAGGTTTTTTCATCGACCGCAAAGCCGTGGTTCTGGCTGGTGATGCTGACGCGGCCACTGTCAAGGTCTTTCACGGGATGGTTGGCGCCGTGGTGACCAAACTTCATCTTGAAGGTTTGGGCACCACTGGCCAATGCCATGATCTGATGGCCCAAACAGATGCCAAAGGTCGGGATGCCGGTTTCAATCAACTCAGCTACCGCCGCAATGGCGTAGTCGCAGGGCTGCGGGTCGCCCGGGCCATTGCTCAGGAAAATGCCGTCGGGTTTGTGCTTGAGCACGTCCGCCGCGCTACTTCTAGCCGGTACTACCGTGATGCGGCAGCCGCGTTCGGCCAACATGCGCAAAATATTGAACTTGACGCCGAAGTCATAGGCGATAACATGAAACTTTGCACCAGTTTGCTCGCCATAACCAGGCTTACCAAACAGTTGCGGGAGCTTGAGTTGCCATTCGGTTTGCGTCCATTCATAGGCGGTTGGGGTTGACACCACTGTTGCCAGATCTGTTCCAGCCATGTTGGACGCAGAGCGCGCCAGCGCCAGTGCCTGGTCTATGCTTGCTTGTGCGATGGACTGACCTTCAGATAAAGCCAAAATGCAGCCGTTTTGCGCACCAAAGGTACGAAGGTGGCGCGTCAACTGGCGTGTATCGAGATTGGCAATGGCCACCGTTTTCTGCTGCACCAGGTACTGTGGCAAGGTCATGCTGGCGCGAAAATTGGACGCAATCTGCGGCACATCCTTGACGATCAGACCGGCAGCGTGCACCTTGGCGGCTTCGACGTCCTGGGCGTTGACGCCATAGTTGCCAATATGCGGGTAAGTAAGCGTGACGATTTGCTGGCAGTAGCTCGGGTCTGTAAGGATTTCCTGGTAGCCGGTCATGGCGGTGTTAAACACCACCTCGCCGACAGTGGAGCCGGTGGCTCCAATGGAATTTCCAACAAACACCGTGCCGTCTGCGAGCGCCAGGATGGCGGGGGGAAAAGTTCCCTGTAAAGACAAAAGCACTGGGTTCTCCGGATGGGGTTCTCGGTTACGCCCAAACGCGCTCAAGAGACCACTCCTGGCTTGCTTTTATCAGGGAATTTGCTTGGGAAAGCTTGGGGCGTAAAGGTTGCGGTGAAGCGCCCCATTATAGCCGAGGGAGCCTCAAATTCAGGGTTGTCGTGGCACTCGCGTGCAGGCAAATAGCGGCAGCCGCTGAGACGTTGAGTGACTCTTCGCCGCCCGGCTGGGCAATGCGCACATGCAGGCTGGCAATCGCTTGCAGTTTGGCACTAACGCCCTGCCCTTCATGTCCGAAAGCCCAGGCACAAGGCATAGGCAGCTCTGCGTTTTGGAATGCCTGATGTAAAAAAGACCCCTGGTGCGAGCTGGTGACAATGACTGGCAGCATCAGCGCACCAAGATCGCCTTCCCGCAGACCTTCGACCAATTGCAGATCCCAGTGCGCGCCCATGCCAGCGCGCAATACTTTGGGGCTCCACAAGGCGGCGGTGCCTTTGAGAGCGATGATCTGTTTGAAACCAAAAGCCGAGGCGCTGCGCAAAATGGAGCCTACATTGCCGGCGTCTTGCACGCGGTCCAGTACAACGCTGGCCAGACCCGGTTGCAAGGCGGCGGGGAGTGGCAGATCAAACACAAATCCCATGCTGGCGGGTGACTCCAGCGCGCTGAGGTCGGCAAACAGCCGATCGGGAACCACGATAGATTTGGTGGCCGTGCGCGCAATGTCGAGCGGCACCAGAGGCCAAAATGACTCGGTGAAAACAGCGATGGCGGGTTGCACGCCGCGCGCCAGTGCGGCACGGCAAAGATGCTCACCTTCAGCCCAGAATCGTCCCTGTTTGCGGTAAGCGGTGCTGTCTTGCGACAAACGACGCAGGTCTTTCAGCAAAGCATTGTCGCGTGAGCTGATGTGCTGAACCGCTGGCAGGGACATCACGACTCCCGAGTCACTACAGCGGTCACCGGAGCAAAGGTTTTTCGATGCTGCGGGCAGGCGCCGTGCTCACGCAGTGCTGCCAGATGCGCTGCCGTGCCATAGCCTTTGTGCTTTGCAAAACCGTATTGCGGGTACTGCAAGTCGAGCTCGGCACACCAGCGGTCGCGCTGCACCTTGGCCAGAATGGAAGCGGCCGAAATGGCAGGCACCAGCGCATCGCCCTTCACTATGGCCTGGGCGCGCATCGCCAGCACCGGCAGCCGGTTGCCATCCACCAGCACCAGTCCGGGCTTGAGTCGCAAGCCCTCAACGGCACGGCGCATGGCCAACAAAGTGGCTTGCAAAATATTGAGTTGTTCAATTTCTTCCACACTGGCCTGAGCGATGGAGCAACACAACGCTTTGGCGCGAATTTCATCAAACAGCTTTTCCCGTCGCCGCGCGGTGAGCACTTTGGAATCGGCCAAACCCTTGATGGGTTGCAAATCATCCAGAATGACGGCAGCGGCGACGACCGGCCCCGCCAGCGGGCCACGGCCTGCTTCGTCGACGCCGGCAATCAAGCCCGGCACATCCCAGATCAACGCCGCCTGTCGGGCCGCCATGTCAGCTTTGGAGTATTTGCTGGATCGCATGGGTGGCTATTCGAGGCGTGTCGCGCTGCAATTGCTGGTGCAGGGTGGTGAATTTTTTATGCAAGACTGCCATTTTCTCAGGTGCTTGCTGCCGGGTAGCCAGCCAGGTCAAAACGGCATCGGCAAGTGCCTGCGGTGTGGCGGCTTCCTGTATCAGCTCGGGCACCACAAACTCCTGGCACAGAATGTTCGGCAAACCAACCCAGGGCTGTAGCTGCTTGCGCCGCATCAGCCGCCACGACAACCATCCCATGTGGTAAGCGATCACCATCGGCCGCTTGAACAAGGCCGCTTCCAGTGTCGCCGTCCCGCTGGCAATCAGCGTCACATCACAGGCCGCCAGCACAACGTGAGATTGGCCTTGCACGATCTTCAGGTGTTCCATCATGCCGCTGGTACGGGCGGCCTGTTCTATCTGCGGGGTCAGAGAAGGCACCGCAGGGACTACAAATTTGATAGCTGGAAGGACTTTTTTGACAAGCGCAGCCGCCTGAAAAAACCGGCTCGCAAGATGCTTGATTTCAGACTGGCGACTGCCAGGCAGTATGGCCAGCACCTGATCATCCTGGCCCAGCCCCAATAGGGCGCGCGCCTTCAATCGGTCAGGCACCATGGGAATGACATTGGCCAACGGATGACCGACGTAAGTGGCTGCAATGCCGTGCTGTGCCAGCAACGCCGGTTCAAACGGAAAAATGCACAACACATGATCGACACTGCGGCGAATCTTTTCGATTCTTTCGGGCCGCCAGGCCCAGACCGACGGCGACACAAAATGCACGGTCTTGATACCCTGTGTCCGCAAAGCTGCTTCCAGATCGAGATTGAAATCTGGCGCGTCCACACCAATGAAGAGATCCGGGCGATGCTGCAACAAACGGCTTTTGAGTTGATTGCGAATGCCCAGAATCTCGCGGTAGCGACGCACTACTTCCCAGCTAAATCCATGCACCGACAATTTGTCATGCGGCCACCAGGCGTCAAAGCCACGATGCGCCATTTGGGGTCCGCCGATACCCACTGCGGTCATCGATGGCCAATGCTCACGCATGGCGTCCAGCAGCAAGCCTGCCATCAAGTCACCCGAAGTTTCACCCGCTACCAAAGCGACGTTAAGCGACTGACTGACTGCGTCAGTCATAGGCAATTACCGAACAATGCCACGCTGGGGTGACACCTGCTCCAGAAAGGAAAGCATCAGCGCAACATCTGCGGCAGACTGTGGACTGATTTTGACCAAATCAGCAATGCGCGCGCAGGCTGCCTGCAATGTCAGGTCATCACGGTACAGCGCTTTGTGCATGGCCTTGACGGCAGACACACGCTCTGGCGAAAAGCCACGACGACGCAGTCCTTCATAGTTCATGGAACGCGCCGCAGCAGGCTGTCCCTGGCACATCACAAATGGCGGCAGATCGGCCAGCAAAACCGAACTGATTGCCGTCATGCAATGGGCACCAATTTTCACAAACTGGTGCACCATGGTGAAGCCGCCAAGAATCGCCCAATCGCCGACATGCACATGTCCGGCCAGCGAAGAGTTGTTGGCGAAAATGGTGTTGTTACCCACCACGCAGTCATGCGCCAGGTGGACATAGGCCATCAACCAGTTATCGTGGCCAACCTGTGTCACGCCCTTATCGCCGGGAGAGCCGATGTTGAAGGTACAAAACTCGCGAACGGTATTTCGGTCCCCAATGACCAACTGGCAAGGCTCACCGGCGTATTTTTTGTCTTGCGGAATGGCGCCCAGCGAATTGAACTGAAAAATGCGGTTGTCGCGCCCAATAGTTGTGTGACCCTCGATCACACAATGCGGACCAATGGTGGTACCAGCACCCACTTTGACGTTCGGACCAATGAGTGTGTAGGGCCCGACCGTCACCGTGCTATCAAGCTCGGCTGCCGGATCAACAATGGCGGTAGCATGAATGGTTGTCACGACTTCGAACTCACTTGATACTGCGCATGGCACAGGTCAACTCGGCTTCCACCGCAAGTTCACCGTCGACCGAGGCGCGTGTCTTGAATTTGAAAATGCCAGCCTTCATGCGCAACAGCTCGGCCTCAAGAATCAGTTGATCCCCAGGCTCTACCGGACGCTTGAAGCGGGCGGCGTCGATGCCGGCGAAGTAGTAGATCATTTGATCATTGGGGGTCGCATCCAGCGCATCAAAAGCCAGCAAAGCTGCGGCCTGCGCCAGCGCTTCAATCATGAGCACACCTGGCATCACCGGGCGGTTCGGAAAGTGCCCCTCAAAGAACGGCTCATTGATCGTGACGTTTTTCAACGCCTTGATGTTTTTGCCTTTGTTCAGTTCCAGCACCCGATCCACCAGCAGGAACGGATAACGGTGGGGTAGCTGCTTCAGAATGCGGTGGATGTCCATCATTGTTTTTCCAATAACTTTAGTTGCTCTTCCAGCGCACGAATTCGCTCGCGCAGACCATGCAACTGTTTGAGTGTGGCAGCATTTTTTTCCCAGGCGGCGTTGTCATCAATCGGGAACATACCAGTGTAATGTCCGGGTTTTCGAATCGACCGAGTCACAACGCTAGCGGCCGATATATTGACCTCATCGGCCAGTGCCAGATGTCCCAACACGATGGCGCCGCCACCGAGTGTGCAATGGGCCCCAATAACAGCGCTGCCGGCGACACCGACGCAGCCGGCCATAGCAGTATGGTCGCCGACCCGAACGTTATGGCCGATTTGTATCAGATTGTCGAGCTTCACGCCGTCTCCGATGACGGTGTCTTGCAAGGCGCCACGATCAATACAGGTGTTGGCGCCAATCTCTACATCGTTGCCAATCCGAACCGCGCCGAGCTGCTCAATTTTTTCCCAGACACCCGCATTCGGGGCAAAGCCGAACCCGTCAGCACCAATGACGACGCCCGGGTGCAACAAACATCTGTCGCCGACAACACAGCCCTCACTCACGGTGACACGCGACCTGAGTTCAGTGTCAGCACCAATCCGGGCGCCGCGCTCGATCACGCACAAGGCCCCAATTTGGGCTGTTGGATGAACAAACGCAGCCGCATCAATTACCGCACTGGGGTGTATTTGCGGTCGCAGCGGTCGCGCCAAACTTTTCTTCCAGAGTTGGGTAACGCGGGCGAAATACAGATAGGGTTGATCGGAAACGATGCAGGCGCCGCGCGAAACAGCGGTGGCGCGCATTTGCGGGTTCACGATCACGCAGGCCGCTTTTGATTCGGACAGTTGACCCTGGTACTTGGGGTTACTGAGAAAGCTTAACTGCCGGGCACTGGCACTTTCAAGCGGCGCCAATCCGTCAATTTCAAGATCGGGATCACCGTGAAGCTCACCTCCGAGGACGTCAACTATTGAACCTAAACCTAAGCCCACAGTCGACGTGCCTTCGGCGCTTTATTTAACGCCACCTGAATTCAAAGCCTTGATGACTTTGTCGGTTATGTCGTGCTTCGGATTGACGTAAACCGCCTCTTGCAGAACCAGGTCATACTTTTCCGCTTCTGCCACCTGTTTCACAACCTTGTTGGCGCGTTCCAGCACCTGCTGCAATTCCTCATTTTTTCTGGAATTGAGATCTTCCTGAAACTCGCGGCGCTTGCGCTGGAAGTCACGATCCTGATCCAGCAACTGCTTTTGACGACTGGCGCGCTGTCCTTCCGACAAAGTTGGCGCTTCACGCTCAAACTTGTCGGCCAACGACTTCAAAGTGACGCCGAGATCGACAATCTCTTTTTCACGCTTTGAAAATTCCTGCTCCAGTTTGACCTGGGCCGCTTTGGCGGTACTGGCTTCCTTGAAAATCCGGTCGGTACTGACAAACCCGATACGGAACTCTTGCGCCTGGGCTTGGGCACAGAGCAACAAACCAAGCAACAAAATGCTGGAACAGCAGCGACGTAAAAAATAGTTCATTAGAAATTCGTCCCAATCTGAAATTGCATGCTCTGTATTTTATCGCCATCAAACTTTTTGATCGGCTTGGCAAACGCCAGCCGCAAAGGGCCGACGGGTGATACCCAGCTAACACCGACGCCAACCGACGCGCGCAGGTTGTTCGCGTTGGTATTGACAGCGTCTGGACCGGCTACAGCGCCCAAGTCGGCAAAAGCGTACATTCTTAAAGTCCGGTCATTGCCTGAACCGGGAAACGGGGATAAAAACTCAGCGTTCAAATTTAACTTGCTGGTCCCACCCAGTGCGATTCCGCTGGCATCCTGTGGTCCCAAACTGCCCTGCTCAAAGCCGCGCACCGAACCCAATCCGCCACCGAAAAACTTCTTGAAAACCGGAAATGACCGGTCTCCTGGCGCCCTTCCCCAGCCTGCCTCTGCGTTAAAAGCAACGGTGAATTGCTTGGTCAGCGGAATGAATTGCTGATACTGGTAGGTCGTGCGCAGGTAACGCGCCTCGCCCGCCACCGACCACTCGGCGTAGGCGCGCTGAAAACGCCCGGAATTGGGCGACAGTGCGCTGTCACGGCTATCGCGCGCCCAACCAGCTGTCAAGGGCACCGCCAGGCTGTCATAGCCATATTGGTTGGCGTATGCCATGTACGAAGTCGGCAATGCGGTGCCGGGCACGATGGTCGTTTTCTCGGCCCCGGCGCCGAAATAAACTGTGTCAGTCTCGGTAAAGGGAACGCCAAAACGCAAACTACCACCGGAAGATACCAGTTGGTAATAGTTTTGGTCCTGGTACGGACTAGATGACTTGTGATAGAAATCGATGGTCCGGGAAACTCCGTCTGGCGTGAAGTAGGGGTCAGTCGTATTAAAGACGATGACCCGATTTATTTTGCTGGTGTTGATCTGCACGCCAAGCGAGTTGCCGGAACCAAATGCATTGTCCTGCTTCAGACCAAAAGACAAGCCAAGCCCGTCGGCACTGGAAAACCCAGCCCCCACACTCAAGCTCCCGGTCGGCTTGTCAACCACACTGATCGTCAGGTCAACCTGGTCGGCCGAGCCGGTAACTTCTTGAGTCTCGACATTGACCTCTTTGAAGTAGCCCAGGCGGTCGACGCGGTCGCGCGACAGTCTGATTTTCTCGCCGTCATACCATGACGCCTCGAACTGCCGAAACTCCCGGCGCACCACGATGTCGCGCGTCCGGTTGTTGCCGACAACATTGATTCTGCGAACATAAGCGCGACGGGACGGGTCCGCCTGCAAAATCAAATCAACACGGTTGTTGATGCGATCAATCTCCGGGCGGGCTTCGACGCGAGCAAAGGCAAATCCAAAATTTCCAAAATATTCGGTGAAAGCTTTACTGGTTTTCGCCACTTCATCCGCGTTGTAGGCTTGCCCAGGCCGTATCGTTACAAGCGATTTGAATTCGTCCTCTTTGCCAAGGAAATTCCCCTCCAGCTTGACACCACTGACAACAAAGCGCTCGCCCTCCACAATATTGATGGTAATGGCAATGTCCGTCTTGTTGGGCAAGATCGCGACCTGGGTTGATTCCACCTTGAATTCCAGATAGCCCCGTGTCAAATAGTAGGAGCGCAAGGTTTCAATGTCGGCGTTGAGCTTGGCCCGCGAGTAGCGATCCGATTTGGTATACCAGCTCAACCAGCCGCCAGTGTCAAGATCAAACAGGCCACGCAGAGTCGACTCGCCAAACACCTGATTGCCAACAATATTTATCTCGCTGATTTTGGCGGGATCGCCTTCAACCACCGTAAATGTCAAATTGACGCGATTGCGCTCGATTGGTGTGACTGTCGTCACAACTTCCGCGGCATACAAGCTACGATTGATGTACTGGCGCTTGAGTTCCTGCTCTGCCCGGTCAAGTTGCGCCTTGTCAAACGGCCGGCCATCAGTCAGACCGACATCACGCAAGGCCTTCTTCAGCACGTCCTTGTCAAATTCCTTGGTGCCCACGAAATCAACTTCGGCGATGGTAGGGCGCTCCTCGACCACAATCACCAACACGTCCCCGCTGACGTCAATTCGCACATCTTTGAACAAGCCCAAGTCAAACAGAGCCCGGATCGCTGCAGATCCCTTTTCGTCGTTATAGACGTCTCCAATCCGAACTGGCAGGGAGATAAAAACAGTTCCTGGTTCGACTCGCTGCAAGCCTTCAATACGGATATCACGCACCGTGAAAGGATTCACCGCCCATGCCGCGTTCGCCAAAAAAGCCAATGAAGCAACAACAGAAATAGTTCGAAAACGAAAACGATCAATTTGCATTTTTGTAGTAAGAAGTCAAGCCGGTGTTGATTGTCAACACCAAGCAATTAGCTAAATAAACGGGTTATATCGTTGAACAGGGCAATAGACATCATTACCAGCAGGATTGCCACGCCACCCCGCTGCAATCGCTCCATCCAGGAGTCGGACACTGCTTTGCCCAGGATGCCCTCCCAAAGATAATACATCAGATAACCACCATCCAAAACCGGCAACGGCAGCAGATTCAAGACACCCAGACTAACACTGATGAGAGCAAGAAACATCAAGTACTGGGTCAAACCCATGCTGGCCGACTTACCGGCGTAGTCGGCGATCGTCAGCGGGCCACTGAGATTCTTCAACGAAGCCTCGCCGACCAGCATTTTCCCCATCATTTTGAGCGTCAACAGGGACACATCCCAGGTGCGAACCACGCCGCGCCAGAGGCTGTCGACTGCACCGTACCTGACCGTCACCCATTCCGGGCTGGCGCCCACATAGGCGCCAATTTTTCCGACCAATAAGGCTCCCTCCGGCTGGGCCTCCGGCGTTACCGTTAACTCGATTTTTGTGCCGGCGCGATCAATTTTCCAGACTTCGGCTTGCGCCTCTTTCGCGCCGACCGAGGTCCGGATAAGCTGGCGCAGTTGCTGCCCGTCCACCACAGCCACCGAACCCACTTGCTCGACCAGATCGCCACGCCGCAACCCAGCCCGTTCAGCCGCCGCGCCAACCATCACCTCGCCAATCAACGCTCGGGTAAAAGGACCCTCAACTCCAATCTTTCGAAACAAGTCGGCGTTCGCGTCACCAGCGTTCATGGCGCTGAGCTTTAACGGCACTTCAACGCTGGTGCCTGACGCTGGACCCACCACTTCCAATCGCACGTCCCTGCGCTCCAGGGCACCGCGTGTCAGAAGCCAGCGCAGCGCTTCAAATGATTCCACACTCTTTAAATCTTCAGCATCAAAGCCAGCCCGCCGAACCCGTTCACCACCAGTCAGTCCAGCCTGCTGAGCTATGGAGCCGGCCGCAGGTTTGGCCAAAATCGCTGCCGGATCTTGCACACCGCTCCAGTTCACCACCGCATACAACAACACCGCCAAAATTAGATTGGCCACCGGACCGGCTGCCACGATAGCGATACGCGAGCGCAGCGGCTGGGTATTGAAAGCCAGATGTCGCTGCTCAGCCGCCACCGGAGCTTCACGCTCATCGAGCATCTTCACATAGCCTCCCAAGGGAAAGGCACCAATAACAAATTCGGTCGATGAACCCTTGGGCTGCCAACGCAACAATGTTTTTCCGAAGCCGATAGAAAACCGCAGCACTTTGACGCCACAGACCACGGCCATCCGATAGTGCCCATATTCGTGCACAGCGATCAACAGTCCGAGGGCGAGCAAAAACGCAACAGGTGTCAGCATGGTCAATTCAGGTTGGTTTCGTCAAACACACAGGCGCCGGACAATTTGCTGGGCGGCAGCACGGGACAGCGCGTCCAAGTCCAACAGGTCTTCCAGTGATTGTGGACTGACGGTGGCGACAGCTTCAAGGGTTTCCAGATTGACAACATGAATCTGATCAAAACGAATTTGTCCTGCAAGAAATGACGCCACCGCTTCCTCATTGGCCGCGTTCAGGACGGCGGTCGTTCCGGCCGGCGCCTTCAAAACTGACCATGCCAGTTTCAAGCCAGGAAAGCGCTGGTCATGCAGATTCGAATCGATCGACTCAAACGTCATAGCCGCCATGGCGCCAAAATTCAATGCAGTTGCACCGGACACGATGCGATCCGGCCAGGACAGCCCATAGGCAATCGGACCCCGCATATCTGGCGTACCGAGTTGTGCCACCACCGAATTGTCTTTGTACTGCACCATCGAATGGATGACGCTTTGGGGATGAATCACAACCTCCACCTGATCTGGTCTGACGGCAAAAAGGAAACTGGCCTCAATGACCTCCAAGGCCTTGTTCATCATGGTGGCGGAATCAACAGAAATCTTGCGCCCCATCACCCAGTTAGGGTGAGCACAGGCTTGCTCTGGCGTCACGTCACACAAGGTTTGCGGGTCACGCTGTCGAAACGGCCCTCCGGAGCCGGTAAGAATAATCTTGTCAATCTGTGTCAACCAAACGGCCGCATCGTCCGGCAACGACTGAAAAACGGCGGAGTGCTCGCTGTCAATCGGTAGCAGCTTGGCGCCACCTATTGCCACCGCCTGCATGAAATATTCACCACCGACAACCAGAGCCTCCTTGTTGGCCAGCAACAACCGTTTGCCAGCTCGTGCAGCACCTAGGCAAGAGGACAACCCGGCCGCCCCGACGATTGCGGCCATCACCGTGTCGACCAGTTCGTGCGATGCAATCATGGTGATGGCAGGCGCACCCCAAAGTACCCGTGTCGTCAATTGAAGCTCACGGCATTTTTGTTCCAGAAGACGACCGTGGGGCTCACTTGCCATGACGGCAAACACGGGTTTGAACCGCACACATTGCTGGAGCATTGTCTCGGTCTGGGTGGCGGCACTCAGGGCAAAGACTTCGAACCGGTCGGCATGGCGCGCGAGCACATCCAGTGTCGTGAGCCCGATCGATCCAGTCGACCCCAAAATCGCGACGCGCTGTTTTACTTTGACTGGAACATCATTCATCAGATCTTTCACACCGAATAGAGCATCATCGCCAACGGCAGCGTAGGCAACAACGCATCAACCCGGTCCAGCACACCGCCGTGACCCGGCAGCAGACCGCTGCTGTCTTTGACACCGGCACTGCGCTTGACAAGTGATTCAAACAGATCGCCCACCACGCTCATCGCGGACAGGAACACGACAGAAATCATCAACCACCACCAACCCCTCATCCCCAGGCGACTGTACAGACTGGGGATCGAAATTGCCCACCTGCCGTCGATCCAGAGCCAGACAAAGGACAGTGCCAAAACCCCTGCCATACCGCCCCACACCCCTTCCCAACTTTTCCCCGGGCTGATGGATGGCGCGAGTTTGCTTCGGCTAAAACGTCCGCCCCATGCCCGACCGGCAAAATAGGCAAAAATATCAGCAACCCAGACCAACACCAGAATAGAAAGCAGGTAGTTGACGCCAATCACCTTTGCCTGCGCCACTGCCAACCACGCCAGCCACAACGCGACAACGCCCCAAACCAGCCGCACCAGCGGCGCATGGCCAGACCACGATGACACCCCCCGATGCAACACCCAGGCACCGGTCAACACCCAAGCCGACCCAGCGACGATCCAAAGCAAAACCAGCGGTCGCTCCAGCATGCCAAACCACCACGTCACCATGCAGACGGCACCACCGGCAATACCTGACAGCAACGATGCATGTTGACCAAAGCCGTTCAGGCGCGCCCACTCCCAGGCGCCGGCTGCGATCAGTAGCAGTGCAATAACACAAAACGGGGTGGGCGAGCGATAAAACAGGGCTGGCAGCAAGATGAGCAGTAACACCAGTGCCGTGATAACGCGCTGCTTTAACATCTGACTATGCCCTTCGCAAGCAATGGTCGGGATAAGCGGCCCGACGCAAGACCAGCCTGATCAACTGACGCGAACATGGACAGCAGTTCGGGCGCAACTCATACCGCCATGATGTCGTGCTCTTTCGCCGCCACCAGCTGATCGATGGTGATGATATGCCGGTCTGTGACTTTCTGGATATCTGCCTCAGACCGTTTTTGTTCATCCTCCGAGGCAAGCTTTTCTTTGACTGCTTTTTTGACCGCCTCGTTGGCATCACGCCTTAAATTGCGCACTGCGATTTTTGCAGTCTCACCTTCATTGCGAACAACTTTGGTGAGTTCCTTGCGACGCTCCTCCGACATGGCCGGCATTGGGACCCGAATCAAATCACCCATCGACGAGGGGTTAAGCCCCAAATCACTATCGCGAATGGCTTTTTCAATCTTCGCTCCCATCCCTTTTTCCCAAGGTTGAACGCTGATGGTGCGGGCATCCAGCAAGGAAACATTGGCCACCTGACTGATCGGCAGCATGGCACCGTAATAGTCAACATGGACCGAATCCAGCAATGCCGGGTTTGCCCTGCCAGTGCGAATTTTGGTCAGATTGTTTTTGAAGGCTGCGATGGACTGATCCATCTTGACTTCAACGGATAGCTTGATCTCACTAATCGGCACCTTTTTCTCCTTACTCGACTGTTCAAATGGCACGGTACGTGCGGCGCAATTCTGACATGTTCAGGCGTAGACCAGTGTGCCCTCATCTTCTCCCATGACCACCCGCTTGAGCGCACCAAGCTTGAATATGGAGAACACCTTGACTGGCAACTTCTGATCGCGACACAGTGCAAATGCGGTAGCGTCCATGATGCCCAGATTTTTCGACATCGCCTCGTCAAATGAAATCTTGCTGTACCGCGTGGCGAGCGGATCCTTCTTTGGATCGGCTGAGTAGACGCCATCTACCTTGGTTGCTTTGAGCACAATTTGTGCGCCAATTTCAGCACCGCGCAAGGCGGCGGCAGTATCGGTCGTGAAAAATGGGTTGCCGGTACCTGCGGCGAAAATGACAACCTTGCCCTCTTCGAGGTATTGCAGCGCCTTTGGCCTGACGTACGGTTCGACCACCTGTTCAATCGCAATGGCCGACATGACACGCGCGGTCAGACCCGCTTTGTTCATGGTGTCGCCCAGCGCCAAAGCATTCATGACAGTGGCCAGCATTCCCATGTAATCCGCAGTGGCCCGGTCCATTCCGACCGAGCCTCCAGCGACACCGCGAAAAATGTTGCCGCCGCCTATGACCACCGCGACTTCCACTCCGAGCCGCGTGACCTCAGCCACCTCTTCCACCATGCGAACAATAGTATTGCGGTTGATGCCAAACTGATCATCGCCCATCAAGGCCTCACCGGACAGCTTGAGCAGAATTCGCTTGTAGGCTGGTTTGGCGACAGACATGATGAACCCCTTGATGTGATGACTAGCGCGGGCGAAATAAATTCAAATTCAAATTCAAACCCAGTTCGATGTTTGCCTGGTGAGTTTGGAGCTGAAACATGGGAGAACGCAAATGACAATGGGTGGCATCGGGCAATCAGCTTGACTGCCTGGCGGCAGCCACCTGAGCCGCAACCTCTGCCGCGAAATCATCTACTTTCTTTTCAATGCCGTCACCCACCACATACAGGGTAAATGCCTTCACGGTGGTGCCGGTCGCCTTCAGCATCTGCTCGACAGTCTGCTTGTCGTTCTTGACGAAAGACTGGTTGAACAAGGACACTTCCTTGAGGTACTTTTGCACGCCACCTTCAACCCGTTTTGCCACAATTTCAGCCGACTGGACCGGCTTGCCAGCGGCAGTCGCCACTGCTGCGTCCTCGGCCGCTTTAGCTGCCGCAACGGAACGCTCTCTGGCGACCAGTTCGGCGGGCACATCCGTGCTTGACAAAGCAACGGGCTTCATTGCGGCAACATGCATGGCCACATCCTTGGCGGCAACTTCATCGCCGTCGAATTCGACCACCACGCCAATACGTGTGCCGTGCAAATAGGAGGCCAACTTGTCGCATGACGCGAAACGCTTGAATCGGCGAAAGCTCATGTTTTCACCGATCTTGCCGATCAGGCCTCTTCGTACATCTTCCAGCGTCGGGCCAAAGCCGTCCTGGGCATACGGCAACGCACCCAGCGCGACAAGATCGGCCGGGTTGTTTTCGGCAATCAGTCGCGCAGCGGCATTGGCGATGGCAAGAAAACTGTCGTTCTTGGTGACGAAATCGGTTTCGCAGTTGACTTCAAGCAGCGAACCAACTGCACCCTCGATGTAGCTGGTAACGACTCCTTCGGCGGTAATGCGTCCGGCAGCCTTTCCAGCTTTGCTACCTAGTTTGACTCTGAGCAGTTCTTCAGCCTTCACCATATCGCCTTGCGCCTCCGTCAGTGCACGTTTGCACTCCATCATTGGCGCGTCAGTTTTGCCACGCAGTTCAGCTACCATGCTGGCGGTAATTGCACCCATCTTGATTCTCCGTACTCGGTTCAGTTATATAAAAGGGGATTAAAAAAAAGGGGCGTTGAAGCCCCCATTTTTTGGGGTCCCGAAAAACTCAGGCAGATGCTTCGTTCACTTCAACAAATTCGTCGGCGCTTTCCGCAACGATGGCTTTGACAACATCATCCACCACGTTGGCACGGCCTTCAATGATCGCGTCAGCAATACCGCGGGCATACAAGATCACGGCTTTGGACGAGTCATCGTTACCGGGAATCACGTAGTCAATGCCTTCGGGCGAGTGATTGGTATCAACCACCGCAACCAGCGGAATGCCAAGTTTTTTGGCCTCTGCAATCGCGATTTTATGGAAGCCCACATCAATCACAAAAATTGCATCTGGCAAAACCGCCATATTCTGGATGCCCCCAATGTCACGTTCCAGCTTGGCGAGCTCGCGGGCAAACATCAACTGCTCTTTCTTACTCAGACTGTCCAGACCCGCTTCCTGCTGGATTTTCATGTCTTTGAGGCGCTTGATCGAAGTCTTGACCGTCTTGAAGTTGGTCAGCATACCGCCCAGCCAGCGCTGGTCCACATAGGGTACACCGGCACGCTGGGCTTCCTCAGCGACGGTGTCGCGGGCTTGACGCTTGGTACCCACCATCAACACGGTGCCACGCTTGGCAGAGATTTGGCGCACAAACTTGGCAGCCTCCTGGAACATCGGTAACGATTTTTCCAGGTTGATAATGTGAATTTTGTTTCGATGGCCAAAAATGAAGGGGGCCATCTTGGGGTTCCAGAAGCGGGTCTGGTGGCCAAAATGGACACCTGCTTCCAGCATTTCGCGCATAGTAACTGCCATATTTATCTCCAAAGGTTAGGTCTAAAATCCAGTTCGTTTTGCAACTCCCGGCGGCACTGTTAACTTTGCCTTTAGAAGACGCAACACCTTGATTGAACTGGTTTGCTTGATTTGTTTGTGGCAACGCCTTTTTGGGCAACCAGCAAAACCGCCAGACTATAGCACAACCGACTTAAATTCATGCTGCTTGACTTAAACACGACACTGGCCCTGCAACGCACTGGCCAGTGCGACCCACAGACGGAAATTGAACGCGCTATCGACTTCGCGCAGTCGACGCGCAGCCAACACGTTTTTCTAAAACCGACCTTTGACGAGGCGCGTGCTGTGGCTGGTCAATTGAACATCCAGAACACGCCGCTCGGTGGGCTGGCGGTATCGATCAAGGACCTCTTTGACGTTGCCGGACAAACCACCAGCGCCGGCTCTGTCGTACTGCGTGACGCCGCACCCGCGACACAGGACAGTCCAGCGGTGTCCAGGTTGCGGCGCGCCGGTGCCGCTTTCATTGGGCGCACCAACATGTCTGAGTTTGCATTCTCGGGAGTTGGCGTCAATCCGCATTTTGGTACCCCGGTCAACGCTTGCCAAACCGACCTGCCCCGCGTTCCGGGCGGGTCATCGTCAGGGGCAGCTGTTTCAGTGGCTAACGGCGCCGCCTTTGTGGGTTTGGGTTCAGACACTGGCGGCTCGATCCGCATTCCGGCGGCACTCAACGGCATCGTCGGTTTCAAAAATACGGCCAGCTTGGTGCCAACCAATGGCGCGATTCCCCTTTCCACCACACTGGACACGGTTTGCGCCCTCACCCGTTCGGTAACCGACGCGATACTAGTCCACGAACTGCTGGCCCAGCGTCGGGTTACGCGCAGCGCGGCTCCCCTCAGCGCCTACCGTCTCGGTGTGGCTGGCACCATGATGCTTGACGGTCTGGACAGCACGGTGGCAAACGCCTGGCAACGCACCTTGCACACATTGCGCAACGCAGGCGCCCATATTGAAGATGTGAAGCTGGTCGAAATCAATGATGTGCAGGAAATCCAGCGCAGCGGTGGCTTCTCGGCCGCCGAAAGCTACACATGGCACCGCCGTTTGCTGAAGGACCACGGTAAATCCTATGACCCGCGCGTCGCCGCCCGCATCCAGCGCGGCGCAACAATGAGCGCTTGCGATTACATCGAACTGCAGGCTGCCCGGCGTCATTGGATAAACCGCATGGAGACGGCCATGCAGAGCTTTGATGCCGTTCTTTCACCGACCGTACCGGTCGTGGCACCCCCAATTGCTGACGTCGCACCCGGGCCTGAACGCGATGATGTGTTTTACCGCGTCAACTCTCTACTGCTGCGCAACACCAGCGTGATCAACCTGCTCGACGGATGCGCAATTTCCATACCTTGCCAGACAGCGGACGAGTTGCCGGTGGGCTTGATGGTGTGGGCCGGTGCCATGTGCGACGATTCGGTGCTCAACATCGCATTTCAAATTGAACAGTTGCTGCGAAGTTGATCACATTCAACCTTTGGACCTGGCCCTCAGGTTCAGGTGGCGATTCAAATACAAGAAAAAAGGGATTCATGAAGATTGCAGTCATTGGTGCCGGCATTATCGGCGTCACCACCGCCTACGAACTAGCCTGCGACGGCCACGAAGTCACGGTCCTGGAACAACGCGGGGCAGCGGCCGAAGAATCAAGTTTTGCCATTGCCGGACTGGTGACGACTGGCTACCTTGCTGCGTGGTCTGCGCAAACTTTTCCGACCAGGTTGATGCAACAAGTGTTGGGCCGCAATGCCGCGCTCAAGATAATTCTGCCACTCTCCAGCGAAGATCTGTCCTGGGTCTGGCAGTGCTATCGCGCCCGCCAGCCTGCCAGTCGTTCGCTGTATTGGGCTCGGTTGCGACAAATGGCACTTTACAGCCGGGAGCGGCTGCACCAAATCACGACAAATTTGAATTTGGAGTACCAACGCAGTGACGGCAGCATGGTGCTGCTGCGATCCGAACGCGACAGAAACGCGATACAGCCGGGACTTCAGATGCTGCGTGATAGCGGCGTCATCTTCAAAGAACTCACACCTCCCGAGGCACGCAAGATTGAACCTGCGCTCAATCCCGACACACCATTTTTTGGCGCCGTACATTTACCCAACGATGAAGTTGGAAATTGCCGCCAGTTTGCCCTTATGCTGAAAAAGGCGGCGCAGCGAATAAACGTAAAGTTTTTGTTCAACGCCACCGTGACTCACATACGCCCAAATGGCGGAATCGCCATTTCCGTTGGTGGCGAAAGCCCACCACATCAGTTTGATGCCTGCGTCATGTGCGCGGGACTGGCGTCGGTCCGGTTGCTGGCACCATTGGGCCTGAAAATTCCGTTGCGGGCGGTGCACGGTTACTCGGTCAGCGCAGCCGTTCGTGAACCGCTTAATGCCCCCCGCAGCGCAGTGATCGATGAACGCTACAAAGTGATCATTACGCGTCTTGGCAATCGCGTGCGAGTGGCGGGTAGTGCCGAAATCGGGGGTTCGCCCGACAGAAAAAACGCCAATGCATTGCAAAATTTGTACCAGGTCTTGCACGACTGGTTTCCTGGCGCAGCCAAGTTGACGGGCGGCGTGCAGGAATGGAAGGGTGGCAGTCCCATGCTGCCTGATGGAAGGCCCATGATTGGCGCCAGCGGCATTGCCGGACTGTGGTTGAATCTGGGACATGGCTTCAATGGTTGGACCCTGAGTTGCGGCTCGGCCAGACTGTTGGCCGACCTGATAAATGGCAAAACACCCGGTTTGGATGTCTGCGGGGATGAGATCGAACCTGCCGCGGATTTAAAGTCGCAAGCCCAATGGGTTGACACAATTCGAGCTTGACGCAAAATTGACGTCCACAGCGCCAACTATTTTCAAAGCTGATCATTGCAGTTGACAGTCGCCACCAGATTGACTACAACCGGGTCGCCATCAAGATAACGCGCAGCGGGTAAGCTGGCGGGGACAACGGCACTGTTATAGGCTTGGCACTTGCGACTGACGAGGCTGGCCCTTTGTTGAAATTTCAAGGGAATCGCATGAAAGTCAGATTTTGGGGAGTGCGGGGTTCTATTGCTTCGCCCGGCCCGAAGACCGCTCGCTACGGAGGTAACACCACCTGTATCGAGATCCGGACTGACAACAACGAGTTGATCATCCTGGACGCCGGCACCGGCATTTTCCCCTTGTCCCAAACCCTGTTGGCCGAACTGCCCATGACTGCCAATGTACTGATCACACATTCGCATTGGGACCACATTCAGGGATTGCCTTTTTTTATTCCAAACTTTATCCCGGGCAACGTGTTGCGATTGCACGGTGCATTTGACCCGGTTTCGGGAAAAAGTGTGGAACAGGTTATGTCTGTGCAACTTCAGTACAGTTATTTTCCGGTCGGCGAGGCCAAAATGAAAGCGCGTATCGAGTACGTGACACTGGCCCAGGAACAGAGTGTGCAGATTGGCTGCGCCACCGTAACGCCTTACCTGATGAATCATCCTGTCATCAATTTCGGCTACCGGGTTGAAGCCAATGGCAAGTCAGTTTTTTTTACCGGTGACCATGAGCCGCCGCAAAATATTTATGAAGTCAATGAAGAAGGCTATGCCGAGTACCAAACCTTTGTTGATCAAAAAGCGGAAAGCATCCTGCGTGCCATGCGCGGCGTCGATGTTTTGATCGCCGACTGCTCTTACACCGCGCAGGAATATCCGGCAAAACAGGGTTGGGGCCACGGCACATTCAACTCCAGTATCCAGTACGCCAAAGACGCCGGTGCCAAGTTATTGTTCTGCACGCATCATGAACCCACCCGCAGCGATGACGCCTTGGACGCGGTCTTTCGCCAAGTGCTGGCCGATAACCCGCCGACGGCCGGTGGACCCGACTATCGACTGGCTCGCGAGGGCGAATACTATGAGTTTTAGGTTTGCTCTGGCTGGCCGCCCCCTTCATGCTGAAAATTGATCCTGGCTCGCGACAAGCCCTTTACAACACGGCTGCAACACGTCAGATTGAGTACACGGCCCAGGCTGGCTTGCCGGCGCACACCCTGATGCAGCGCGCCGGACTGGCAGTAGCGCAACTGTCGCTGGCGTTGGCACCGCACAGCCAGCGCATCTGGGTGGCGTGCGGCCCGGGCAACAACGGCGGCGACGGGTTGGAAGCCGCCATGCACTTGAAGCGCTGGGGAAAACTGCCCAGCGTGACCTGGCTTGGCAGCCCCAGCCAATCCCCCCCGGATGCTGTGATCTCGTACCAACGTGCGTTGGCTGCAGGTGTCGCCTTCACTGAGACAGCGCCACTAAATTGTGATCTCTGCATCGATGCTCTGCTGGGCATTGGTACCAACCTTCGTGCGCCCGAAGGACGCATGGCCGACTGGATCAATACCATGAACGCCAGCGAGGTGCCGGTGCTGGCGGTCGATTTGCCCACCGGTTTGCACGCCGATACCGGAGTCGCTGCGCACCCTGCTGTCAAAGCCCGGCACACGCTCAGCCTGCTGACACTCAAACCCGGTCTATTTACGGCTGATGGACGTGATGTTGCTGGAACGGTGTGGCTGGACCAACTGGGAGTCGTTCAAAGCGGGGCCGCTGAGCAAGCCGTCAGCGCGCCGGTCGCCTGGCTGGCAGGTGCGCCGGTCGCCCAAGCGCGCCAACATGCCTCGCACAAAGGCAGCTATGGTGACGTCGCAGTGGTCGGCGGCGCATCCGGCATGACAGGGGCAGCCTTGCTGGCGGCGTCGGCCGCCCTGCATGCGGGCGCTGGGCGGGTCTTTGTCGGCCTGCTCGATGGCGGCTCTTTGAGTGTCGACAGTCGCCAGCCCGAGCTGATGTTCAGACCGGTAAATGCGCTCGACTTCAGGACCATGGCAGTAGTCTGCGGCTGTGGTGGCGGCGATGCCATTCGCAATCCACTGCCAGAAATGGTGTCCGTATCAGCGCAGCTCGTCATGGATGCGGACGCTCTCAATGCGATCGCCCATGACAGCCAACTGCAAACCTTGCTGATCGCCCGAGGCAGGCGTCTTGCCGCCACCGTGCTGACACCGCACCCCCTGGAAGCCGCCCGCCTGCTGGGTTGCACGGCGTCGCAAGTGCAACATGATCGACTGGCGGCAGCACGCCAACTGGCAGAACACTTCGGTTGCACCGTAGTACTCAAAGGCTCCGGAACTGTTATCGCAGCACCAGGGGAAACGCCGATTATCAATTCCACGGGCAACGCCAGACTGGCCACAGCCGGCACTGGCGATGTACTGGCCGGCATGGTCGGCGCCGGCATGGCAGCCGGACTAACAGCCTTCCAGGCGGCCTGTGCGGCGGTTTACCGTCATGGCCAGCTTGCCGATCAGTGGCCCAACGGTGGCCTGCCGCTGAGCGCCGGAACGCTTTCACAGGCAGTGTGAACACAGCCACTGCCCAGCGCCAGGACCCGTGAGTTCACGGCTGGCAAATTTAGTGCATTTTTTAACCGCGACCGGCAAACGGCATCTTGGTTGCCATCACGGTATGAAACATGACATTCGCCTGCAACGGCAGATTGGCCATGTACAGCACAGACTGCCCGACAATGTTCACATCCATCAACGGTTCAACCGCAACTTCTCCGTTGGCCTGCAAAACTCCCGTTGCCATGCGTTGCGCCATTTCGGTAGCCGCATTGCCGACATCGATCTGACCTACCGCAATATCGTACTTGCGGCCGTCCAGAGAAGCCGCTTTTGTAAGGCCACTTACCGCGTGTTTTGTGGCGCTATAGGCAATTGAATTGGGGCGCGGTGTGGTGGCTGAGATGGAGCCATTATTGATGATGCGGCCACCTCGCGGGTTTTGCGCCTTCATCACCCGAAACGCCTGTTGGATGCACAAAAACATCCCCGTGAGGTTGATGTCCACCACGTTGTTCCACTGCGCCAGCGTCAGGTCTTCCAGAAGAATAGCTGGCGCGTTGACGCCCGCATTATTAAATAGCACATCAACGCGACCAAAGTGTCTGACAGCAGCATCAAACAGAGCCGTCACAGATTCCGGCTTCGAGACATCGGTCGGCACCGCCAGCGCACGCCCAGGAACGTCGACCATGGCAATGAGCTCGGCCAGCGGTTCGGAGCGCCGACCGGCCAGCACCACTTGATAACCATCGGTGAGCAGCGCCAACGCTGCGGCCTTTCCAATACCGGTTCCGGCACCGGTCACGATTGCTACTTTCGAATTTGAAGTCATGTGCGTCCGGTCTATCAATTTGGAAACAATATCGGTGTCATCAGGACCGGCGTCGCGATTTTCGCCCTGAATCTTTGTCCTTTTTCTTGACCGAACCTGACCTGGTGGCCGCCTTCATCGACAGATCGCCAGCTTTACTTACCCGACCCATTGGTGCTGCAACTTTGCGCGCCGGGCGCTTGACTGAAGGTCGGCCCGTCTTGTCTTTCACCTCGGCGTGACCATTTTCGTCACGCATTAAACCTTTGTCTTTAAGGACTCCGCGGGAAATCAATTCCCCACCTTCATGAACCAGTCGGAAATCAATCCTGCGGCCATCCAGATCAACGCGGCTGACCTGCACCTGAACACGCGAACCGATGGCATAGCGCATACCGGTACGCTCACCGCGCAATTCCTGGCGCGCTTCGTCAAAGCGGTAGTACTCGCCGCCCAATTCGGTGATGTGCACCAACCCTTCAACATACATGGCGTCCAGCGTCACGAAAATCCCAAAACTTGTCACTGAACTGACCACGCCGCCATACTCTTCGCCAAGGTGTTCGCGCATGTACTTGCACTTGAGCCAGGCTTCAACATCTCGACTGGCCTCATCGGCCCGACGCTCATTGGCACTGCAATGCATGCCGGCGGCTTGCCAGGCCAGAGTTTCCGGGCTCAACTTTTTAGGCTTTTGCCCCGGCTCGGTGACACGCGCGGCCAACCCTTTTTCAAGCCGTCGTGACAATTTGGCATGGGCTTCGCCCGGTGTCGGCAGCACTGGCAACTGGTATTTGGTCTTGGCCAAAACCGCCTTGATGACACGGTGCACCAACAAATCCGGATAGCGTCGGATCGGACTGGTGAAATGGGTATAGGCATCAAAGGCCAAGCCAAAATGGCCGCTGTTGACGGGTGTGTAGATGGCCTGCTGCATCGAGCGCAACAGCATGGCGTGGATTTGCTGCGCGTCCGGCCGGTCTTTGGTCGCACTGGCAATCGCCTGAAACTCACCTGGCGTCGGTGTATCACTGATCGAAAGTCCCAGGCCCGTGACTTTGAGGTAGTTGCGGAGAATCTCGATTTTCTCCGGCGTCGGGCCCTCATGCACCCGAAACAGTCCTGCATGCTTGCTCTGGCTGATGTAATCTGCACTGCAGACATTGGCCGCCAACATCGCCTCTTCAATCAGCTTGTGTGCATCGTTGCGGGTGCGCGGCATGATTTTCTCAATGCGTCCACTCTCATCGCAAACAATTTGGGTTTCAACCGTCTCGAAATCCACTGCGCCGCGTCGAACGCGTGACTTGAGCAGCGCCCGATACACGTCATGCAGGTTCAGCAAATCGGACACCCGGTCCTTGTGCTTGTGTGCCTCCGGGCCCCGCGTGTTGGCCAGTATCGCGGCCACCTGCGTATAGGTGAAGCGAGCGTGACTCCACATCACTGCCGGGTAAAACTGATAGGCCGAAACCTCGCCCTCCTCCGTCACCATCATGTCGCAGACCATGCACAGGCGCTCGACTTCAGGGTTTAGCGAACACAATCCGTTCGACAATTTCTCCGGCAACATCGGAATGACGCGGCGCGGAAAATACACGCTGGTGGCTCGGTCATAGGCGTCCACGTCAATGCTGGAGCCGGTTTCCACATAGTGGCTGACATCGGCAATGGCTACCAGCAAACGCCAGCCTTTGGCGGCGGATTTGCCTTTGCCGACTTTTACCGGCTCGCAATACACCGCATCATCAAAATCCCGAGCGTCTTCACCATCGATGGTCACCAGGGGCACGTCGGTCAGGTCGACTCGAAACTTTTTGTCTTGCGGGCGCACTTTGTCAGGCAAGGCACGCGCCAATGCAATGCAGGCTTCCGAAAACTCATGCGGAACGCTGTATTTGCGCACTGCTATTTCGATCTCCATGCCGGGGTCGTCAACTTCACCGAGTATTTCCTTGACGCGACCCACTGGCTGTCCATACAAGGATGGCACTTCGGTCAGTTCAACGACGACCACCTGGCCCGGTTTGGCAGAGCCGGTCGCAGCTTTCGGAATCAGCACGTCCTGACCGTAGCGTTTGTCTTCCGGGACCACAATCCAGATGCCACTTTCCTGCAACAGGCGGCCAATGATGGGTTGCGGCGGGCGTTCGATGATTTCCACCACGCGTCCCTCGGGACGACCCTTGCGGTCGCTACGCACAATGCGGACCATGACGCGATCCTTGTGCAGCACAGCGCGCATTTCATTGGGCGGCAAATAGATGTCGGATTCACCGTCATCGCGGGATACAAATCCATGGCCATCGCGGTGACCTTGCACTGTGCCTTGCACTTCATCCAGCAAGCCGCTGGTTTGGCTACTATTCTTGATACAATCGCTCTCTTTCCTGAAATGCCCAGGTGGCGGAATTGGTAGACGCACTAGTTTCAGGTACTAGCGAGTAACTTCGTGGGGGTTCGAGTCCCTTCCTGGGCACCAATATAAATGAAATGGTCAAATGGCTCGCCTTAAAAAGGTTGAGCCAGGAGATCGTGCCCTTGTGTTGCCACAATTCGGGCCTTGGTAAATTCACCCACCCGCAAAGTTTTACTGATTTTTTCTGGTGGCAACAATTTCACCAGACCATCAATCTCCGGCGCGTCGGCATAAGACCTTCCAACACCGCCCTTCTTGCCCAAGCCTGGCGCAGAGTCCACCAGCACCTGCATGGTAGAGCCTACGCGCTGGCGTAACTTGGCAACCGATATCGCTTCGGCCACCGCCATAAAGCGCTCACGCCTTTCTTCTCTTAATTCGGCCGGCAGCATGCCTGGGATGTCGTTGGCAGCCGCGCCCGCCACAGCGCTATAGGCAAAGCATCCGGCACGGTCAATCTTCGCTTCGCGCATGAAATCGAGCAGATGCTCAAACTCTTCTTCTGTCTCTCCCGGAAAGCCCGCTATGAAAGTGCTGCGCACCACAATATCGGGACATGCTTCACGCCAGTGCTGTAGGCGCTCCAGATTTTTCTCACCACTGGCCGGACGTTTCATGCGCTTGAGTACCTCCGGGTGACTGTGCTGCAGGGGCACGTCAAGATAAGGCAACACTTTGCCGGTGATCATCAAGGGAATGACCGCATCCACACTCGGGTACGGATAAACGTAGTGCAAGCGAACCCATGCGCCATAGGGCTGTGCCATGTCGCCCAGCGCCTGCACCAACTCCAGCATCCGCGTCTTGATCGGTTTGCCGTCATAAAATCCGGTGCGATATTGGACGTCAACACCGTAGGCCGAAGTATCCTGGCTGATCACCAATAATTCCTTGACCCCGCCTTCAAACAAAGCACGCGCCTCCACCAGCACATCACCTATTGGCCGCGACACCAGATCGCCCCGCATCGAGGGGATGATGCAAAACGTACACCGGTGGTTGCAGCCTTCGCTGATCTTGATATAGGCGTAATGTCGGGGTGTCAGCTTGATTCCTGCCACACCAAACGCATTTGGCACCAAATCGATAAATGGATGGTGCGGTTTCGGCAAATTGGCATGCACCGCATCCATCACTTCTTGTGTCGCCTGCGGGCCGGTCACCGCCAACACGCTGGGGTGCATTTGCCGTATCAAATTGCCACCACCTTCACCCTGTTTGGCACCCAGGCATCCGGTAACGATGACCTTGCCATTTTCGGCCAAAGCTTCGCCAATGGTGTCCAGGCTTTCCTTGACGGCATCATCGATAAAGCCACAGGTGTTGACGATGACAAGATCGGCGCCGTGGAATGTTTTGGAGGTCTGATAGCCCTCGGCACTTAGCTGCGTGAGGATCAGTTCGGAATCGGTCAGCGCCTTGGCGCAACCGAGGCTGACAAAGCCGATTTTAGGTGCTGTATTATTTTTTGAAATGACTTCGCTCATGCCTCAATTGTCCCAGCATTCTGGCGCTTCAGGATTTGATGCCGAAAGCCCCGAGAACCTGCTCAGTCTGTTTTTGCATCTGCTCATGCATTTTTGCCAGGACATTGTTTGACTGCTCCAGATTCCCCCCCATCATTCCCTGCAACACTGGCGACTGCAGGGTCATGAACTGAGTCCACATTTCTGGCGTCAATCCCTTCGACTTTTCTCCGACTTTCGCTTGAATATCCATCAGTGACTGGATATTTTTTTCCAGATAGCCACCCATAAATCCCTGCAAGGCGTGTCCATAAAAACGGATCACACTGGCCAGCACGGGTGCGGTAAACATGGGCGATCCATTGGCTTCTTCCTCAAGAATGATTTGCAACAGGATGCTGCGCGTCAGATCTTCTCCGGTTTTGACATCACGAACGACGAAGGTCTCGCTGTCCATCACCAACTGCTTGACTTCTGTCAGCGTTATATAGCTCGATGTATCCGTGTCATATAGCCTGCGATTGGGATACTTTTTGATCACGCGCTGCGAGACTCCTGCCCCAGCGGTCTTCTTGTTTTGCATCTGTGCTCCTGCGGATCAGCAATGCGCCGAATAAAATTTATTGCACCGCAATACATTTTAGAGAGTCGCTCTTTGCTATGCCCCAAGGTTTACCCTGACACCCAGAAATGAAGACCGGATACAGCAGGCAAGCGACAGTCACCCAAGATCAGCGCGCAAAACGATTTGACTTTGTCATTTGATTCGATGGCACCACACCGCGAAACTTTTCGGTGATGTTTGAGAGTGTCGCAGCCGCGACGGATTCGCCGCAATATGCCGACAACTGAGCCATCAAATCAATGCGCAAATACCAAAGCGTTTGAATGCTTGGCGCATAGCGCACTTTGTCCCAGATCGTGGATTGAGTGGCTTTCCCGTCCAGAAATTCTGTCATGCTGTCGAGCATTGCCTGGCGGATGCCTTCAATACGACTTTCAAAGTCGATATTCGACGCGGGTTCACCTATCAAGCCGATCAAGCTGGTGGTAAAGCGGGAAATAATCGAAGTCATAGTTTTTGAATTGCGGCTTCACAGACGCCCAAATTGACGCCTTGCGAACCGGTATTCTCAACTGTGATTCTTAGGCAATTCTTAAGACTGTCTACGACAGACGCCCTTGCGCCAATCGCAATTGCCGCCCACACCGTGCCGCCAAAGTTTCATCATGGGTGACGACGATGAAAGCGGTACCCTGTGTTCTGGCCAATTCCAGCATCAGTTCAAACACAGCGTTGGCGGTGCTGCGGTCCAGGTTTCCGGTGGGTTCATCGGCCAGCACACAAGCCGGCTGCGTGACCAGGGCGCGGGCAATCGCCACACGCTGGCGCTCGCCACCCGAGAGTTCAGCCGGGCGATGATGCAGGCGGTCCTGCAGGCCCACACTGGCCAGCATGGTTGCGGCGGTCATGGCAGAGTCTTCAGTCGACTGGCGTCGAATCCACAGCGGCATGGCCACGTTGTCCAAAGCATTGAATTCAGGCAGCAAGTGGTGAAACTGGTAGACAAAGCCGAGGTATTGATTGCGCAGGCGACCTTGCTCGGCTGCACTGCGGCGCGCCAGATCCTGCCCATTCAGCCAGACCGAACCACTGTTAGGTGCATCAAGCCCGCCCATCAGGTGCAGCAGGGTACTTTTTCCGGATCCTGAAGCACCAAGGATGGCCAGCGTTTCGCCCGCTCGCACCTCCAGGTCAACGCCTTGCAGCACCGTCACGTCCAGTCGGCCCTCGGTAAAGCGCTTGGTGAGAGCGCGGGCGCTTAAAACGACCGCTTCGCCGCTGGGCCGCCCCATGGCGAAGGACGCCCCCTCGGGGCTGAGGGCGGCGGCTCCGGGCGCGCCCATGCTCGCCTGGACAGCCCGAAGAGGAGTCGGCTCGGACGACTCCGCGGCCTGCAAGGCCAGCGCACCGGGATTGGAGGCAATATCACTCATAACGCAGCGCCTGCGCCGGATTGACCTGGGAAGCGCGCCAACTGGGGTAGAGCGTGGCCAGAAAAGCCAGCACCAGCGAGATGACGGCAATTGGCACAATGTCGGCCTGCTGCGGGTCGCTCGGCATGCGGCTGATGAGGTAAATGTCTTTCGGCAAAAAACTCGCGTTGAACAAGTGCTCCAATGCCGGCACGATGACGTCGATATTGAAGGCCACGCCCAGTCCCAGAGCCAAACCGGCAACGGTTCCGATGACACCCACCATGGCACCCTGCACTACAAAAATGCCCATGATGCTTTGCGGGCTGGCACCCAGGGTGCGCAAAATGGCAATGTCAGCGCGCTTGTCGGTCACCGTCATCACCAGGGTTGACACCAGGTTGAAAGCAGCCACCGCCACAATCAGCGTCAGGATGATGAACATCATGCGTTTTTCGACCTGCACGGCAGCAAACCAGGTACGGTTCTGCCGCGTCCAGTCGCGCACCAGCAAGTCACCGGTCAGGCTGCGTGCCAGTTGGGCGCCCACATCGCGCGCCTGCTGCAAGTCCTTGAGCTTGAGCCGCACGCCGGCGGGACCTTCAAGGCGGAAAATCCTGGCTGCGTCTTGCACGTGCATCAAGACCAATGAAGAGTCGTATTCGAAGTGGCCGGAGTCAAAAGTGCCCACCACAGTCATCTGCTTGAGGCGCGGCACGATGCCGGCCGGCGTCACCTGCCCGCTGGGCGCCACCAGTGTGACCTTGTCGCCCAGGCGCGCACCCAGACTGCGGGCCAGTTCAGCACCCAGCAGCACACCAAATTCACCCGGAACCAGGCGCTTCAAGCCGGTGTTTTTCAGCTCGACGGCGAGATCGGTCACCTCAGGTTCCAGAGCCGGATCAATACCCCGAACCATGGTCCCCTTCATATCCTCACCGCGCGCCAACAACGCTTGGGCTTCTATAAAAGGCGCGGCGCCGACCACCTCCCGATTGGCCCGCACCTCAGCCAGTGTGCGAGCCAGATCCGGCAAGGCAGCACCATTGGGCGCGAAGATCTCGATGTGTGACACCACACTCAGCATACGGTCACGCACCTCCTTCTGAAAACCGTTCATGACCGAAAGAACAATGATCAGCGCCGCCACGCCCAGGGCTATGCCCAGCATGGAAACCCCTGAAATGAACGAGATAAAACCGTTGCGCCGCGTCGCACGACCGGCTCGGGTATAGCGCCAGCCAAGAATGAGTTCGTAAGGAATTTGCATAGCCCGACCGGGATGGAAACAGCCGCCATTGTGGCATCCCGCACAATCGGGTGATGCACCTCCTGATTCCATTCGCCCAATGCAGCTCTGAAGGATGCGCCGCGGCTTTGCGCAGCCTCAAACTACCCCATCTTGAAAAGCTGCTGTCGCGCATGAAACCTGAGTCACTGGACTCAGGCGATGAGTTCAGTCTGTCGCCCCCACACGAACGCGCTTTGGCCCGCGCGGTCGGTTTGCCGGTCGCCGATGGACAGATTGCATGGGCCGCGGCGCAAGCCCGGCCGGCCGGCGCTGCCTGGGGATTCGTCACGCCCTGCCACTGGCGAGCCGGTGCCGGGCAGGTCGCGATGGGAGGCGCTACGCTGCCCGATTTCTCCGAGCAGGAGTCGCAGACCCTGCTGGCAGCCATGCGACCCTACTTTGAAGAAGACGGGATCACGCTGCACTACCGTGAGCCGAACTGCTGGCTGGCCCAAAGCGAATTGTTTGAGGGTCTGGCAACCGCTTCGTTGGACCGCGTGGTGGGGCGCAGCATAGAGAGATGGATGCCGCGTGGTGCCAGTGCCACCCGGCTGCAGCGGCTGCAAGCTGAAATGCAAATGTTGCTCTACACCCACCCCGTCAATGATGCCCGCAGCGCACGCGGCGTGCCAGAAGTCAACTCGTTCTGGCTCAGTGGCACCGGCGCCCTGCCGCCTGCCGCAGGCGAGCCCGTCGGCACAACGTCGCCTTTGGTAGTGAGTTCGCTGCGCGACGCTGCGCTCAGAGAAGACTGGGCTGCCTGGGCGCACGCCTGGGCAACGCTGGACGGCACCAATTGCGTCGCACTATTGCAGGCGCTGGACCAAGGCGGCGCCAGTCAATTAACACTTTGCGGTGAACGAAACGCGCAGACCTTTTGCGCCAGCCCGACAAGCCTTTTGACTCGCTTGCTTGGACTGTCTAGCACCGCGCGCGCGTCAACGGCTCTTGAAAAGTTATGAAAATAGTTGTCCGCGACGTGCCACCACGCAGCGCCTGGGCACTGGAGCAGGCCGGCATTCACCCGTTGCTGGCCCAACTCTATGCGGCACGCGGCGTACTGAGCCCGCTAGAACTTGACGATGGCCTGGCGCGCCTCATCGCGCCGGACACCCTGCGGGGCGCGCAAGCTGCGGCCACACTGCTGGCTGACGCCATTGGCCTGGACCGGAAAATCTGCATCGTGGCCGACTACGACTGCGACGGCGCCACCGCCTGTGCGGTCGCCATTCGGGGCCTGCGGCTACTGGGTGCCCGGCACGTCAGCTACATCGTGCCCGATCGGGTGGTCGATGGCTATGGTTTGACGGCCCCGATCTCGCAACGTGTCAAGGACAGCGGAGCCGACCTGCTGATCACGGTGGACAACGGTATTGCCAGCTTTGAAGGGGTCGCCCGAGCCCGTGCTCTGGGACTGCAAGTGCTGGTGACAGATCACCACCTGCCCGCCAGCGTCAATGACCAGATCGTGCTGCCCGAGGCCGATGTCATCGTCAATCCGAATCAGCCGGGCTGCCCGTTCGAGAGCAAATCCATCGCCGGTGTCGGAGTCATGTTTTATGTGCTGCTGGCGCTGCGCGCCGAATTGCGGCAACGTGGCAGCTTTGATGCAACTACGCAGCCCAAATTGGATGCGCTGCTGCCGCTGGTTGCGCTCGGCACGGTGGCCGATGTAGTCAGACTCGACGCCAACAACCGCCGTCTTGTCGCGCAAGGTTTGAAGCGGGTGCGCGCACTTGCCATGCCGGCCGGACTGGCGGCTCTCTTCAGTGCCGCTGCACGTCAGGCCGAAGTCGCCACCACCTTCGATTTTGGCTTTGCCGTGGGGCCGCGCATCAATGCGGCGGGTCGCCTGTCAGACATGACGCTGGGTATTGAGTGCCTGCTCACCGACGACCCGACGCGCGCCACCGAGTTGGCCAGAACACTCGATGGCATCAACCGGGAACGACGCGAAATTGAAGGCAGTATGCGCGAGCAGGCGCTGGCCATTGCCGAAGCGCTGTTTCAGGACGAACAAGCGCCGCCACCAGCGATTTGCGTGTTCGACCCCGACTTTCATGAAGGCGTGGTGGGCATCGTGGCGTCGCGCATCAAGGACAAGCTACACCGTCCGACCTTTGTTTTTGCGCGCAGCAAGGCACCGGGCCACGAGCATGAGCTTAAAGGTTCCGGGCGCTCCATCGCCGGCTTTCATTTGCGCGACGCGCTGGACCTGGTGGCCAAGCGCTACCCCGCTGTGCTGCTGCGCTTTGGCGGCCACGCGATGGCCGCTGGCTGCACCCTGGCAAGCGCCAATTTCGACACCTTCGAGCGCGCTTTGAAAGAGGTCGCCCAACAATGGCTGGATGCCGCCACGCTGACACGCCGGACGGATACCGACGGACCACTCAAACCGGAGTACCGCCGGGTTGAGTTGGTGGACGTATTGCATAAACAGGTGTGGGGCCAAGGCTTTGCGCCGCCTACTTTCAGCGAAGAACTTGAAGTAGTGTCGCAACGCCTGGTGGGAGAAAAACACTTGGCCCTCAAACTCAAACATCAGGGCCAGCCGGTGGACGGCATCTGGTTTGGTCATACCGAGCCGCTACCCGAGCGCGTCAAACTCGCCTTCCGTCTCGACGCCGACGCCTGGAATGGCATACGAAGGGTTCGCTTCCTGGTCGAGGCAGCAGAGTCTTAAGACGTCGTGCAACCTGGCGGCGTCAGCGCGATTCAAATCATCGCAGCGAGACAACTTACTTTCTTCTTAGCATTTAATAAAATACGATAATAAATATCAATAAATATCAATAAATCCATTACAATTGTCACAAATTGATTCAACTAACCGAAAAGATCCCAGTTCGGGAACCACTCATGCAAACCAACAGTGTTGAAAAGACCTTTTGCACCACCCGCGAAGCGGCGGCGCTGCTGGGGGTGTCTGTTGGCACTGTGCAACTATGGGTCGAAAACGGTCTGCTCAAGGCATGGAAGACGAGCGGGGGTCACCGTCGGGTGCTGCGCCATTCGCTTGAACTATTGCTGCACAAAAAGTCGGACCTGCCGAATGGGGAACTGCAGGGCGCAACTGCACAAGGCAGGTCAGACCGACTGCGAGTGATAGTGGTCGAGGATGACGCCGCTTTGCGCCATCTCTACGAGGTCCAACTGGCGCGATGGCCGATGCGACCGGAAGTCACCGCCGTCGACAATGCGGTCAGCGCCCTGTTGCTGATGGGCCGCGGCGGGCCTGACTTGTTGATCACTGATCTGCGCATGACTGGCATGAACGGCTTTGAGATGGCACGCCTGCTCAGAAAAGCGCCCGAAGCCGCGAACACGACCATTGTTGTCGTTACCGGACTCAGCAGCGCGGAAATTGAGCGCCACGAACCTATTGCCGCAGGCGTTGAGGTGCTGCCCAAACCCGTTCCCTTTGAGCGCCTGCTTGCAATCGCAACCAACATTGTCAAAACCAAATCCAAATAACCCACCCCATTCAGGAGATCAATCCATGGCCACCATTCTGATTGTTGACGACCACTCCGACATTCGCCGTCTGCTCACTCTTTCACTGAACAAGGCATTCGACATTCTTGAGGCGCCAGATGGTGCAAGTGCAATGGATGTGATTCGACATCAGCATCCGGACGCCGTATTGCTTGACATCATGATGCCCGGCGAGATCGACGGAATGCAAGTTCTCCACGCCATCAAGACTGACCCCAAAACCTCGGCTACTCTGGTCGTCATGATTTCTGCGCGCGGCCAGACATCAGATCATGAGGCAGCCAGCAAATTAGGTGCGGACGCATATTTCGTCAAACCCTTCAGTCCGCTGCATGTTGTGAAGTGGCTACAGGACAGGTTGCTGTGAGCACAGCAGATTCAGAATCAACCCGCGTCTTGCAGGCGGACGGCAGGCCACGCCAACCCGAGCCGATAACTCGGAGCTAACACCCCACATGCCCGGCATCGATATGGATCACACCCTCGCCAAACACCGGCGCACTCTGCTATTGCTTTGGCTTGCGGCTGGCGCATTGTTACTGATGAACTGGTGGCAGGTGTTTAGCCTGGTCAGTGAAAGCCGGGTCCGGGAAATCACCGCGGCCCAGCGTGATTTAGCCAACCTCACCCGCGTCAGCCAGGAGCAAGTGAACCGCACGCTGCGCAGTGCCGACCAGGTCATCCGCTTTGTCCAATCGAGTTATCTTGCCATCGGTGACCGCCTTGACCTGGCGTCTTTGAGCGCGAAAGGCGTGATAGACAACGAAATCTTTAATCAGGTGGGTGTCATCGACGCGAAGGGTATCTATGTCCTGTCCAACCTTCCAATGGCAACGCGGCTCGACCTGTCGGACCGGGAGCATTTCAAGGTTCACGTCGGCGCCGATACTGGCGAGCTGTTCATTTCCAAACCCGTCATTGGCCGAGCCAGCGGCAAATGGTCGATTCAATTGACCAGACGTATCACCCGACCCAATGGTGAATTCGCTGGCGTGGTGGTGATTTCAATTGACCCGAGCTATTTTTCACACTTTTACGGCGAGCTCAACCTGGGGCAGCATGGGCTCTCGGGTTTGTATGGACTTGATGGCATTGCACGGGTACGCAAGATTGGTGACAAGGAAGAGTTTGGCACCGTTGCGGCTGCGGCGCCGATGTTCAAACAAATTGCAAATGGAGCCCTGTTTGGCTCTTATGTGCAGCCCTCGGTCGTTGACGGAGTCGAGCGCCTCTATTTCTACCGCAAGATACCGAACTACAGGCTGGTGGTGGTGTCGGCTGTTGAGATGCAAGGTTTGCTGAGCAACCATCTGCGCGCCCGCAATGCCTTGTGGTTGCAGGCGTCGCTGCTTAGTTTGCTGATCCTGGCCCTGGCAGCTGCACTGACCCGCCAACTGCAACAAATCCGGCGCGAAATGGTGACGCGCCAAACAGCGTTGGTGGAGTTTCAGACTCTTACCGAGCAGCTCGACACCATATTTACACTGAGTCCGGACGGCATTGTTTCCTTTGACCGGCAGCTCCGTGTCAAGCACTTCAATCCGGCCTTTGTCAGGATAGTGGCGCATGGGGCCGATCTGTTGCAAGGACAGACAGAGGAAGAATTTTCTGCCTGGTTAGCCAAACTATGCAAACCGGGAAGTACCTTTACCGGCATCGCCAGAATGCGCTCGCAGATCAGCCGGGACAAGCCCGACGCTCGCCAGTTTGTCGAGATTGACAACAACGGCAGGCGGGTGTTGCAGATAGGTATGCGCTGCAGCGAATCGGTGGCCGTGTCACAAATTCTGTATTTTCGGGATGTGACGCGCGAAACCGAAATCGATCAAATGAAAAGCGAGTTTCTTTCTACTGCGGCGCATGAGCTTCGCACACCGATGGCGAGCATTTTCGGATTCGCAGAACTCTTGCAATCGCTCGAAGTTGACGCCAGTTCGCAGCGTGAATTTGCGAGCATTATTTACCGGCAATCCAAACTAATGGCCACCATCCTGGACGACTTGCTCGACTTGGCCCGGATCGAAGCGCGTCGCGACCAGGATTTTCGATACACACGGGTTTTGCTGCAGGAACTGGTGACAGACCTGGTCAAAGGTTTTGTGCGAACGCCGGGTCGCCCCGAGCCAGAACTGTCCATGCCGGTGCAGCCGCTATTTGTGATGGCCGACGCCGGCAAACTGCGCCAGGCGATCCTCAACGTGCTTTCCAACGCCTACAAATACTCCCCTGACGGCGGCCCAATATTATTGACAATAGAACGCAAGTACGACGCGCGGCAGCAGTCACTGGCAGTGATCGAAGTTACCGATCAGGGTATTGGCATGACCGCCGAACAGACCAGCCGCGTGTACGAACGCTTTTACCGTGCCGACGCATCCGGCAAGATCGCCGGCACTGGCCTGGGCATGAGTATTACCAAAGAAATCGTGGAGCTGCATGGCGGCACGATCAACCTCCGCAGCACGTTCGGTCAGGGCACCTGCGTCAGTCTGTGCCTGCCACTGCCGGCCAACTCTGATTGAGGAGATCCACCATGGACCTGTTTTCACCTGTCAAGCCAAGCATCCTGATTGTGGATGACACGCTGGAGAATTTTTCGCGACTCGCCGACCTGCTGCTGGAGCGTTACACCATCAAGTCCGCCAGCCGCGGCAGGGGTGTCTTTGAAGCAGTAGTTGAAGAACAACCCGACTTGATCCTGTTTGACATCATGACCCCGGACCATGACGTCTACGATGTTTGCAAGTCGATCAGGACAAGTCCGTTGACCTGTCAAATCCCGATCTTCTTTCTTGCAGACGAGGCGGACACACAAAGCGAGCAGATCGTGGCAGCAATCGATACCCTGGAGTGTCTGCGCCGCAACATGAATTCGAGCGCGTTTCTGGCACGGATCAAGTCCCGAATCGATGCAACCGACAAAGCCAAAACCGTGCGCACCAACAACAGATACCTGGAGATCAAAGTCGCGCAGCATGCAAGCCAATTGGATGCAATACAAAACGTGACAATTTTGGCGCTGACGTCGCTTGCCGAAACACGCGAAACCTGCAATCACTTGAAGCGAACCCAGGAATATGTGCGTGCCTTGTGCGAGCAACTGCGCGGTCACCCGCGATTTTCAGACTATCTTAGTCCGGGACATATTTATTCACTGGTCAAATGCGTGCCGCTTCACGATATCGGCAAGGTAGGTATCCCTGACCGGATCTTGTTGAAGCCTGGACGTTTGGAACCTGACGAGTTTGAAATTATGAAAACTCACGCTGCATTGGGTCGTGACGCTATTGCCAGTGCCCAGTCGGCTGTCGACGACAACAGTGAATTCTTCGATATTGCCAAGCAAGTCATCTATTCGCACCACGAAAAATGGGATGGCTCCGGCTATCCGCAGGGTTTGGCGGGCGACGCAATTCCGATTCCGGCCCGATTGATGGCGTTAGCCGATGTATACGACGCACTCCTCAGCCTTCGCGCCTACAAGAACAGCATGACACATGCACAGGCAGCACAAATCATTCTCGAAGGACGCGGCAAACATTTTGACCCGGACGTGGTCGACGCATTTGTGGCACTGATGCAGGAGTTTCAGGTCATTGCCGGCCACTTTACCGGTGCCGATCTTGACTTGCTGCAAACGGCCGCCCATTCAGCAAGGGCTGTGGGCGCTGACCGACCATGACGAAATAAACATCCACAGCATTTTTGGTCAGGGCACCTGCATCAGTCTGTACCTGCCAGACGACTCCAACTAAAAGATACACCATGGACCTGTTTACACCTGCCAAACCAAGCGTTCTTGTATTCGACGACTCGCCGAGCCTTTTTTCTGAGCTTGCCGACTTGTTGGCTGAAAAGTACGAGCTCAAGGCTATCGACCGACGGGGCAATGCATTCTTAACCATTCTGGATAAAAAGCCGGATCTGATTCTGCTTGACTTCATAGAGTCAGACATCGACATCTACGACCTTTGCCGACACCTCAAGTCGAACCCTGTGACAAGTCACATTCCAATTATTTGCATCACAAACAATGCTGATCTCCATAGCGATCTGGTTGTCGCGGCCCTGGGTGTACTGGATTGTGTAACCCGCCCGGTTGATGCAGCGAAGTTGATGTCCTGGATGAAAGTCCGATTGGCAGACGCAGCGATTGCAAAAACCATGCGCACCAATAACGAATACCTTGAGCAGGAGGTGATCAAACGCACCGAGCAGTTTGCCGCGCTGCAGGATACTACTATTTTGGCGCTGGCGTCGCTGGCCGAGACACGTGACACCGAAACTGGAAAGCACCTTCTGCGGACCAAGGCCTACGTGCAAGCCTTGTGCGAGCGCCTGAGCGGGCACCCGCGATTTTCCGAAGAACTGACCCCAAACAGGGTGGTCATGATAGTCAAATGCGTGCCGCTGCATGATATCGGCAAGGTCGGCATCGAGGACCGAATCTTGTTGAAACCCGGACCTTTGACGATCGATGAATGTGCAATTATGAAAACCCACACGACGCTGGGTCGAGACGCCATTGCCAATGTACAGGAGGACACGAGCGAACTGTTCGAGATTGCCAAACAAATCATCTATTCGCATCATGAGAAGTGGGATGGGTCGGGCTATCCGCAGGGTTTGTCCGGGGATGCCATTCCGATCGCCGCCCGCCTGATGGCAGTTGCCGACGTTTACGACGCACTCATCAGTCGGCGTGACTACAAGGAGTCTTTGTCTCACGAGCGCGCCACACAGATCATTTTCGAAGGGCGAGGCACACACTTCGACCCGAACGTTGTCAATGCATTTTTACAATCGAATGACGAATTTCAAGCCATCGCCGTTCGCTTTGCCGATGCCGAACCGAAGTTGCCGCGAAGCTCCTCCCTCTAACAACGGCCGTGGTCTAGAATCGTTCGGTGACCTCCACTCTGAACGCCGATCTTCATTGCCATTCCGTCGTCTCCGACGGCACTCTGACACCCGAAGCCCTTGCCGCACGCGCCAAAACCAATGGCGTAGAGCTGTGGGCACTGACCGACCATGACGAAATCGGGGGGCAGGCGCGGGCCGCAGCCGCTGCCAGGGCGATCGGTCTGCACTACCTGACGGGTGTCGAGATTTCGGTCACCTTTATTCATCAAACAGTTCATATCGTGGGTTTGGGATTCGATGCGAAAAATCCGGCTCTGCAACTCGGACTGGTGCAAACCCGGGGTGGGCGCGGACAGCGGGCCAAGGCGATGTCGGATGACTTGGCCAAAGTTGGCATTCGGGGCGCTTATGAAGGCGCCTTGAAGTTTGCCGGTAACCACGAGTTGATTTCACGCACCCACTTTGCCCGCTTTCTGGTGGAGAGCGGCGTCTGCCGGGAAACCAACGAAGTGTTCCGCAAATACCTGACTGAAGGCAAGCCCGGCTACGTGGAACACCGCTGGGCCAGCCTGAAAGACGCGATTACCTGGATCACGCAGGCTGGCGGCGTTGCCGTCATTGCGCACCCGGCCCGCTACAAATTCAGCGCCAACGAGGAATTTGCTCTTTTCAGCGAGTTCAAGGCCCATGGCGGTCTGGGCGTCGAAGTGGTCACCGGTAGCCACACTGCTGCCGAATACCTGAGCTACGCCGACACCGCCCGCGAATTTGGCCTGGCGGCATCGCGTGGCAGCGACTTTCATAGCCCCAACGAGAGTCACACCGAATTGGGCACGCTGCCCAATCTGCCAGACCATTTAACACCGGTGTGGGAACTGCTATCCGACCGAATTCAAAACCCCACTGACAGCGACCCCGGGGCATCCGCCTCAACGGGTCTCTGATTTTCCCGTGTCGTTCATGCGCACCCCGCAGGGTGCGGGTGTCTTGCTGATTGTCATTGCCGCATTGGCCTTTGCCGCACTCGACACTGCGACCAAACACGCCACCACACTGGCTCCGGTACTGATGCTGCTCTGGTTTCGCTACCTGTTTCAGGCCGTAGTGACCTTCATCATGCGCTTTCCGGTGCAACGGGGAAAGTTGTTTGCCACCCGCAACCCGCGCTTTCAGACGCTGCGCGGTGTGCTGCTGCTGATCACCAGCGCCTGTTCATTCTTTGGCCTGCAATATTTGCCGGTTGGCGAGTTCACTGCCATGGTGATGTTGTCGCCCCTGGTGGCCACGGCGCTGGCGGCGTGGGTGCTGAAGAACCATGTCTCAAGCCGGCGCTGGCTGTTGATGGCGGCTGGCTTGTGCGGGGTTCTGCTGGTCATCCGTCCGGGTGGACAGGTGTTCAGTTGGGCTTTGCTGTTTCCAGTGCTGCTGGTGAGCGCCTACGGCTGGTTTCAAGTGCTGACCAGCCGCCTGAGCGGAGAAGAAAACACCTACACCACCCACTTTTACACCGGCTTGGTGGGCGCACTGGTGATGAGTCCGGTCGTCGTTTTCAGCTGGAACACGCAAGCCCTGCTGGCACACTGGGGCTGGTTTATTCTGATCGGCTTTTTGGGAACCTTCGGTCACCTGATGTTAATCCGCGCCTACCTGCGAGCGTCTGCCCCGGTGCTGATGCCTTACCTGTACACGCAAATAGCCTTCGCCACACTTTCCGGCTGGCTGGTGTTCGACCACGTCCCCGATGGGTTGGCCTGGCTTGGCATTGCCGTGATCGCCGCCAGCGGCGTCGGCAACGCCTTGCTGTCGGCTCACGAGATGGCAAGATATCTCCCGCTTGAAAGCGAATCCAGAGCGCCAGGCTAGCCCGACATTCGCCGACAATACGCCCATGGCCCAACTGTTTGAAGTTCACCCCGACAATCCGCAAGCGCGCTTGCTCAAGCAGGCCGTCGCGCTGCTTGATAAAGGCGACATTCTGGCAGTCCCGACCGATTCCAGCTACGCTCTGGTTTGCCATCTTGACGACAAGGTGGCGGCCGACAAGCTGCGCCGCATCCGGGGTGTTGATGACAAACACCACCTGACCCTTTTGTGCCGCGACCTGAGCGAACTGGCCAACTACGCGCGGGTCGACAACCAGCAATTCCGGCTCATCAAATCAGCCACCCCGGGGCCTTACACCTTCATTCTGGAAGCCAGCAAAGAGGTACCCCGCCGCCTGAGCCACCCCTCGCGAAAGACCATTGGCCTGCGGGTACCTGACCACAAGGTGTTGCAAACGCTGCTGGCACTGCACCAAGTGCCCTTGCTGGCGACGACTCTGATCCCTCCCGGTGAAAGCGAGCCGATCAATGACGCGCAAGACATTTTGGAACGTTATAAAAACCAGATTGCGGCCGTCATCAGTGCCGGTGCCTGCGCGCTGGAACCGACGACAGTCGTTGACTTGACCAGCGGCGAACCGGTGCTTATTCGCCACGGGCGCGGTGCGCTGGCGGCTGTCGGTCTTTAAAACCCGGTCTCTGAGACAATGGCCCGATGGATATTGCACAACTCATTCAAACGGTCGCCATTTATGCCCTGCCGGTTCTGTTCGCCATCACCATCCATGAGGCGGCACACGGCTATGCAGCACGCCATTTTGGTGACAACACGGCTTACATGCTGGGGCGAATCACGCTCAACCCGCTAAAACACATAGACCCTGTCGGCACCCTCCTGATGCCACTGCTGTTGTACTTTGCGACCTCCGGCGCCTTTCTGTTCGGCTATGCCAAGCCGGTGCCGGTGCGCTTTGGCAAACTGCGCAACCCGAAGCGCGACATGATCTGGGTGGCGCTGGCCGGGCCGGGTGTCAATTTCCTTCAGGCCCTTTTGTGGGGTGCCCTGTTTTATGTACTCAAAGGCACTGACATAACCGAGCCCTTTTTTCTCAAAATGGCACAGGGTGGCATTTTGGTCAATCTAGTAATGTTTGCCTTCAATTTGTTCCCGCTGCCACCCCTGGACGGAGGCCGGATTCTGGTCGGTCTGCTGCCCTACCGACAGGCAGAACTGGTATCCCGCGTTGAGCCCTGGGGATTTTTCATCGTCATGGGACTGGTCATCGCCGGGGTCGTCAGCACGCTGTGGATGCAACCCTTGATGGCCCTGAGCTACTGGCTGTTGGATATATTACTGACCCCGATCGCCATGCTTTTTGGCTAGGCCAACGCAACACTGCAGAAAAGTATTTTCTTCATGAGTTCCAAACGATTCCTGACTGGCATCACGCCTTCCGGCACACCCCATTTGGGCAACTATGTAGGCGCCATCCGACCATCGGTGCAAGCCAGTTTAAGGACTGATGTCGAGAGTTTTTACTTCCTGGCCGACTACCACGCCTTGATCAAGATCGATGAGCCATCGCGCATCCAGCGCTCCACGCTCGAAATTGCCGCCAGTTGGCTAGCCGCCGGGTTGGACCCCGAGCACGTCACCTTCTATCGTCAGTCTGATATTCCTGAAATTCCGGAACTCACCTGGTTGTTGACCTGCGTAACCTCCAAGGGTTTGCTGAATCGGGCGCACGCCTACAAGGCGGCAGTGGACCAAAATACAACCGCGCAACAGGAACCGGACGCCGATGTGAATGCCGGGCTCTTCATGTACCCGGTGCTGATGGCAGCCGACATTTTGATGTTCAACGCCCACCAGGTGCCGGTCGGACGCGACCAGGTCCAGCACATCGAGATGGCGCGCGACATTGCACAGCGCTTCAACCATCTGTACGGCGAGCACTTTACCTTGCCCGAGGCCGCCATTGAAGACAGCGTGGCCACCTTGCCGGGTCTGGACGGGCGCAAGATGAGCAAGAGCTACGACAATCACATTCCACTTTTTGCGCCGCGCGAAGATTTGCGCAAACTGATTGCCGGCATCGTGACCGACTCACGCGCGCCAGGCCAACCCAAAGAGACCGAAGGCTCGGCCCTGTTCCAGATTTACCAGGCCTTTGCCAGCGCAGACGAAACAGCTGCCTTGCGCCAAGCCTACGCCGCTGGTATCGCCTGGGCCGACGCCAAACAAGTGCTGTTTGAACGCATAGACCGCGAACTGGCCCCGATGCGCGAGCACTACGCAGCGCTGATGGCAGCGCCGGGCAAGATGGAAGACATTTTGCGGACCGGCGCTGAAAAAGCACGGGCTCTGGCCACTCCCTTTACCGCCGATCTGCGGCGTGCTGTCGGTCTGCGTGATCTGCGCGCCCAGCCCAGCAGCAAAGCGGCCAAAATCGCCAAAATCTCAAAGCCTGTGTTCAAGCAATACCGCGAAAGCGATGGCAAGTTTTACTTCAAACTGCTTGATACGGACGGCCGCCTGCTGTTGCAAAGTAATGGCTTTGATTCACCCAAGGATGCGGGTCAGGCGATTGGCTTGTTGCGCACGCAAGGGGGTGCGGCCCTGCCCAACCTGGCCGACAGACTGCAACCCAACAACGATGTCAATGGGGAAGACATCAGCGCCAGCCTGCAGCTGATGATTGATGCCGATTGACGGCCTTCAGCATAGCGATTCGGGTGCCACTGGCTGTCAATGGCGCTGGTACAATCACGACCGATCGAGACATAGGAAAGGTGGCAGAGTGGCCGAATGTACCTGACTCGAAATCAGGCGTACCGCAAGGTACCGTGGGTTCGAATCCCACCCTTTCCGCCAGAAAACAAAAAGCCCTGCAAGCAACAACTTGCAGGGCTTTTTTGTCTTGTTGAGCTCAGGCTGCGCTATCTTTGGTGGCCACAATGATTTGAAAATTGCCGAAGAAAACGGTGCGACGCTCGCAGGTAAAACCTCCCATCGCTTCCAGTTGGGTCAGCGGATCATGGGTATCCCAGAGCGCCAGACCGAGAGGCTCGAAAACCTTGAAGTAAGTCCAGCTCAGCGCCCGCAGCACCCACAGGTCGGGCCGGTGAAATTCAGCCAGGTAGAGCTTGCCACCGGGTGCCAGCACTCGTCCGGCTTCTTTCAAAGCCTGCCCCTTGAGATGGTGCGGTAGTTCGTGCAGCAGGAAAAAGATCACGTTGGCGTTGACCGAGCCGTCAGCCTGTTTCATGGCGGTGGCGTTCTCTTGCAAAAATTCAATTTTGCCGGCGTGCTCGATGAGTTTGCCCTGCGCGTGGTCCAGTTCGTTCTTGATGATGTCGGCAATCAGCACGCGCTGCGCACCGGATTGGATGGCAGCAGTTACCACCCGTGGAATCACATTGCCAAAGGCACAGGATGTGATCAGTACCTTCTTGCCGCGCAAGTCCATGTGATGCAAGCCACTGGCAATGGCGGACACCAGTCTGTCATATTGAAACAGCAAAATGGCTGCAATGATGGGCTGAAAATCGATCATGCGGATGAGCCGCAAGTTCGAGTAAATGGGATAGACATGATCCGCATCGTCCGGCACACCCGGCATGACGCCACGCATGATCAAGGCCCCTCGCGTCACAGTGAAAAAGAAAAGCGCGGTGGCAGTGAGAATGAAGAACACTGAAAAAGCGGTGTACAGCAACCAGGCGGGCATAGCTTTCCTTTGGGGTTCAAGGGGTCAAGGAGTTCAGCGCACCCGGGACTACCGGGCATCACGTTGATCACATTATCCCCCGGTACATCGTATAAACCCGAGGAAGAACCTTGATTCAAGACAAGGTTTTGCGCCGTTTAAATGACGTCATTTCTGCCACCCAGAAGCTGGAGACCGCCCAGGTAAGGCCGCAACGCTTGCGGCACCGTGATCGAACCATCGGAATTCTGATAATTTTCCAGCACCGCGACCAACGTTCGCCCGACCGCCAAGCCTGAGCCGTTGAGCGTATGGAGCAACTCGTTCTTACCCTGCGCGTTCTTGAAACGGGCTTGCAGCCGACGCGCCTGGAACGCCTCACAGTTGGAAACCGAGCTGATCTCGCGGAAAGTGTTTTGCGCCGGCAACCAGACCTCCAGGTCATAGGTTTTGCTGGAACTGGGGCCCATGTCACCGGTGCACAGCGCCATCACGCGGTAGGGCAAGGCCAGCTTTTGCAGGATGGCTTCGGCATGAGCTACCATTTCTTCCAGCGCCGCATAGCTCTTGTCGGGATGCACAATTTGCACCATCTCGACCTTGTCAAACTGGTGCTGACGGATCAGACCACGCGTGTCACGCCCGGCGCTACCGGCCTCGGAGCGAAAACAGGGTGTGTGGGCCGTTAGTTTGATCGGTAATTGAACCTCGGCCACAACTTCGTCGCGCACAAAGTTGGTCAGGGTGACCTCACTGGTCGGGATCAGGTAGAGCGCCGTGTTGTCTGGTTGCGCCTCCCCCTCTTGTCCACCCTTTTTGGCAGCAAACAGTTCACCTTCAAACTTGGGCAACTGGCCGGTGCCGCGCAGTGTGTCGCCGTTCACGATGTAGGGCGTGTAGCACTCGGTGTAGCCGTGCTCCTGGGTTTGCACATCCAGCATGAACTGCGACAGGGCACGGTGCAAACGGGCAATCGGCCCCTTCATGACGGTAAAGCGAGCGCCGGTCAGCTTGACGCCCATCTCAAAATCAAGCCCCAGCGGTATGCCCAAATCGACATGATCTTTCACCAAGAAGTCGAAAGTTTTTGGGGTACCCCAGCTACGCACCACCACATTGGCATGCTCATCGGCACCCACTGGCACGCTCTCGTGCGGCAGGTTGGGCACACCCAGCAGCAAACTTTGCAGATCTGTCTGAATCTGGTCCAGACGCGTTGCCGAAGCTTCCAGTTCAGACTTGAGTCCCGCCACTTCAGCCATGGCGGCATCTGCCTCGCTTTGCCCTGCCGCGCCCTTGCCCTTGAGCTGGCCAATTTGCTTGCTCAGGCTGTTGCGCTTGCCCTGCAACTCTTCGGTGCGCATCTGGATAGTTTTGCGTTCGGTCTCCAGTGCCTGGAAGGCGTTCACATCCAGAAACAGTTGGGGTCTTTTGCGAGTCTCAAGTCGCGCAACGACTGAGTCAAGGTTTTTTCGGAGAAGGGTAATGTCTAGCATGGTGTCATTGTAATTTTTACAGCTTCAGTCCTTTGGGCAGCGGAAACTTCACGGTTTCCCGGATGCCTTCCATCTTGCGCACCGACACCGCGCCCAACGCCTTAATGCGGTCCATAACCCGACTGACGAGAATCTCGGGCGCCGATGCGCCAGCCGTCAAACCGACCCGCTGACAGCCCACAAACCACAGCGCCTGCACTTCTTCAGCGCTGTCCACCATATAACTTTTTGTGCCCAGCTTGCGCGACAGCTCAGCCAATCGGTTGCTGTTGGAACTGGTAGGGCTGCCCACCACAATCACCACATCAACCTGCGGGCTCATGATTTTCACGGCGTCCTGCCGGTTTTGTGTGGCGTAGCAAATGTCCTGCTGCTTGGGCTCACGCACGTTCGGAAATCGTGCCTTGATGGCGCTGGCGATCTGGGCCGCATCGTCCACGCTGAGCGTGGTTTGCGTCACCATCGCCAGCAGCTTTGTCTGAGCCGGGCGCACATCGGCCACATCGGCCACATCTTCCACCAAGTGAATGCCACTTTCGAGTTGCCCCATGGTGCCCTCAACCTCCGGGTGCCCCTTGTGACCGATCATGATGAACTCATAGCCCTTTTGATGCAGTTTGGCTACCTCCACGTGCACTTTGGTCACCAGCGGACAAGTGGCGTCAAAAATCCGGAAACCACGGGCTGCGGCTTGCGACTGCACCGTGCGACTCACTCCGTGGGCGGAAAAAATGAGGGTGGATCCCGCCGGTACGTCATCCAGTTCTTCGATGAAGATGGCGCCCTTGGCCTTGAGGTCGTTCACTACATAGGTGTTGTGCACAATTTCATGGCGCACGTAGATCGGCGCGCCAAACTTTTGCAACGCTTGTTCCACGATCTCGATGGCACGGTCGACACCGGCACAAAAGCCGCGCGGCTCGGCCAGCAGGATTTCTACCCCCACACTTGTCACTTCGTGTACGGCGTCAGGCCTTGCAGGCCGCGGCTCGCGAGACGCTTCGCTTCTGTCGCCTGTCCAAGCCTGCTCAAGCAGACTTGGAGCCGCAGGCTCCAGCCACTCAGGGGCGTGCCTTGCTTGGGGCGGCCCGGCGCGGCGGCCTCCCTCCACGCTTGCCACTTCGAGGTCAGTGCCTTTGCTTTTTTTGTTCACAAAATCCCGATCACATGCACTTCAAACGTCACTGGCTGGCCGGCCAGCGGATGGTTGAAGTCGAACAGCACCGCTTCGCCTTTGGCGTCGGTTCTGAACTGCTGCAGCGAGCCGGCAAACTGGCCCTGGCCATCCGGTGTCGGGAATTGCACCACGTCGCCAACCTCGTAGTGCGCGTCTGTGTCACCCATGTCGACGAGCACCTGGCGTGCCAGCCACTGACGCATGGCCGGGTTGCGCTCGCCAAAACCGGCCCCTGCCGTGAGCTCAAAAGTGGCGCGGCTGCCCTCCGGCAAACCCAGCAAACAGGCCTCGACCGCAGGCGACAGCTCGCCGCTACCCAGCGTCAGTGTGGCGGGCTTGCCGGCAAAAGTGTTGATCACATCCCCGGCCGGCCCGGCCAGGCGGTAATGCAGCGTAAGAAAGGAGCCCGCTTGGACGCAGGCACTGGTGGTGGTCATAAAAGTCCCGAACAAGCCGGGTAAGCCGGCGTTTTGGCGAATAAACTGACCCTTATTCTAAAAGGCCAATCCATGCCCCTCAAAGACCTTCCCCTGGACGCTCGCCCGCGCGAAAAACTACTGGCGCGCGGGCCCGGTGCCTTAAGCGACGCCGAGCTGCTGGCACTGCTGTTGCGCACCGGCATCAAGGGCAAAGGGGTGTTGCAGATGGCGCACGAACTTCTGCAACTCAAGACCAGCGCCAATGACAGTGACGGCTTCGATGGCATTGCCGGCCTGTTGCACGCCAGCGCTGATGACCTCAAGCGTGTCAAGGGCCTGGGACCGGCCAAGCGCGCCGAACTGGTGGCGGTGCTGGAGTTGTCGCGTCGTGCGCTGGCCCAACAACTCAAGGCGCGCACCATCTTTGCCACTCCGGACGCCGTCAAACACTATTTGCAACTGCACCTGGCGGCGAAACCGCATGAGGTCTTTGCCGTGTTGTTTCTGGATGTGCAAAACCGGCTGCTGGCGATGGAAGAACTGTTTCGCGGCACGCTGACCCAAACCAGTGTCTACCCGCGCGAGGTCGTGCTGCGCGCCCTGCACCACCAGGCGTCAGCCGTGGTGTTGGCGCACAACCACCCGAGCGGCACGGTGCAACCGTCGCGCGCCGACGAGGCCCTGACCCAGACTCTAAAGACCGCGCTGGCGCTGATTGATGTGCGTGTGCTGGACCATGTGATCGTGGCACCGGGTGAGGCACTGTCGATGGCCGAGCGGGGTTTGCTGTGAAGAACAAGCCGGTCAAGGTGGGCAGCCTGACAGATTTAAAAATAGTCAAGCTTGAAATTGAGGCCCAGGCCCGGCAACGTGCCCGCCTGGCAGCAGATTTGGCCCACGCAAAGCAGCAGGCGGCGAGTGAAAGCAATCTATTCAAGAATGCCGCAGGCATCGTCCAGCCCTTGCCAGACAAGCGTCGTGCGCAGCTAAAAAAAGAGCCCCCTGCAACCCAGCCAATGCAGTATCAAAAAGATGAAAAAGCAGTGTTGCGCGAGGCCATCAGTGATGAGTTTGACGTTGGCACCCTGCTCGACATCGACGACATGTTAAGTTTTCGGCAACCCGGCATTGGCACCGACGTGACCCGAAAACTACGCCGCGGTGACTGGGCCATTCAGCGCCAGCTCGATCTGCATGGTCTGCGACGTGACGAAGCCCGTGAACTTCTGAGCAGCTTCATTCGCGAGGCGCACAAGCAGGGGATTCGCTGCGTCAGGGTGGTGCACGGCAAAGGTCTGGGATCACCGGGCAAGGCACCCGTTCTCAAGAGCCGGGTGTACAGCTGGTTGGTGCAAAAGGAAGAGGTGCTGGCCTTCGTGCAAGCCAAGCCGGCCGATGGCGGTGCCGGCGCGTTGGTGGTGCTACTGGCACCGTCAAAGGCGTGACGGAACCTGTGCCACGCCAACCCTACAAAATTTGGTCCAGCGCGCCCGCCAACTGAGCGACGCTTCGGTCCACGTTGTGCCACTTGTCCAGGCCAAACAGGCCAACGCGAAAGCTCATGAAGTCGGCCGGTTCATCACATTGCAGCGGCACACCAGCAGCCGTTTGCAGGCCCTGGGCCAGGAACTTGCGGCTGGACTGGATCTCTGGGTCTTGCGTATAGCTCACCACCACGCCCGGTGCCTTGAAGCCTTCTGCGGCCACGCTGGCGATGCCGCGGCTTTCGAACAGCGCGCGTACCTTGGCGCCCAAATCCATCTGCTCGGCGCGCACCTTGTCAAAGCCGTAGGCCTGCGTTTCTTTCATCACCTCGCACAAACGCGTCAGCGCATCGGTCGGCAACGTAGCGTGGTAGGCATGACCACCGTTTTCATAGGTTTCCATGATCTGCAGCCACTTCTTCAAGTCGCAGGCAAAGCTGCTGCTGGTAGTTGCATCGATGGCGGCGCGTGCGCGTTCACTGAGCATCACCATGGCGCAGCACGGTGAGCTGCTCCAGCCTTTTTGCGGCGCGCTGATCAGCACGTCGACACCGGTGTCCAGCATATTCACCCACATGGCCCCGGAGGCAATGCAGTCCAGCACAAACAGGCCGCCGACCTCGTGCACGGCGGCGGCCACGGCGCGCAGGTAATCGTCGGGCAGCATCATGCCGCTGGCGGTTTCGACGTGCGGTGCAAAAACCAGGTCGGGCTTCTTCTCGCGAATGGCTGCCACCACTTCGTCAATGGGCGGCGGCACCCAGGGTGCCTGCTTGGCAGTACCGACACGCCGCGCCTTGAGCACCGTCGATTCAGCGGCGATGCGGCCCATGTCCAAAATCTGCGTCCAGCGAAAGCTGAACCAGCCGTTGCGGATGATCAGAACCTTCTTGTCGGCGGCAAACTGGCGCGCCACCGCCTCCATGCCAAAGGTGCCGCTGCCCGGCACCAGTGCCACCGACTTGGCGTGATACACCGTCTTCAGAATGCCCGAAATGTCCTTCATCACGCCCTGGAAATTCTTCGACATGTGATTGAGCGAACGATCGGTATAGACGACAGAAAATTCGAGCAAACCATCGGGATCGACTTGCGGTAAAAGGCCGGACATGGGGGACTCCTGTTTTGTTAAGTTGGACGCAAACCACACGGTCGTGCTGTCCAGGCTAGCAGCTTAGCATGTGCCTTGCCAGAAGCTGCTCGAGTCTACTGCGCGCTGCGGCGCAGTGTCTCCACAACCGGGCGGCGCAACACTTCGCGCAGGCCCCACCAACCCGCCGCCAGCGCCAGCAGCGCACCGCTGAGTGAGCCCAACAGCAGCACCCACGTCGAGACACTCCACTGGAAATCAAACACGTACCTGGCCAGCGCCCAGCCCACAATGGTGGCCACGCTGGACGCCAAAAAGCCGGCCAGCAAACCGACTCCCATCAGCTCGGCGCGCTGCACCTGGCGCAGCAAGGTGTTTTTGGCGCCGATGGCGCGCATGATGGCAAACTCTCTGGCGCGCTCCTCGCGGGTCGCCGTGACGGCGGCAAACAAGACCACCAATCCCGCCACCAGTGTGAAGCCAAACAAAAACTCCACCGCGCCAATAACCTGGTCCAGCACACGCTGAACCTGCACAATGGTGCTGGTCATATCGACACTCGTGATATTGGGAAAGCTGCGCACCAGCGCATTGTCAAAGCCGGCCGTGGCGGGCGCCTTGAAGGCACTCATGTAGGTGGTGGGCACGTTGGGCAGGATGCTCACCGGGTACATGGCAAAGAAATTGGCCCGCATCGAGCCCCAGTCCACTTTGCGCAGGGAGCTTATTGCGGAGTCGGTCTGGACACCACCCACATCAAAGCGCAGCGTGTCGCCAATATGCAGACCCAGTGTTTTGGCAATGCCCTCCTCGACGCTGATGGCGCCCTGCTCCTCCTCGGTCCATTGGCCGGCCACCACTTCATTTTGCGATGGCTGTTTGGCGCTGTTGGAGAGGTTGAATTCGCGGTCCACCAGGCGTTTGGCGCGCTCGTCCACATAATCGTCCGGCGTGACGGTTTTGCCGTTGACCGCAACCAGCCGCCCGCGGATCATCGGGTACCAGTCAAACTTGCTGACACCACCCTCGCGCAAAGCCAGTTTGAAAGCATCGCCCTGCTCCGGCATGACGTTGATGACAAAGCGGTTGGGCGCATCCACCGGCGTCGCTTTGCGCCAGCTGCTGATCAGGTCGGTACGCAGCAGCACCAGCAAAATGAGCGCCAGCAAACCGACGGCCAGCGCGCTGACCTGCACCACCGCAAACGCCGGGCGTGCCGAAATTTGCCGGGTTGCCAGCACCAGCCAGCGTGGCGCCGTGCTTTCAACCACACTGCGACGCAGCAGCTTGACGGCCAGCCAGCTCAAGGCCGCAAACACGACGGCTGCTGCGGCAAAACCACCGACCGCGATCAAGCCGAGTGTGATGTCGCTGCTGGCGGCCAGCAACAGGGTGGCAAAACCGGCCACGCCCAACGCTAGCACACCGATGGAGGCCGGTTTGAGATTACCGACATCGCGGCGTATCACGCGCAGTGGCGGCACCTGGGCCAATTGCAACACCGGCGGCAAACCAAAAGCCAGCAGCAGTGTCAGGCCCATACCCATGCCAAAAATGACCGGCCAGAGTCCGGCTGCCGGTAGTGCCGCATCTACCAAACCCGCCAGCAGCAGCACAAAAACATAGTGCACGGCGTAGCCAAAAACCACGCCCAGGCCACTGGCCAGCAAGCCAATCACCGTGAACTCAAAAGTATAAGCACACGCAATGGTGCGCTGGCTCAAGCCCAGCACGCGCAGCATGGCGCAGTCGTCCAGATGGTTGGCCGCAAAGCCACGCGCCGCCAGCGCCACTGCCACGGCACTCAGCAGTGCGGCCAGCAAGGCAATCAGGTTGAGAAACTTTTCGGCCCGTTCCAGCGTTTGCCCCAGTTCCGGGCGACCGCCTTGCAGCGACTCGACCCGCACACCGCGCACGTTCGGACTTTTAACCTCTTGCAACGCCCAAGTGACAAAAGACTGGATGCGTCTGTCGTCACCGGCCAGCGCCATGCGGTAGGTCAAACGACTGGCCGGTTGTATCAATTTGGTAGCCTCCACATCGGCGCGGTTGATCATGACGCGTGGCGCGAAATTCATGAAACCGGCGCCGCGATCCGGCTCGTTGACAATAATTTTTGCAATGTGCACACTGGCATCACCCAGCAGTAATTCATCGGCCATCTGAACGCCGATGGCGTCCAGCAAGGACGCTTCGACCCAGGCCTCTCCGGCGGCGGGAATGGCTCGCGTGATGCCCTCGGACGCGCCCGGCTGGCTTGCTATTTTGAGATTGCCGCGCAAGGGGTAACCCGGCTCCACCACCTTCAGCGCCACCAGCTTCGCGGTGCCACCCTTAGCATCGGTGGCACGAACCATGGTCGGAAAGCCCAGCGTTTGAACCACTTCCAGACCCAACGCGCGCGCCTTCTCAAGAAACGCTTCAGGCGTCGGGTTGTCACTGGAAATGACAGCATCGCCACCCAACAACTGGCGCGCGTCGCGCTGCAAACCACCTTTGAGGCGATCCGCAAAAAAACCCACCGCCGTCAATGCCGCCACCGCCAGCGTCACCGCCACAATGAGCAGCTTGAGTTCGCCTGAGCGCAGATCACGCCACAAAGAGCGGGTGCCCAGGCGCAAAAAAGAAATATTCA
>SESD01000093.1_pt1 | contig 51017 bp, 49 predicted proteins | sample 3171411 | NCBI WGS metagenome assembly SESD01 (sample SAMN06051880, study PRJNA518727) | freshwater metagenome | biome: subpolar coniferous forest; feature: holomictic lake; material: water; isolation source: holomictic Lake 442, 16.5 m depth | place: Canada: near Kenora, Ontario | collected...
AGACTCTGTGCTCCTCAAAGCTAACTTCACCTTTGGCGGGAGAGGAACTTACTGGGACTAAGGGCTTGTTAGCGTAAGCTGGCAAGCTTATATTTACATCACCTAACAAGACAATACTGACTTAATTAATTCTGGAGATTACCGATGAGAAAAATACTAAGGTCCCTACCAATACTCTTTGCATTATTCTTTTCTTTGCCTCATACAGCAATGGCGGAAAGCGCACCAGATTACCTCGATAAAGTTGGCGGGAAATTAGAGAATGGTATCGCAAATGCGGTCGGCGGCTTTCTCGAACTCCCGAAAACTATAATGGTAATGAGCCGTAATGAGGGTCTCATCTATGGCATGACCGCTGGAGTGATGTTAGGTGTGGTACATACGATGGCGCGCACGATATACGGGGCTGTTGATATTGCAACATTTATGATTCCTACCAGGCCTTTGATCGAACCTAGCTATATCTGGGATAACTCTGACAAGATGACCACCTATAAATCAAAAGTGCAAATGCAATAATTTCTGGAAAACTAAAGCGACTCGTATCCATCTAACCCAATTATAAATAATCGTATTAATAACAGCATATCGAATGCGCCGGGGTCAGTTATCTGCGCATCATTGTTGCAATTAAAGTCGGATAAGAGATGAATATGATTTCTGATTATGTAAATAGAGTGGCCATTACGGGAGTATTCTTAGTCGGTATTAGCTGTTCACTCACGGCACAATCAGCGGTGAGAGAATACTGGGTCGCTGCAGAAAAAGTCTCCTGGAATTATGCCCCATCCACTCAGAATCTGATCGAGCCTGCCGATGAACTCGGGGTATGGGGTGAAACGCTGACATACACTAAGTACCGTTATATCGGCTATACCGACGGCAGTTATGCTTCCCCTTTACCTCAGCCTGCGTCGATGGGGATACTGGGCCCGCAGTTGCGTGCAGTGGTGGGGGATACCCTCAAAATTCATTTTCTCAACCGGACGGACCGGTCGCTCTCCATGCATCCACATGGAGTTCTATACGACAAAGATAATGAGGGCGCTGACGGTGGTGCGGGCGCAAAAATAGCGCCTGGAAATAGCTATACTTACACTTGGATTGCCGATTCGGCTGCAGGACCAGGCCCAGCTGACCCCTCGTCAATCGTTTGGCTCTACCACTCACATGTCCTGGGTGAGGAGGAGATGAACTTAGGTCTGATCGGCACACTCATCATCACCCGGAAGGGGATGGCTCGCTCCCCATCGAATCCATTACCACGAGATGTGGACCAGGAGTTAACTGCGCTGTTTATGATTTTCAACGAAGAAGATGGCAAAGAGAGCGGTATGAAACATACCATCAACGGTCGCATTTTCGGCAACCTCGAACGCTATGAAACTCGCCTCGGTAAGCGAGTTCGCTGGCATGTCGCTGCGTTGGGTAACGAAGAGGACAACCATACGGTACATTGGCATGGACAGACCGTACTTAACCATGGCCGCCGCACCGATGTGGTCGAGGTATTACCAGCCAGCATGACATCAGTTGACATGGTTCCACGCTCACTCGGTGACTGGTTAATACACTGCCACGTCAACGATCATATGCTCGCCGGAATGTCTGCACGATGGCGCGTACTGCCTTAAAAGTGATCTGATCTGATATACCTTCACAGAAGAAAAAGCCCAGTACTCGAATTCGAGTGCTGGGCTTTGTTTACATCATTGCAGCAGGTACCCACTAGAATGGAATATCGTCATCCATATCCTCAAACCCATTGCCGCTTTTGGCAGAAACCGGTTTAGTTGATGTACTGGCCGGAGAACCTTCTTCCCTCTCCACCACCTCAAAACCACCACTGCCGGGTTTACTACCCAGCATCTTCATATCACTCGCAATGATCTCGGTGGTATAACGCTCAGCTCCCGCTTTGTCAGTCCACTTGCGCGTTTCCAGACGCCCTTCGACATACACCGGACGGCCTTTTTTAAGATACTCTCCGGCAATCTCTGCCAACTTGCGATAAAACGTGACGCGATGCCATTCGGTTTTCTCCTGCTTCTCGCCACTCTTGTCTTTCCAAGTTTCAGTAGTGGCCAGAGTAATATTAGTTACCGCCTCGCCATTTGGCATATAACGAGTCTCAGGATCCTTGCCCAGATTACCGATGAGTATCACCTTGTTAACTGATGCCATTTACGCTTCTCCCCCTAGTAATTGAACAACCCTCTCTTCGTTAAAACCCCGCATATCCACTTTTAGATAGGCAACCCTTTCATTCGCCAGTACCAGCGCCTCATGCACACCGGACAGCGACGCTAGTTCGCGTGACAAGTCACTCGCCCTGCTCGTATTCATTTCCTGAACATGATACATCTTAGTACGCACAGCAGCCGGCGCTTTCATAGTGGCAGCAAGCACCAGCCATAATGCCAGGAGAATACCGCAGAATGCAAATAGTGCTAATCCGCCATGATTTCCATATAGGTAGCCCCCTGCAGTAGCGCCGGTAAAAGCACCCAAAAATTGGACACTACTATAAACCCCAATGGCGGTACCCTTCGCACCGACCGGAGCAATCTTGGAGATCAGCGATGGTAAGCTCGCCTCCAGCAAGTTAAATGCGGCAAAGAAAACCAATAATGCAGCTGCCGTCCCCCACACTGAATCAAGTGCCATCCCCAGCAGCAACTGACTCACAAGCAACAGGGCCACAGCGATGGTAAATACCGGCTTGAGCTTTGCCTTCTTCTCCGCATAAATAATCGCCGGAATAATCAGCAACATGGAAACGACCAGTACCGGAAAATATACCTGCCAGTGCTGATCCACTGCCAGCCCCCCCTGGCGCAAAGATAATGGCACCACCAACCACAGCGCCATGAGAACCGCGTGTAATGCAAACACTCCGAAATCCAACCTCAGCAATTCGGGGTCACGCAGCACGTTTCGAAAGCGCCCGGCAGATGCTTCGGTATCAGAATGAAAACGACTGATCAGCGGATCTGGAATGACCTTGTACACCACCACCATTGCCAGTATTGCCAGCACACCAGTCATTGCAAAAATTCCCGGGACACCGATAAGCTTATTCAGTGCTGGGGCCGCGATCAATGAAATAGCAAAAGTGGTGCCAATGGTCATGCCAATCGTAGCCATCGCCTTGGTGCGGTGCTCTTCGCGAGTCAGATCGGCAGCCAACGCCATTACGGCAGCAGAAATCGCACCCGCGCCCTGAATAATGCGGCCGAAAATAACCCAGTAAATATCGGTGGCGGATGCAGCAATAAAGCTACCGATGGCGAACAGAATCAAACCAATATAAATCACTGGTTTTCGTCCTATACGATCAGACAACCAACCGAATGGGATCTGCAGTATCGCCTGGGTCAGTCCGTAGGCACCAAGTGCAATGCCAATTAGAAGGTAGTCATTCCCGCCGGGCAAATCCTCAGCATAGAACGCGAATACCGGCAGAATGATGAACATACCGAACATTCGCAGCCCATAAATGCCGGCCAAACCGGCAGTAGCGCGTAGCTCAATAGGGGACATCTTTTCGTGGGATGATGATGCGGACATGAATCAGATTGGGAAAACGCTGTGAACTTGAGTATATTAGCAGGTTGACCGACACTCCGGTAGCCAATGACAGCAGTCGATGGAACTAATCAAAATTCGTGGCGCACGAACCCACAATCTCAAGAATATCAATCTCGATCTGCCTCGCAATAAGCTAATCGTTATCACCGGGCTATCAGGTTCCGGCAAGTCGTCACTCGCCTTTGATACGCTCTACGCAGAGGGGCAGCGACGTTACGTGGAATCACTCTCTGCGTATGCACGTCAATTCCTACAGTTGATGGAAAAACCCGACGTCGACCTGATCGAGGGGCTCTCACCTGCAATTGCTATTGAACAAAAAGCGACCTCGCATAATCCACGCTCCACCGTCGGTACCGTCACTGAAATCCATGATTACATGCGTTTACTATTCGCACGCGTAGGAGATCCACAGTGCCCCGAGCATGGCATCACTCTGACCGCACAAAGTGTCTCGCAAATGGTTGATCATGTATTGCAACTGCCGGCAGACACCCGATTGATGATACTTGCGCCGCTTGTGGTTGGCCGCAAGGGTGAACAGGTGGACCTATTCGATGAGTTGCGTGCGCAGGGTTTCGTACGTCTACGGATCAATGGCAAAGCGTATGAAATAGACGCTCTACCAAAATTGCAAAAGACTAAGAAGCATACGGTGGAAGTGGTGGTAGATAGGCTGAAAGTCTCTGTCGATGCCAAACAAAGACTAGCCGAATCATTCGAGACCGCGCTACGCCATGCTGATGGCCGCGCACTGGCAGTAGAAATGGACTCAGGCCACGAGCATCTTTTTTCAGCAAAATTCAGTTGCCCGGTATGCAGCTACTCCTTGCCAGAGTTGGAGCCACGGCTATTCTCCTTCAATAATCCAATGGGAGCCTGCCCTAAGTGTGACGGTCTTGGACACATCACCTTTTTCGATTCCAAGCGTGTTGTTGCTTTCCCGCATCTATCGCTCGCTGCCGGTGCAATCAAGGGCTGGGACCGGCGCAATCAATTCTATTTCCAAATGTTGACAGGGCTTGCCGGTCACTATCACTTTGATCTTGAAATACCTTTTGAACAACTTGCCGCAGACATTCAAAACATCATCCTCAACGGTTCAGGAAAGGAGAAAATCGTGTTCTCCTATCTGAACACCAACGGCCGAAAAAATAAGCAGGAACATACCTTTGAAGGCATTGTTCCCAATCTAGAGCGGCGCTACAAGGAGACTGACTCTCAGGCGGTGCGGGAGGAGTTGGCAAAATACCTCAACTCCATGACCTGCCCCGAATGCGCGGGGACCCGCCTGCGTAAAGAATCCCGTCATGTACGGGTTGGAGGTCAAGCCATTTACGAGATCAATGCCCTCCCGCTGAAACAAGCCAAGATATTTTTTGACCAAGTACAACTGACCGGGCACAAGCACGCTATTGCTGAAAGGATTGTCAAAGAAATCTCCAGTCGCATTCAGTTTCTCAACAATGTTGGATTGGACTATCTGTCACTTGACCGCTCAGCAGATACGCTCTCCGGTGGAGAATCCCAGCGTATAAGGCTTGCCAGCCAGATCGGTTCGGGTCTGACTGGGGTCATGTATGTTCTGGATGAACCCTCTATCGGTCTGCATCAACGTGACAATGCTCGCCTGCTAGACACCCTCAAAAATCTACGCGATCTTGGCAACAGCGTGATTGTGGTGGAACATGATCAAGACGCCATACTCGCTGCTGATCATGTGGTCGATATGGGCCCCGGTGCGGGTGAGCACGGCGGATTAATCATGTCTCAGGGTACGCCGCAATTCATTCAGGAGGATACAGCCTCACTCACAGGAAAATATCTTTCCGGAAAATTGACCATTGCACTTCCGAAAAAAAGGACCCAACCCACCAACGGTCGATGGCTCAGGATTGAAGGTGCATCCGGCAACAATCTAAAAAACGTCAACCTCAACCTACCTGTAGGGCTGTTCGTGTGCGTCACCGGCGTCTCTGGTTCAGGTAAGTCGACTCTCGTTAATGACACCCTCTACCATGCCGCGGCGAGACACCTGTACGGCAGCAGCGCCGAGCCTGCGCCCCACCAAAGTCTTGAGGGGCTCGCCTTTTTCGATAAAGTCATCAACATGGACCAGAGCCCTATCGGCCGCACCCCCCGCTCCAACCCGGCCACATATACCGGCCTTTTCACCCCGATCCGAGAACTATTTGCAGGGGTGCAGCAGGCGCGAGAACGCGGCTACGCACCAGGACGATTCTCGTTCAACGTTAAGGGAGGTCGCTGCGAAGGCTGTCAAGGAGATGGCATGATCAAGGTGGAAATGCATTTTCTACCAGACATTTATGTGTCCTGCGATGTGTGCCATGGAAAACGCTATAACCGCGAAACGCTAGAGATAGAATACAAGGGTAAAAACATCAATCAGATTCTACAAATGACGGTAGAGCAAGCATATGACTTCTTCTGTCCGGTTCCAATAGTGGCCAGGAAACTCAGAACTCTACTGGACGTAGGACTTGGCTATATCACCCTCGGACAATCCGCAACCACCCTTTCCGGCGGCGAAGCTCAACGGGTAAAACTATCGCTGGAACTTTCCAAGCGCGACACCGGACGCACTCTTTATATTCTGGATGAACCGACTACCGGATTGCACTTTCAAGATATCGATCTGCTACTAAAGGTACTACACCGACTGAGGGACCATGGCAATACCGTGGTTGTGATCGAACACAATCTCGATGTCATCAAGACCGCTGATTGGGTCATCGACCTAGGTCCCGAAGGCGGTGATGGTGGCGGACAGATCATCGCTGAAGGGACTCCACTGGAGGTTGCGCAGCAACCAGCCAGTTTTACTGGTCACTTTCTGAAGGGAGTTCTCAATCCTCATATTGTCACGAAACTGCAATAATATTTTCATACCATTGCAACATCTAAGTAATGTATCTCAACCCAATGCATCTTAAACAAAAGCAGGGAGAGACTGATGGCAGCAACAATATTGGTAGTGGAAGATGAACCGGCGATCCAAGAGTTAATCTCGTACAGCCTGCGGCAGGCCGGTTATGTTGTTTTTTGCGCAGAAGATGCCGAGCAAGCCATGTCAGTGGTGAATGATGCACTTCCAGACCTAGTGTTACTTGACTGGATGTTACCTGGCATGAGTGGAGTCGAATTTGCTCGCATGCTGCGTCATGCAGCGCGCACCAAGACCATCCCCATTATTATGTTGACTGCCCGAGCAGATGAGAGCGACAAGATAGCTGGCTTGGAGATCGGCGCTGATGATTACATCACCAAGCCATTTTCTCCACGCGAATTAATTGCCCGAATTAAGGCGGTTCTACGTCGACGCTCACCAGAAGTTTCCGATGATACGATTGAAATTGGTGGTCTGAAGCTTGATCCGGCAACACACCGTATCACTGTAAATGATCAGGAAGTTGCGCTCGGACCGACCGAGTTCCGCTTATTGCATTTCCTGATGAGCCACTCTGAGCGAGTACACACCCGCTCACAACTACTGGACGGCGTGTGGGGAGACCATGTGTTCGTGGAGGACCGCACTGTCGACGTGCATATTCGCCGCTTACGCAAGGCCCTGGAAATTGTCGCCAAGGATGATTTGATACAGACCGTCAGGGGATCAGGTTACCGCTTGTCAGATGCACGTGGAGGTATGAGATAATATGAATGTGGCACTCTATTTCCATCTCAAAGGATAATGCACGTGTCTGGCCTCCGCCAGCGCCTTACTAGCGTCTTCTTACTCACCATCTCAAGCGCCGGCCTATGGCTGATACTGGGGGCTATCCCTGCGTTGATATTTTATAGTTTTTCACTTCTGCTGCTATCTCTCCACAACCTGCGCTATCTAGCAGCATTGGATGAGTGGCTACAAACTTCAGCACCTGCAACCTCAACGCTGCCCAATACCACGGGAGCATGGGGAGACGTATTTACCCGTTTATCACGCCTGATGCGCAGCCAAAGCCAAAGCCAGCAGCAGTTAAGCACAGCACTGGAACGTCTACGCCGCGCAACCTCAGCGATGCCTGAGGGTGTTGTGATTCTGGATGAATCAGACCGCATTGAATGGTGCAACCCGGTGGCTGAGCAGCATTTTGGTTTAGACTTTAATCGTGATACTGGTCAGCAAATAACTTATCTAGTTCGGCAAACACAATTTGCTGAATACCTAGCCACTCGCAATTACAGCGAGCCACTTATTGTCCGTCAATCGCGCCAACAGGAACTTATCCTCTCGCTTCAATTAATACCCTATGGTGACAAACAGAAGCTACTAATTAGCCGAGATATTACCCTGCTTGAACGAGTCGAAACCATGCGGCGCGATTTTGTTGCTAATGTTTCGCACGAGTTACGTACCCCATTAACCGTAATCGGCGGTTTCCTTGAGACTCTTTCGGAAGAGGACCAAACTGGCAGCAAGATAGGTAAGCGTGCGCTCACATTAATGACCGACCAGACTTTGCGTATGCAGCGCCTGGTAGAGGACTTATTAGCTTTGTCTAGGCTGGAGAATACCCAGAACCCGGTCCGGGAAGGAAACGTCAATATTGTTGAAATGCTACGTGAGCTTTATCATGAGGCACAGTCCTTGAGTGCGGGGCGTCATCATGTCAACCTCAAACTCGATACCGATGCACAGTTACGAGGAAGTGCGGATGAGTTACACAGCGCCTTCAGCAATCTTGTCAGCAATGCCATACGATATACCCCCAGCGGCGGGGAGATACTCCTGAACTGGAGAATTGAGGGTAGCCAGGGGTTATTCTCGGTGCAAGATAGCGGTATAGGGATCGAGTCTGAGCACCTACCGCGTCTAACAGAAAGATTCTACCGGGTCGATCGGAGTCGTTCGCGCGAAACTGGGGGCACTGGTCTAGGACTCGCCATCGTCAAGCATATATTAAGTCGACACCAAGCCCATCTCGAAATCGTCAGCGAGCCTGGAAAAGGGAGCCGGTTCATTGCCCGATTCCCAGAGAATCGATTGATAATAGCGCAAGATAATCCAATGCCAAAACAGCCCTAAAATAGTTATAACAATCGCCTGATCTTATCCGCATGTCCAAACCTCCTCTGGATCTCACCGAAACCCAAGTCAGCAGTGTATGTGTATTTGATGGCCACCTTCTGCAGGTTCATTCCGACCAGGTCAGGTTACCAGATGGCAAACAGATGCCACGCGAATACATCACCCATCCCGGCGCAACTGTCATCATCCCTCTATTGGACAATGGCGAACTGGTACTGGAGCGGCAGCACCGTTACCCACTTCATCGAGACTTTTTCGAATTACCTGCTGGGAAAATCAGTTTAGGCGAAGATGCACTAGTATGTGCGCAACGAGAACTTTTGGAAGAGACTGGCTATACTGCGACGAACTGGCGTTATCTCGCCACCCTGCACCCCTGCATCGGCTATTCTGATGAGAAACTTGTGTACTACCTAGCACAGGGACTCGCGTTCCAGGGCGCCAGTCCCGATGAGGGTGAGCACCTAGAAGTATTCACGCTAAGTCTGATGGACGCACTCAGATGGGTTAAGGAGGGGAAAATCACCGATAATAAAACTGTCTCTGGCCTATTCTGGACGGAGAAAGTATTAAACGGTGGTTGGTAGGTATTATTCGGTAAAGAACTCACGCACCTTGTCCATCCAGGATTTCGCTCGGGGACTATGACGGGAGCTATCTTCCTGGTTAAGGGCTTCCAACTCCTGCAATAACTCTCTCTGACGAGCAGTAAGCTTGACGGGGGTTTCCACTATCATGTGGCACAACAAATCACCATGTGCATGGCTGCGGACACCCTTGATACCTTTGCCGCGGAGGCGGAAAATCTTTCCACTCTGGGTCTCGGCTGGTATTTTAATTTTAGCGTGACCATCAAGTGTTGGGATTTCAATTTCTCCACCCAGCGCAGCGGTGGTGAAACTGATTGGCATCTCACAGTGAAGATCATTGTGATCGCGCTGAAACACCGAGTGGGGTAGTAAATGCATGACCGCATACAGATCCCCTGAGGGACCTCCATTGACACCGGCCTCACCTTCACCGGATAAGCGGATACGATCACCTTCATCCACACCAGCAGGAATTTTCACCGACAGTGTCTTATGCTGCTTGACACGCCCAGCACCGTTGCATGTGCCACAGGGACTGGCAACATATTTACCATTGCCATGACATTTTGGGCAGGTCTGCTGAATTGAAAAAAATCCCTGCTGCACCCTCACCTGCCCATGACCATTGCAACTAGGACATGTAATAGGCTTAGTCCCTGCCTTAGCACCACTACCATGACAGGTCTCACAGGCCTCCATTGTAGGGATTCGGATCTTTGTTTCTGTACCACGTGCAGCCTGCTCTAACGTGATCTCTAGGTTATAGCGCAGATCCGCGCCACGATAAACATTAGACTGCCCCCCCCCACGCCCCCCAAAAATGTCGCCAAAAATGTCGCTGAATGAATTAGCAAATCCTTGCGCATTGCCTCCAGCGCTACCCGAATCCACTCCGGCATGACCATACTGGTCATATGCAGTCCGCTTACTCGCATCCGACAAAATTTCGTAAGCCTCTTTGGCTTCCTTGAAATGCTCCTCCGATTTGGGGTTATCTGGATTACGGTCAGGGTGATGCTTCATCGCCAACTTGCGATAGGCTTTCTTGATTTCGTCTTCGCTGGCGTCGCGGTTAATCCCAAGCACTTCATAATAATCGCGTTTGCTCATATGGATCTTCCTGCTACTAAGTCATGACACATACCTCTGAATACCCCCCCAAATGCAGGCGGCCGCCTTGTCCGTTCTGCTCTCTTTCGTTTTCTACTGAACAGGAGTGTCACTGGAAATTACCTCACGCTCGGATTGATTTGTCTTTCGTTAAATGCCAAAAACGCAGAGAACAACGGAGAACTATCTAATCACTTCTCCGCCCCTCTGCGCCTTGTAAAATCAAGCACCCACTTACTTCTTGTCTTTTACTTCCTCAAACTCGGCGTCGACCACATCACCTTCTACGGTCTTCTCACCCCCACTTGCATGAGGTGCTTCTGCCCCCCCGCCAGACTGAGCCTGCTCCTGACTATACATTTTCTCTGACAGCTTATGTGAGGCTTCCGATAATGCTTGGGTCTTCGCCTCAATATTGTCCTTACTATCCGACTTGAGAGCCTCCTCCGCATCTTTCAATGCGTTTTCGATAGAGAGCTTCTCGCTGTCTTCCAGCTTGTCTCCATGCTCCTTCAACAACTTGCTGACCGAATGTATCATCGCATCGCATTGATTACGGGCTGTCACCAACTCAAGTACCTTGTGATCCTCCTCCGCATGGGCCTCAGCATCTTTCACCATGCGCTGCACTTCCTCATCTGAAAGACCGGAACTCGCTTGGATCTTGATCTTATTTTCTTTTCCGGTTGCTTTATCCTTAGCCGACACATGCAGTATCCCGTTGGCATCAATATCAAACATCACCTCGATCTGAGGCATACCACGCTGCGACGGAGGAATGTCGCTCAGATTAAACTGACCTAGGCTCTTATTGCCGGATGCCAGATCACGCTCACCTTGCAGGACATGGATGGTCACCGCTGTCTGGTTATCCTCGGCGGTGGAGAATACTTGCTGCGCCTTGGTTGGGATCGTTGTATTTTTCTGGATTAACTTTGTCATCACCCCACCCATTGTTTCAATACCCAGTGATAGCGGGGTGACGTCCAGTAGCAGCACGTCCTTTACCTCGCCTTGCAATACGCCACCCTGAATGGCTGCACCCATGGCTACAGCCTCATCTGGGTTTACGTCCTTGCGTGGTTCCTTGCCAAAAATTTCCCGGACCTTATCTTGCACCTTGGGCATACGAGACTGACCTCCCACCAAGATGATATCCTCGATATCAGCGACATTCACACCCGCGTCCTTGATGGCGGTGCGGCACGGGCCCACAGTACGCTCGATCAACTCTTCCACCAGGCTCTCCAACTTAGCACGGGTAATTTTAATCGCAAGATGCTTGGGCCCGGAGGCGTCTGCCGTAATATAGGGTAAATTAACCTCAGTCTGCTGGCTAGATGAGAGCTCGATCTTGGCTTTTTCTGCTGCATCTTTAAGGCGTTGCAGTGCGAGCATGTCCTTCTTTAAGTCTATGCCGCTTTCCTTCTTAAATTCATCCGTCAGATATTCGATCACGCGTGAGTCAAAATCCTCGCCACCGAGGAAAGTATCGCCATTGGTGGCCAAAACTTCGAATTGATGCTCCCCTTCGACTTCTGCAATCTCAATAATAGAAATATCGAAAGTTCCGCCACCCAGATCATACACAGCCACCTTGCGATCACCCTCTTTCTTGTCCATACCAAAAGCGAGCGCTGCTGCGGTCGGTTCGTTGATGATACGTTTAACCTCCAGTCCAGCGATACGTCCCGCATCCTTGGTTGCTTGACGCTGCGAATCGTTAAAATAAGCTGGCACAGTGATGACTGCTTCGGTAACAGTTTCCCCCAAATAATCCTCAGCCGTTTTCTTCATTTTTATGAGTACTTGCGCAGATATTTCCGGTGGCGCAATTTTCTTACCGCGCACCTCTACCCAGGCGTCATTGTTATCAGCCTTGATGATGCTGTAGGGCACCATATCAATATCCTTCTGCACCATGTCCTCATTAAAACGGCGACCGATCAAGCGTTTCACGGCAAATAGGGTGTTCTTTGGGTTAGTGACCGCCTGCCGCTTGGCAGAAGCACCCATCAGGATCTCTCCATCTTCCGTATAAGCAACGATGGATGGGGTGGTGCGTGCGCCCTCAGAGCTTTCTATCACTTTAGGCTTGCCGTTCTCCATCACGGCTACACATGAATTGGTGGTACCCAAGTCAATACCGATTATTTTTCCCATGATTTAGTCCTTGTAAAGATTTATATTGTTATTTTAAATAGGGGTTCTGGCCGGGATTTCAAGTCTCTTTAACTTTTGAAACTCCAACTAGCGCTGGCCGGATTACCCGGTCGTTTAACAGGTAGCCCTTTTGCATCACCTGTACTACCGTATTAGGGGCTAAGTCAGAATCTATCGTACACATGGCCTGATGCTGATGCGGGTCAAATTTCTCTCCAACCGGCTCAATCGACTTGATGTTGAATTTATTAAAAGCTGCGGTGAGCTGTTTAAGCGTCAGCTCCATGCCACTCTTGAAATTTTCTACTGTGGCACTCTCTACTGCTAGTGCGGCTTCCAGGCTATCCATCACCGCCAACAGTTCCGTAGAAAAATTCTCAATAGCGTATTTATGTGCACTGGCAATATCAACCTGAGCTCGCTTTCGTATATTCTCAGCATCAGCCTTTGCACGTAGCCAAGCATCATGATGTTCAATCGCATCAAGTTCGGCCCTCTTAAGCAACTGCTCCAGACTGGGCATGGTTTCACCTTCCAACTCAGCCGGTTTATTTTCAATATCTTCCCTTAGACTAGATTCACTGGTGTTTCCATCTATTTCTGGGGATATCTGTAGATCCTGTGGTTCTTGCATCTCCCTCTCCTTACTCTTGCGTTTCATATTTTTAGAATATTGGGATAACTTTTATAATTTCAAGTACAGACTAAAGAATTTAATACAAAGTGCGACGGTGTTAATCCGTAGAGTCAAGATGGAAGAGAGAATAGCGGGGGATTACAATGCGTTACTTATCGATATTACTCGCCAGCTCTGAGGCTTTACCAGTATAGTTTTGTGGTGTCATTTTGAGTAAGCGCGCTTTCTCAGTTTCTGGCACGGCGAGTTTGGTGATGAACTGGTGCAGAACTTGTTTTGTTATACCCCCCTTGCCACGCGTCAACTCCTTCAGTTGCTCGTAGGGATTAGGCACACCGTAACGACGCATTACTGTCTGAATTGGCTCTGCCAAGACCTCCCAAGCATTCTCCAGGTCCTGTATTAACCGCTCCGGACTGGCTTCTAATTTATTGAGTCCCTTGCTACAAGAGTCGTATGCTAACAGCGTATGCCCAAGCGCCACACCTAGGTTACGCAATACGGTTGAATCTGTCAGATCACGCTGCCAGCGCGACACCGGCAGCTTCTCACTCAGGTGCCTCAACAAAGCATTAGCGATGCCGAGATTGCCTTCCGAGTTTTCGAAGTCAATTGGATTGACCTTGTGCGGCATGGTCGACGAACCAATCTCGCCTACTTTGGTGCTCTGCTTGAAATACCCCAACGAAATATATCCCCAGAGGTCACGATCCAGATCCAACAACACGGTATTGACATGTGAGTAGGCATCCAGAAGCTCTGCAATTGCGTCATGCGGCTCGATCTGGGTCGTATAGGGATTAAACTCTAGGCCAAGTCGCTCGACAAAAGCTCGAGAAAGTTTTTCCCAGTCAAGATTAGGATACGCAGCGAGATGAGCATTGTAATTGCCAACCGCACCGTTGGCTTTACCAAGCATAACGATGCCAGACAGCCTTTTGGAAGCGCGTCTCAGGCGATGAATAAAGTTGGCAAGCTCCTTTCCTAGGGTAGTCGGAGTAGCAGGTTGACCATGCGTGCGTGCGAGCATTGACGTTGCCGCCAACTGATGAGCCATGTCGCCGAGTCTGATAATGATATTTTCCAGCGCCGGTAACATCACTCGGTCGCGGCTATGCATCAGCATCAGTCCGTGGGAAAGATTATTGATATCTTCTGAGGTGCAAGCAAAATGAATAAATTCTAATGGCGCTACGATTTCAGCATTCTGCATCAGACGCTGCTTCAGCCAGTATTCAATTGCCTTAACGTCGTGATTGGTACGAGCCTCAATCGCTTTAACTGCTTCTGCGTCATCTTCGGAGAAATTCGTTACTAAATCATCAAGATACTCGATATTTTCGGTAGAAAACGTCGACACCTCGCTAATCTCAGGCTCCTGACTCAGTGCCTTGAACCATTCAATTTCAATCTGAACACGATAACGAATCAGGGCGTACTCACTGAAGTAAGGCCGCAGAGTAGAAACTTTGCCGTGGTAACGGCCGTCAAGGGGGGACAAGGCAGTGAGAGTGGATGTATTCATATTCTTGATTCTGCTGATAAAACATTTTAACACAGCTAACTAGGCTTCCTACCTATGCCATACATCATTAAAAGTCCGTATAATCCGCCGCTCGATTGGACTGATAGCAGGATCATATTATGAAGCTCTTTGGATCACTCACCAGTCCCTACGTACGAAAAGTTCGCATCGTTCTGGCGGAAAAACGTATCAACTGCACGTTCGAAGTTGCCGCTCCATGGGGTGCGGACAGTGAAGTAGCAAACTACAATCCATTAGGCAAGGTACCGGTACTGATATTAGAAGACGGAACCCCGTTATACGACTCTCACGTGATCGTCGAGTATCTTGACAGCATCAGTCCGATATCGCGCTTGATTCCGAACTCTAACCCGGACCGTATCATGGTCAAGCGTTGGGAAGCCTTATCAGATGGAATCAGCGATGCAGCTGCTACAATTTTTCTCGAACGCAAGCGGCCCACACTCCAACAAAGCCCAGAATGGATCCTTCGTCAGCAACAGAAGATTACGCGCGGTCTGGAAGCCGCCGCACAGGAACTGGGTACTAAGAAATGGTGTAACGGCAGCGCCTACACACTGGCTGATATCGCATTAGCTTGTGCGCTTGGTTATCTGACCCTTCGTTTTCCGGAGATCGCATGGCAAACCACCCTCCCTAATCTTGAAGATCTTTCCAGCAAGCTGGAAAAAAGAGAGTCCTTTGTGGAAACTTTACCCAAGGGATGATTCGTCAGCACAGATAAAAGTCGCGGCGGCAGCAGCGCCCCCCCCCCTTATCCTAGAATTACCCCCCCTCCTAGGCATACCTTGCTCTCGTAAATCACCACTGACTGACCTGGCGTTATCGCCCACTGCGGTTGGGCAAACTCGATATCGCATCTGTCGCCGTCAAGGTGCGTGATGGAACAAGGGGCATCTGACTGACGATACCTGATCTTGGCCGCGTAGACCCAATTGCAGTGCGGCACCTGTTGACTGACCCATGTCAGATCAGCAGCGCTGAGTCTAGGGTTAAATAATGAAGGATGGTCGTGACCCTGTACCACGATCAAAGTGTTTCTCGCCATATCCTTGTCGGCCACGAACCATGGCTCCCCATCCCCATCCCTAGTTCCACCAATACCCAATCCCTGTCGCTGTCCAATGGTGTAGTACATCAGACCAATATGCTGCCCCACCACTACGCCATCAGAAGTTTGTATTTCTCCCGGCTCATGCGGGAGATAGCGATTCAGAAATTCACGGAATGGACGTTCACCGATAAAGCAGATTCCGGTACTGTCTTTCTTGGCAGAATTTGGCAGACCGTGGTCACGGGCAATTTTGCGCACGTCACGCTTGTAGAGATGGCCAATCGGGAATAGCGTGCGCGCCAACTGAGCTTGGTTCAATCGATAGAGAAAATAACTCTGATCTTTAGTTCCATCCTCAGCCTTCAGTAGCTGAAATAATCCATTTATCTCTCGTACTTGGGCGTAGTGTCCAGTGGCAATATGTTGTGCGCCGAGGCTGATAGCATGATCAAGAAACGCCTTAAACTTAATTTCCGCGTTGCATAAAACATCTGGATTAGGTGTACGTCCCGCCTTATATTCGACCAAGAATTGGCTGAATACTCGTTCCTTGTATTCGGTAGAAAAATTCACCGCCTCCAGAGGGATTCCGATAATGTCAGCCACCGATGCCGCATCGATCAGGTCCTGGCGTGAGGAGCAGTATTCATCAGTATCGTCATCCTCCCAATTCTTCATGAACAAGCCAACCACGTCGTAACCTTGCTGCTTCAGCAATAACGCCGCAACAGACGAATCGACCCCGCCCGACATCCCAACTACCACGCGTTTACGGCTTGTCATCATTTGAATCAAAATGGCTAAAAATATCCAAAGGATAACGCTTCCCTGCCAAATGATCCTCAATACACTGCATCACTAAAGGGCTGCGGTGACGTGAGATCAACCCACGAATTTCATCCACGCCAAACCATTCAGCCCGCAATATACCCACATCCAGCGTACGAGCAGGATCGTGGCCCGCAACCAACCCCGTAAAGGCAAAGCGCAGGTAAATGACATCGTTAGCGCGCGAATGCCAGCGATAGATGCCTAACAAGCTCTGCGGAACAAAAGTATAGCCGGTCTCTTCTAGGGTCTCCCGAATTACGCCCTCGATGATCGACTCATCCGGCTCCCAGTGCCCTGCTGGCTGATTGAATGACTGATCACTATCCGATTCCTCTTCCACCAGCAAGTATTTTCCGTTCTGTTCAATGACCGCCGCAACCGTAACATTAGGTTTCCAAACCATACCTTTATTCCGTTAATGCGCGCCAAATCGACGTAAGCCAGCATTCTAGCGTCTTGGTCAGAGGAAAGGAACAAGCATACAAACTGACATCTGCAACAACAAAAGGGTGCAGCAACACGGTGTACCAGCGCTTAGGGTAAAATATAAACACTCTCTTGCCATACCAATTACTGGCTCAATCCTCTACCCAATTACCAACCACTACGGAGACACTATGTATCAGCACATCAAGCCGCCGACCAAGGGTGAAAAAATCCGTGTCAACGCGGATTTTTCCCTCGATGTACCTGATCACCCAATCATTCCATACATTGAGGGTGACGGTATCGGCGTAGACATTACGCCGGTGATGCAGAAGGTAGTCGATGCTGCTGTAGCCAAGGCTTACTCTGACAAACGCGCTATCTCTTGGATGGAAATCTATGCAGGGGAAAAGTCTACCCGCGTCTACGGTGAGAATGTATGGTTACCTGAGGAAACTCTACAGGCTGCAAAGGAGTATGTGGTATCCATTAAAGGGCCACTGACTACGCCAGTGGGTGGCGGCATCCGTTCGATTAATGTGGCATTGCGCCAGGAGTTGGATCTGTATGTGTGCTTGAGGCCCGTGCGCTATTTCAAGGGGGTACCGAGTCCGGTCAAGCAGCCCGAGAAAACTGACATGGTTATTTTCCGCGAGAACTCAGAAGATATTTATGCGGGCATTGAATGGGAGGCAGGTACGGATAAGGCAAAGAAACTAATCGATTTCTTGATGAAAGATATGGGGGTCACCAAGATACGCTTCCCACAAACGTCCGGTATCGGTATCAAACCGGTATCCAGCGAAGGCACCGAACGCCTGGTTCGCAGAGCGATCCAGTACGCAATCGACAATCAGCGCGAATCAGTAACCCTGGTGCACAAAGGCAACATTATGAAATTCACCGAGGGGGCATTCAAGAACTGGGGATATGCCCTCGCGGCAAGAGAATTTGGTGCTGAACTACTTAATGGTGGTCCGTGGATGAAGCTGCCAGCCGACAAAGGTGGAATCGTCATTAAGGATGTGATTGCCGACGCATTTCTGCAGCAAATCCTACTACGGCCAGAAGAGTATGACGTAATCGCCACACTTAATCTAAATGGTGACTATATTTCCGATGCTCTAGCCGCTCAGGTAGGAGGTATCGGTATCGCGCCGGGTGCAAACCTCAGCGACACGATTGCGGTATTTGAGGCGACCCACGGAACCGCACCCAAATATGCCGGTAAGGATCAAGTCAATCCTGGTTCCATTATCTTATCAGCAGAAATGATGCTGCGGCACATGGGCTGGACTGAGGCTGCCGACCTGATAATTCGATCGGTTGAGAGAACTATCCAGGACAGAATTGTGACCTATGACTTCGCACGTCAGATGACTGGTGCTCAGAAAGTATCGTGCTCCGCATTCGGGCAAGCGCTTGAAGAGAGAATGACGTAAAAAAGCCCTTGCCAGTTTCCCGGCAAGGGCTTGTTGCATCCAATGATTATTACTGATTGCAGCGCTGAGCTGCGTCAGCAGAGAATCGTTAGGCAGCCTGAATGTTTGATGCTTGTTTGCCTTTCGGACCCTGAGTGACTTCAAAGCTCACCTTCTGACCCTCTTTGAGGGTTTTGAATCCTGACATGTTGATTGCGGAAAAATGCGCAAATAAATCTTCGCTACCATCATCTGGGGTAATAAAACCAAAACCCTTAGAATCGTTAAACCATTTCACTGTACCTGTTGCCATTTTTACTTCCTATATATAAAAACCGGGCCGGAAACCCGAATACTGTTTGAGTTTCAAGACCGCAAACGGCTGTAACCGGTGCTGCAGAACACTTGAAGCCAAACGCCAAGGTTGGTTTTACGCAAATCCTGTCCCCAAGTCAAGTGGTCATATCGAATTTTGTAAAAATGCAACAGAATAATTTTATCAAGTTACTTGAAAATTCCTCAGTAATCGTCAAACATAAGAGATGTCAGACATTCTGTTACGATTAATGAGCAAATGAAGCGGGTGACTATGGCAGCAAGAAACCACGGAGATGCCGTAGTAGAGGCCGAAAAGAGTAAACTGAAGCCTCCTCCGATGTTTAAAGTGGTCCTGCTTAATGATGACTTCACACCGATGGAATTCGTGGTCTCGGTGTTACAAACTTTTTTTTCCATGGGCCGAGAGCAGGCAACACAAATAATGCTCCAAGTTCATAAAGAGGGTGTAGGGGTATGTGGCGTCTACCCTAACGATGTCGCTACATCGAAAGTGGATCAGGTGGTCACATTTGCCAGACAGCATCAGCATCCGCTACAGTGCGTGATGGAGAAAACCTAAAATGATTGCTCAAGAACTAGAAGTATCCCTACACATGGCATTTGCCGATTCGCGGCAGAAGCGGCATGAGTTTATTACAGTCGAACACTTGTTATTGGCGATGCTCGATAACCCTACTGCGGCCGATGTACTCCGAGCCTGTTCAGTCGATATAGACGACCTACGCAAACTGCTTACAGAACATGTTGACGAGAATACACCCACTGTATCTGGCAGCGGCGAGGTGGATACACAGCCAACCCTTGGCTTCCAGCGAGTAATCCAGCGTGCCATCCTGCATGTCCAGTCCTCCGGAAAGAAAGAGGTCACCGGCGCCAACGTCCTGGTCGCGATATTCGGCGAGAAGGACTCGCATGCTGTTTATTTCCTCCACCAGAAAGGGGTGGCGAGGCTAGACATTGTTAATTACATTTCCCATGGCATCAGTAAAGTTCCTCAAGGTAGCGGCGCTAAGACTGAGGGCGAAGCTGAGACTGAACAGGAAGTTGGTGCCAGCGGCGCATTAGAAAGCTATACCACAAACCTCAATAGTCAGGCATTGGCTGGCAAGATCGACCCTTTGATCGGCCGGGAAAAGGAATTAGAACGGGTAATCCAGACTTTATGCCGGAGGCGCAAGAATAACCCTCTGTTGGTGGGTGAGGCTGGGGTTGGAAAAACTGCCATTGCTGAGGGTTTAGCGCGACGCATCGTCGAAAAAGAAGTACCTGAAATTCTGGCACACCATCAAGTCTATGCTTTGGATATGGGAGCGCTGTTGGCCGGCACCAAATACCGGGGAGACTTCGAGCAGCGTTTGAAGGCCGTTCTAAAACAGTTACTTGAAGATCAGAATGCCATTCTTTTTATCGATGAAATTCATACCCTAATCGGCGCCGGCGCAGCCTCTGGCGGCACGCTTGATGCCTCCAATCTTCTCAAGCCAATACTCAATACCGGTCAACTCAAATGTATCGGCGCCACTACTTACAGTGAATATCGTGGAATTTTTGAGAAGGATCATGCGCTGTCGAGACGTTTCCAGAAGGTTGATGTTCCTGAACCCAGCGTGGAGGAAACTATAGCCATCCTGCGCGGACTAAAGTCCCGCTATGAGACATATCATGGGGTTAAATATACGGCCATCGCGCTCTCCACCGCGGCGGAGTTATCAGCACGCTTCATCAGTGACCGACACTTGCCAGACAAAGCGATCGATGTGATCGACGAAGCAGGCGCAGCCCAACGCGTCCTACCCAAATCAAAGCAGCGCAAGATTATTAGTAAGCATGAGATCGAAGACATCATAGCGAAGATCGCCCGCATACCGCCCCAGAGTGTCTCCAGTGATGACCGGAACACACTGAAGACGCTCGAACGTGATTTGAAGGCTATTGTCTTCGGTCAGGATAAGGCTATCCATGCGCTCACAGCAGCGATCAAGATGGCACGTAGCGGGCTGGGTAGTCCACAAAAACCAGTCGGCTCATTCCTCTTTTCTGGTCCTACCGGCGTCGGGAAAACTGAGGTGGCACGGCAACTTGCTTATGCATTGGGTATTCAACTGCACCGTTTCGATATGTCTGAGTACATGGAACGGCATGCAGTTTCACGACTGATCGGCGCACCTCCCGGTTATGTTGGTTTTGACCAGGGTGGGCTACTCACCGAGGCCATCACCAAACAGCCCTATGCAGTGCTGCTACTGGATGAAATAGAGAAAGCCCATCCAGACATTTTTAGCATTCTGCTTCAGGTGATGGATTATGGCACTCTAACCGATAATAATGGCCGCAAAGCAGATTTCCGCAATGTGATCATCATTATGACTACGAATGCTGGGGCAGAATCGCTCGCCAAGACTTCAATTGGCTTCACCAAGTCGGCGCAGGCAGGTGCCGAAATGGCCGACATCAAACGCATGTTTACGCCGGAATTCCGCAATCGACTCGATGCAATTATCTCCTTCTCAGCGCTGGACCGAGACGTGATTCTGCGGGTAGTAGATAAATTTCTGATGCAACTGGAATCTCAATTACATGAAAAGAAGGTGGAAGCTGTCTTCACTGATGAACTAAAGTCTCATCTGGCAAAAGATGGTTTTGATCCGCTGATGGGTGCACGGCCGATGGCAAGGTTGATTCAAGATACCATTCGCAGCGCTCTGGCGGATGAACTACTGTTCGGCCGTCTCGCCAACGGCGGCCGTGTGACAGTGGACATGGGTGCCGATGGCAAGGTGAAGCTAGAGTTTGAAGAGGAATCCTCCCCCGTTGTATAGCGCTTGCCGCTCAGTAAAGTGAGGAATAAAAAAGGCGCATATCAGCGCCCTTTTTATTCCTCACTCCAGTTACCTACCTTACTTACCCTTTGCTTCGTACTTAAAAGACAAACTTACTCGGGCCCGATAGCGAGTCACTTTGTCTTTCTGGATCACCATATCAAGCTTCATAATCTCAGCAACTCTTAGGTCACGCAGTGTCTTTGAAGCAGTCTTAACCGCATTCTTAGCCGCATCTTCCCAAGATACCTTGCTGGTCCCAACTATCTCCGTTATCCGATAAATACTTTCTTCTGCCATGATCTCTCCTTGTTTTGGGTTAGTTGATGCAGCACTGACAAATCAGCCCATTCGCTTGCAACCATCATTTTCAGTCTATGGCTAATCTCACTAAATTACAAACAAGCCCATCTAAGCCACTTACTGCGCTTCCTCTACCTTGACCAATACCTTGCGCTGCTGGCCATTCGTCGTGATGCTGCGAGAATTGTTAACCTGTTCAGCTCGCCCTTGCCCCACACCACCGATCTCAATCCATTCACCCATCCTGCCAGAAACAACCGTGGCCATCTGCTGAATATCAATACTGCTAGGGTTTTGTACACTGGACCTATCCCGCTGCGAGCTAATTTCTAGCATCACTTGTTTACCATAGACACGGGGCAATACACTAAAACCAGTGACAGCATCCCGCATCTGCGCATTCTCCACCACTCTCACGTCTCCTTGAGGTGAATAAATCAGGCCCCTCGCAGGCAGTGGTAACGACTGCCCGCTCCGGATGAAGGCACGATTCCCTTCTAGGACCTGTACCCGCTGAGTATTACGATCGCTCTCCAGTGAGCGACTGCTGATCGTGCGCGCACTCTGTCTACCGGGTTGCTTCTGACCTCCTCCTGGCACACGACCAGAGTCGTCTTCGCTGCCGGTGATGGCGATACGTCCACCCGCTCCACTACCGCTTCCTAAAGCATCGCGCAGATGCTCTTCAGTGGCTCGGTCTACATCCTGTTTCACGATTATAATCAGGAGACGCGGCGCAACATCAATCTCAGTCAGCAACCGTTTAATTTCCTCTAGATTGATCACCGTGGTCCGTACGATGAGCTGATTCTGTATACCGCTAACCGCCCCCTGCTTATCCAGAAATGGCTGCAGTACCGGTATGATCTCTTCACTGACTCGGTGCTGCAATGGAATCACTTCTGTAACCATCTGTCCGCTCGCCGTGAAAGTTGAAATCAGTAACAAGCCGCACAAGCCAGCAGTAACAAAGCTCCGTCTCATGGTCGCCGTACCTCTCTGAAAAAGGTTCTCCTGTCTCATCTTTAATCTCACCGCTTCAAGCTCCGAATGATTAATGCCCGCTGCTCCAATAATTCTGCCTCTGCTTTCCTGTCAGTCTTGCGATAGAGTGTTGCTCTATTCTCCAGGCTTGTGGCCACATCGGGATGGCTCGGTCCGAGCGCCTTTTCCCAGATTGCCAGCGAACGGTTGTACAGCGGCTCGGCCTGGTCATATTTACCTTGAGCATCATATAACAACGCAAGATTGTTTAAGCTCGTGGCAACTTCAGGATGATATGGGCTCAGGATCTTCTCCCAGATCGCACGCGAACGTTTATAAAGCAATTCGGCCTGCTCGTATTTGCCTTGGGCACGGTAAAGCTCCGCCAGGTTATTGAGGCTCGTCGCTAGGTCAGGATGATCTGGATCGAGCGCATTCTCCCCGATTTCCAGCGCACGCTTGTAGAGCGGTTCGGCCTGCTCGTATTTGCCTTGGGCATAGTACAACGCTGCAAGATTGTTCAGACTGTGGGTTATATCCGGATGATTAGGGCTTAAGACCTTCTCCCAAATTGCCAGTGCACGCCGATAAAGTGGCTCGGCCTGAGCATGGCGGCCTTGAGAATAGTACAGCGACGCTAAATTGTTGAGACCTCTCGCCACGTCAGGGTGATTCGATCCGAGAGTCTTCTCCCAAATAGCCAATGACCGCTGGTAAAGCGGTTCAGCCTGTGAGTACAACCCCTGAGAATCGTACACCATTGCCAGACTATTCATGCTCGTAGCAACTAAAGGATGGTCCGAGCTAAAGATCTTCTCCGTGACCGCCAGTGCACGCCTGAAGAGTGCCCCCGCTTGCTCGTCCTGACCTTGGGCAAGGTATGACTCTGCCAAATTATTTAGACTCGCAGCCACCAAAGGATGCTCTGGACCAAGCGCCCTCTCCCTGATTATCAGCGCACGTGCGTGCAGTGACCTTGCGAGCTCATTCTGACCCTGAGCTCGATACAGCTCGGCAAGGTTGTTTAGGCTCATGGCCACATCAAGGTGATCCGGTCCACCGGCCTTCTCAGCTACCTGCAAAGCTCTCCTTGCGGTGGCAACAGCCTGATCATAATGACCCTGTCGGTATAAAAACATGACCTCGCCATTAAGCCTCTTCCATTCTTTCCCTTGAGCATGAGTGGACAAGCTTATCGGGAGAATAAGTAGAAAAGCTACTAGTCCAGATATCACCCTTCTCATGGCGAACTGATACTGAGAAAGAAGGGCGTGCCCCTTCGCGGATGAATATGTATAGAGGCCTATTCGCCGCACCTCAAGAATTCTTACCGCTATGATTAGTTGTTTATTATTTCCAATATTCATAAAGCTTCAATTCATGAGTAGTATGCGCGGTCAGAAGCTCTATAACTTTATGGGTAGTACATACCGAGACCAAACTATTTCCCCCGAATTTATCCCTCATTTTCAATAGCTGACACCAAGTTATCCAGATTCTTATTGATAACTATTATCATTCGTATATAATCAAATCGCAAGCGCACCCTTGATTTTGTTGTTAATTTTATCCGGAGTAAATGAAAATGCCGAGACCACTCTTAGGCCGTTATCTTGTAGCAATACTTGGTTGCGCCGCGTTGCTTGGCGCTAATTACGTCCATGCTGAGCAGGTGGTGGTCTATTCTGCGCGTATTGAACAACTCATCAAACCGATGTTTGATGTTTTTACCAAAGACACCGGCATTGCGGTGAAGTTCATCACCGATAATGAAGGTGCCTTACTCGCACGCCTCAAGGCGGAAGGGAAGAATACACCAGCCGACATGCTCATCACGGTTGATGCAGGTAATCTGTGGGAGGCTGCACGCGAGGGGCTTCTGAAACCAATAGAATCGAAGACACTTGATGCCAATATCCCGACCCACCTGCGCGACCCTCAAAAACAATGGTTCGGCCTTTCAGTACGTGCCCGTACCATGGTCTACAACACTCATAAAATAAAACCCGGAGAACTTTCCAGCTACGAGGATTTGGCCGAACCAAAGTGGAAAGGACGCCTATGTCTGCGCTCATCCAAGAAGGTGTATAACCAATCTCTGATCGCAATGATGATTGCCGAGCACGGAGAAGCCAAGGCAGAGCAGATTGTTAAGGGGTGGGTCGCAAATCTCGCCACTGATCCATTGTCGGACGACACTCGCGCGATGGAGTTCGTCGCAGCTGGAAAATGCGACGTGACACTGGTCAATTCCTATTATTATGGTCGCCTATTGGCAAAGAACCCCTCGTTACCATTAGCAATTTTCTGGCCCAACCAGACCGGTAATGGTGTCCATGTCAATATTTCTGGAGCAGGCATCACCAAGTATGCCAAGAACGAATTAGCAGCAATTAAGCTGCTGGAATTCTTGTCAATGGATAAAGCACAAAACCTCTATGCCGAGGTGAACATGGAGTATCCAGTCAATCCTAAGATAAAACCTGATGAGGTGGTCTCGGCGTGGGGCAGTTTCAAGCAGAACACGATAAATGTAGCTACCGCTGGTGAACTGCAGGCAGCGGCAGTCAAGCTGATGGATCGGGCCGGCTACCGCTAAGGCAGCGAAGGTGAAGGTTGAAACACTCAGTGTTGCGGTGCGGAATGGAAATAAGTTAACCAGCCTTTCCCGCTACCTCTCTTCTAATCATCGTCCAGCATCCGTCTGGCGTCTAATCCCTTTTCTGGTGGCTGCACTGGTGCTGATCCCGATCGGCACCATCCTTTCCTCGTTCTTTGCCCCCACCAGCGATATCTGGCAACACTTGGTTGAGACCACCCTGCTAAGTCTTCTAATCAACACTTTCTGGCTTGCACTGGGCGTAGTCTGTGGTACCACGTTGCTAGGCGTAAGTCTCGCCTGGCTCACCGCAGTCTGTGAGTTTCCTGGGCGGAAATTATTTTCCTGGGCACTGTTGCTCCCCCTTGCAATCCCCGCCTACGTCACCGCATTCGTGGTACTCGGACTATTTGATTTCACAGGCCCAGTGCAGACCGCATTTCGCTCGTGGCTGGGTCCGGATGCTTGGTTCCCTGAAGTGCGTGGACGGATGGGCGTGATCACAGTCATGGTGCTGGCTTTCTACCCCTACGTTTACTTGCTCGCACGCAATGCTTTTCTTACACAAGGAAAACGCTCGTTGGAAGCTTCGCAATCACTTGGGCTTAATCGCACACAAGGTTTCTTCAGGGTGGCCCTACCAATGGCACGTCCATGGATCACCGGCGGGGTGATGCTAGCTCTGATGGAGACCCTGGCAGATTTCGGCACAGTGGCAGTATTCAATTACGATACATTCACCACCGCCATTTACAAAGCATGGTTCGGCATGTTCTCGCTACCAGCTGCTTCACAACTAGCTTCGTTGCTGATCGTAATCGTCTTTGCCTTGATCGTGGTGGAGCAACAGATTCGCATCCGTATGCGCTATGCCGAAGTTAAGCAAAGCGCGCGCGCTGGCCGCATCTTGCTTGCCGGATGGCGCTCCGTAACGGCAACTGCACTAGCCTCGGGTACATTATTTCTTGCCTTTTTGCTACCGATCGGACAGCTGCTCATTTGGGCAGCTAACAGTTTGGCGCAGGATCTCGACTCTCGCTATCTAGGGTTACTCTGGCATTCGCTGCTGCTGTCCACACTTGCCGCACTGCTGACCTGTACAGTAGCGCTACTACTAGTATATGCAGCTCGCCGTCACCAAGATGCAGCCACGCGTAATGCGGTGCGCATCGCCACCCTCGGCTACGCTTTACCGGGCACGGTGCTAGCTGTGGGTATGTTTGTGCCATTAGCCAACCTAGACAATTGGATTGGAGAAATAACGTTGCAATTATTCCAGATCGAAACTGGTCTCATAATCCAAGGCACCCTCGCTATCATGCTACTCGCTTACCTGACACGATTTCTCGCAGTCAGTCACAGTCCGATCGATAGCGCGATGCAGCGCATCACCAGCAGCATCGATGAAGCATCAATGAGTATGGGTATAAACGGATGGATGATGCTACGACGGGTACATCTACCAATCTTGAAAAGCGGTATCTTTACCGCTGGCGCACTGGTCTTTGTCGATGTAATGAAAGAGATGCCCATTACCCTAATGACCCGACCATTCGGTTGGGATACGCTGTCGGTACGGATCTTTGAAATGACTTCGGAAGGAGCGTGGGAGCAGGCCGCATTACCGGCAGTGGCGCTGGTAGTCGCAGGCTTGATACCGATCATGCTGTTTATGCGGCAAACGGAAAAATAATTTATGCTGCTCGAACTAAAAAACATCCAACAAGCTTACGGTCAGCAACTAGTGGTAAATAATTTATCGCTGACCCTGGAGAAAGGTCAGATCGGCTGCTTACTGGGGCCGAGCGGTTGCGGAAAGACCTCCGTATTGAGATGCATTGCAGGGTTCGAACCCGTTATAGCGGGAGAGATTCTATTGAGTGGTGTGAGGGTAAGTGGTAACGGTGTCTTTCTACCGCCGGAACAGCGTCATATTGGCATGGTATTTCAGGATTACGCACTATTCCCGCACCTCACTGTTATCGATAACATCGGCTTTGGACTACATCAACTACCAAAAAATGATCGGGGGCCACGCGTCAATGAATTACTAGGGACTGTCGGTCTATCCGATGCAGCCAACAAATATCCACACGAACTCTCCGGCGGTCAACAGCAGCGTGTGGCGCTGGCACGTGCTCTAGCACCGCGGCCTGATCTGCTGCTGTTGGATGAGCCATTCTCCAATCTGGATGTCAGCCTGCGTGAACGTCTGAGCCTCGAGGTGCGCGAGATACTAAAGAGTCAGAATACTACCGCCATACTAGTGACTCATGATCAGAACGAGGCCTTTGCCATTGCAGATGAGATCGGAATTATGCATCGCGGCGAGATCCAGCAATGGGACAGTGCCTACAATCTATACCATCGCCCTGCCAACCGTTTTGTCGCGAACTTCATTGGTCAAGGCGTGTTCCTACCCGGACAGGTGTTGGACCCAAACCGAGTAGAAATCGAACTGGGTGTGCTAACAGCAGACATCCCACATCAATGCTCACCAGACGATCAGATTTGTGGGAAGGGCTGCCGAGTTGATGTGCTCTTGCGACCGGATGATATCGTGCACGACGATTCCAGTTTGCTGCAAGCAGTAGTCCTCCACAAGTCTTTCCGCGGAGCCAATATTCTCTACACACTCAACCTGCCAAGCGGTGCTAACGCGCTATCATTGGTACCCAGTCACCATAACCATGCCATCGGAGAGAAGATCGGCATCCGCCTTGAGGCCGATCATGTGGTGGCCTTTCCTAGTTCCTAATCCGTAGAGTGGGCCCAGCACTTATTGAAACCAGAGGCATACTCACATCCAACATCAAAAGTCATTGACACGACTTCTTGCGGCGTAAATTTCTTCAGCTAGTTGCCATACTGACATGGCGTAATAAGTGCTGCGATTATAGCGAGTGATGACATAGAAATTGTTGAAGCCCAGCCAATACTCCGGCCCATCCTTACCCTCCAATACAAACAACGCAGCCATACGCTCGCCAACGAGATCTGCTCGCCCCACCAGAGGTGTGACTCCAAATTGTTTCATTTGTGATAACGTCAAACTCGGCTTAATTCCGGCAGCCAGAGCCTCTTGATAACGCTCGCTACTGATTTGCGCACGAACTGCCACTGGCTGCCCCTGTTCCCATCCGAACATCTTGAGATAATTAGCGACACTGCCAATCGCATCTGCGGGACTTTGTAATAATTCCTTTCGAGTATCGCCATCGAAATCGATGGCGTAACGTCGATAACTACTCGGCATAAATTGCGGGATGCCAATCGCACCCGCGTACGAGCCTTTGAGCTTTAATACATCAGCACCCTGCTCCTTCATCAGCAAGAGATACTGCTCCAACTCGTCGCGGAAAAACTCAGAGCGACGAGGATAATCGAATGCCAGCGTGACCAATGCATCGAGCACGCGATACTTGCCGGTCTGAGTGCCGTAGATAGTCTCCACTCCAATTACCGCCGTCACAATCTCCTCGGGGAGACCGTACTCCTTACTTGCCCGTTCTAGTTTCTCCGCATGGTTATTCCAGAAGGTGACTCCACCCGATGTACGTCGCTCATTGACAAATAAAGGCCGATACTCATACCAGGGTCGAGCAGTAACTGGTTGGGAAATAGCACGGATAATCGCCGACTGAAATTGCGCCTTACTGAATATACGTACAAGCTCAGCCCGCTCGAATCCGTGACGGTCAACCATCTCACCAATAAAAACACTAACTTCCGGACGTAACTGACCCGCTATGGACGGGGTGCCACAACCGATTGCAAGCAAGCTAAGTACTACCAAAGATACTGCCTTAAAACTAATATTTTTATGGAATAAGTGCATAACCATCCAGGTAAAGAGTCTGGACATATTCTAACAAACTTGCCTGGTCGACTACCCTCTACATGCTAAGACTAATGGACTATGATTGTATTGACCCATCATTCTGATACGCGTAAGGTTGAATATCCAAATAGGATAACCGTAGGCTCCCATCCTATCGCAAGTGTTCCCCATCCACCCAAATGGAGATTTACACCATGTCCAACTACCCTGTTCTTCCTGCAAAGCGCTTGACCGGATCGGTACAGATCTCTCGTCCCGCTCCGCCAAAATCTATTTCTCTCGACTCACCTGCCCTCGATGTGATGACCGATCTTCGCTACATTTATGCCGCTGTGATCGAGCCGAGTATAACCATGGAATCTGCCAATACATTCATGATACTGAGGGGAGTCCGATCATTACTGATATTGAACCAGGATCGCGCCCTTGGTGGCATCATCACCGCAACGGATATTCTTGGTGAGAAGCCACTACGCTTTATTCAGGAGCGAAGGGTGAAACATAATGAAATACTGGTCGCTGATATCATGACCCCGCTAGATCAGATGGAAGCAATCCCAATTAGTGAGGTAATGCATGCCAAGGTTGGGCATGTGATATCTAGCTTGCGTGAGAGCGGGCGACAACACACCCTAGTGATAGAAAATAATCCCGATGGCGAGCCTGTTGTATGCGGTATTTTTTCCTTGACGCAAATCGAAAAACAATTAGGATCGATCATTCCATCTACCGAGGTTGCCAAGACTTTTGCAGAGATTGAAGCAGCCGTGATCGCGCATTAACCCTATTAGTGGTCCAGTAACCAACACACCTTAGAGAACACTACGCATAACCATTCTCACTGAGCCAACTTGCTAAAACCAGACTCGGACCAATGCAGGGTTTCAAGGTGAAAGGGACCTGACGCTGAGATAAAGTTTTAGTTTTTCCTGTGCTGGTTTATCATGTACACGTCTGTAATAAGGGATGTGATATGGCAGGCCTTGGAAAAGATACCCCAAAAGCCACTGAAATAAAACTGCACCGGCGATCCAAGTTATTGCAAATTTCTTTTGCGGATGGCAACACCTTCCAGATTCCGTGCGAATTTCTTCGCGTCTATTCGCCCTCAGCGGAAGTGCGTGGGCATGGCTCCGGACAAGAGGTGCTTCAAACTGGCAAGAGAGATGTCAATATAGACCACATCGAACCAGTCGGGAGCTATGCAATTCAACTGAATTTTTCTGATGGACACAATACCGGCCTTTATTCGTGGGACCTACTCTACGAATATGGGTTACATCAGGATAAAATGTGGCAGCATTATCTACAGCGGCTAGAACAAGCTGGCACAAGCCGCGAACCTTCTTAGATTGAAAATCTGAATATTCATGACTAAAACCACTCACTTCGGTTTCAATACCGTTCCCGAAATAGAAAAAGCCCGCAAGGTGGCAGGGGTATTTGATTCGGTAGCAGAGCGCTACAATCTGATGAATGATCTTATGTCAGTGGGCATGCACCGCTGGTGGAAGCATTTTGCCGTGGAAGCCAGTAGAGTCAAGAGTGGCGGCCGAGTGCTCGACATTGCTGGCGGAACTGCTGATTTGAGCGCACGGTTCATTGAACAGGTCGGCGAAACTGGCGAGGTTTGGCTCACCGACATCAATAACTCAATGCTAACGATCGGTCGAGACCGTCTGCTAGATGAGGGCAGGTCAGCATCGGTGGCACAATGCGATGCAGAAAAACTACCCTTCCCGGCTAATTATTTTGATTGTGTCAGCGTAGCCTTTGGTCTCAGAAACATGACCCACAAGGATACTGCTCTTAAGGAGATGCTACGTGTACTCCGCCCCGGGGGTTGCGTCCTTGTACTTGAATTTTCAAAGATATGGAAACCACTTCAACCTATTTATGACACTTACTCATTCAAGATCCTGCCGGCAATGGGGAAGATTATTGCTAAGGATGAGGATAGCTACCGTTACCTTGCTGAGTCCATCCGTGTACACCCATCCCAGGAAGAGTTAAAGCTATTGATGCAGGAATCTGGTTTCGAACGGGTGGAGTATTTCAATTTGGCTGCTGGCGTAGTTGCATTACACCGCGGCTACAAGTTCTAAGGAATCCCTTACAGAGCCTCTGAGGCGATTCCAAGAGGCAGTTGCCACTGTTCCACTGGCGCCTGTGAGTAGCGTCAACAACATCACTCGGTAGACAGTACTGCGCGGCACTTTCACATTAACCGCAGGATCAAGTAGTCCGGAATCAACCGCAACACGCCGCAAAGTTTCCCCGGCTAGCAAGATCGGCCAGATGCACGCCAACCGCTGACGGATCTCAGAAGACGGGATCGCCATAGTATAAATCCACCCTTGATTAAGATGCTCCATTGCAAGCGCGATGAGCCGGTGCAACACCGGTCTGAATCTTATCAAACTACCTGCGTGCAACAAATCAGCCGGCTGCAGTCCAGCTTCCTGAAGCAACGATTGGGGCACATAACAACGGCCGTGATGAATGTCTCGGGCAATATCTTTGACGATATTGGTCAACTGTAAACCCTTACCGAAACTCACACCGATAGCCGACATCTCCGCAATGTCCCACTGCGCCATCGCTGGCCGATGCGCGCACACCATCCTTGTCCAGAACTCCCCGACACAACCCGCAACATAATAAGTGTAATGATCTAATTCATCTAGTGTGGCTAATGCAGTAAGATCTGCCGCAGATTCTCCTGGAAACCTGACCAAATCCATCTCCATCCCCTTGGGCAGAACTTCCATTAACCACTGGATTCGTTCCCGATCATCGGGAGAGTATCGCTCATATAATTTAAGACAATCCCCCAGCCGCTGTAACAGAACGTGCTCGGCCGAGTTCTGCTGATGAGGGAGAAGAGCCGCCTGGATTCTCCGGATAGCGTCCCATTGAATGTCACCGCCTTTGAACTGTGAGCGAAACTGATTTAGATACTCCAGTCGCTGGGCGCGACTGATTAGATCGGTATCAGCTATCGTGTCAGCCGCGCGCGCAAATAGATATGACAGCCCCATTTGATCGCGCACATTTGCTGGCAACACATTGAGCGTGAGATAAAATGAACGGGATACCTGCTTGAGGATACCGTGAAGAAGTTCGTGTGTGGCAGGATCAGTATTCAAAGGTAAATTCCACAACGGCCTTTCAATCGGGATTGGCGAACATTACATCCTGCTGCTCTTGCTGGTCAAGGGAACCACTTCAGGAGTTACTGAGCCCGGTACGGTCTGATAGAATATATACTCCATGCGCGCCACAAGCCGCTACCCCCTGTCGATCTAGACTGTACACAGCACGCATAATAATCATGGAAATAGAATTCATACTAGATGGGCAGGCGGTCCACTGCCCGGAAGGATTCACTGTTATTGGCGCCCTGTTCCATCTTGGTCGACGGGTTGTACGAGTGACTGCAAGCACCGCAGCCCCACGCTCACTATTCTGCGGCATGGGTGTTTGTTGTGATTGCTTGATGCAGATTAATGAACGTACAAGTGTCCGCGCTTGTATGACCCTGGTGCAACCAGGTATGCGTATCGTGTCCGCCCAAGGGGCAGCAACTACTGCATACCAAGTATGAACCACCCCAGTATTGTGATCATCGGCGGCGGTCCCGCCGGTATGAGTGCAGCTATTGCCGCTGCAAAACAAGGCCTCAGTTGCACGATTGTCGATGAGGGATTCGCTCTGGGCGGCCAGATCTACCGCATGCCGACTAATCCGGAGCGCGCACCAACTCCACATCCGCGAGGGGAACAACTGCGCACAGAAATAGCAAAGCTCACACAGTATATTGAAATACGAAACGGTTATAGCGCTTGGGGGATCTTCGACGAGCTGCGCGTTGCTATCACCTCTCCTGATGAGCATACCGAACTGCTCCAGCCACAGGCCCTCATCCTCGCCCCGGGTGCCCATGAACTTGTACCACCTTTTCCTGGATGGACCTTACCCGGTGTAATGACGCCTGGCGCTGCGCAGTCACTCATAAAGACCATGGGAGTTACGCCAGGAAAGCGAGTGATGCTCGCCGGCACCGGCCCGTTCTTGTTAGCGGTAGCGTGCCAACTGATCGATGCTGGGGTGCACGTGGTCTCGGTACTGGAAGCATCATCTCGTCCAGCCTGGCTCCGTCTGCCGCTGCACGGATTTCGCACACCGAAAATCCTTGTTGAGGGATTCCTCTACCTAAATAAACTTCACCAATCCCGCGTCCCAGTCCGCTATGGCCGTATAGTCGTCTCTGCTCAAGGTGAAAGTGAGCTCAACGCGGTCCAGCACGCCCCTGTTAATGCGGAGTGGTTTCCGGACAATAATGGTATTGAAACCGAGAGAGTAGATACACTGCTAGTGGGCTACGGTTTTGTCCCGCGTAACCAATTGGCACAAATGGCTGAGTGTAAACTTGAGCTCCGTCCTGAAGTCGGTGGCTGGATTCCAATTCGGGACCGTAACCTTGCAACCAGCGTTGCCGGTATTTTTGCTGCAGGTGACGGTGCAGGCGTTGCCGGCTCTTTAGTTGCAGCACATGAAGGGAAACTTGCTGGAATGTCTGCTGCCTTTTTTCTCGGAGCAATCGACGAAGCAAGGTTTACTGCTGAACGCGATTTGATCGAACAGAAACTCTCTCGTCTGATGCCACTTCGTCGCGCCCTAGATAAGATCTCAACACTACAACCGGGCCTCATGTCTCTGGTGCGTGATGACACTCTAGTGTGTCGCTGTGAAGAGGTAACCTGGGGCGAAGCCCGCGAGGCGGTCTGCGCTGGATCAACTACCTACCGTAGCCTCAAGATAACTTCACGCGCTGGTATGGGTGCCTGTCAAGGACGTTTCTGCTGGCCATTCCTTTCACGTCTAGTCGCAGCGGAAGAGAAATGTTCGGTGATGGATATTGGTCCGCCGAGTGTACGCGCCCCACTTGTGCCGATAACTCTCGGATCACTTGCTCCAGAATCGCTCAAAAATTAATGGTAATGCGAAAATTTTCAGACGTGGTTGTCATTGGCGGCGGCGTGATCGGATCAAGTGTCGCCTTTTCACTGGCTCGGCGCGGCGCCTCGGTCACACTACTCGACGCCTCAACTCCTGGTCGCGCGACTTCTGCCTCTGCTGGCGGACTCTGGTCGCTAGGTGAATCGCTTGGCCTTGGCTGTGGCGTAATTCTGCACACCTCGCAACAAGGTGCCGGGGCCGAGCCGGCGCCTTTGCCACTCAAATTCATGGACTTTCTGTGGGAAAGTAACCTGTTGTTCCCTGAACTCGCAACTGAACTCCTAACGCTTTGCGGAATTAATATCGAGGCCGAATCAGCAACCGGGCTGTTGTATTTGATCTATGACGAGAGCCAGGAAAGTCATGCCAGTCGTATCATTTCATGGGCAGGTAGTGACCATGGGGCACTAGAACAGTGGACACCACAACGCATCCGCGACAGAGATCCGTTGATTACTCACAACCTGCGCAATGCAATTCATTTTCCAGGCGACAATCAGGTAAATCCAATACTGCTAAATGAGGCACTCAAGCGCGGGGCCTGTGCTAAGGGCGCATGCTTCATTGCTGAAGCACGAGTGCACGCACTCCGCTGCAATAATAGGCGAATCGTCGAGGTCCATTCGGATAAGGGAAGCATAGCGTGTGGAGCAGTAGTCAACGCGGCTGGTGCTTGGAGCGCTCAGATTGCTAAGCTTGCCAATATTGAAATTCCTATCCAGCCAGTGCGTGGGCAAATTATCTGCACTGAGGCACTGCAACCAGGTACGCTGCGCTCGAATCTAAGCACGCGTGACTGCTATATCTTGCAGAAAGCGCATGGTGAGATCATCATCGGAAGCACTACGGAGTACTCTGATTTCAGCACCAAAGTTCGCTATGAGGACATATGCAACCTAGCAGCTGGTGCGATCCGTGCTGTGCCGGCTTTGCGCAATGTGACGCTCAAACGCTCGTGGAGTGGGCTTCGTCCCGGCACGCCAGATGAACTTCCTATTCTCGGACCAGCTGCGGAACTAGAGAATTTCTTCCACGCTACCGGAGGTTTCCGTACCGGGATCGTAGCAGCGCCACTTACTGGTGAAGTAGTTGCGGCAAGTGTGCTGGGTCTGAAACCAAAATTTCCGATTGAATCGTTCCTGGCGCATCGCTTCCAAAGAGTTTATGTTTGACCAAGATGCACACGCCGAGGATACTTCAGGTCATCTCACTGATTTTTTAACTTTCTTCGTATCAAAAGAAGGGGAAATTCTGACCCGTACCAAAGGAGAATAGAGGTGATTGGTTTACAGAAAAAACTGTGCACCATGAGTATGCTGCTGGCTTTGTGCTGTATTCCTGCTAGCACGTGGGCCCATTCGGGGGGGAATCATCCTCTCATTAATGCGGCTGGGAGAGGTGACCTCCCTCAGGTCAAGGCGCTACTCGCAACCAAGATTGATGTGAACGATGGCGCAGGCCGTGGTATCACTGCACTACTAGTAGCATCACAGAACGGTCATCGCTCAATTGTGCAGGCATTACTCGCAGCCAAGGCTGATGTGAATATCAAGACCCGCAATGGTGATACTCCACTGATTGCAGCGACGCAGAATGGCCACGAGGATGTGGTACAGCTACTTAAGCAGGCGGGGGCCCGGTAATAGGGACAACCGAATGCCTGTTATTAAAAGATGGTCCTGACTCACAGGAGCCCGAACTTTACCGCCGCTTCTGGTAAAATGGTCTCGTATCGTGCCAGCTTGGCCCGATGAAATTCACTTTCTATATTCAACAGCGCGTTATGAGGAGTACTTTCTTTGCATGAAATTCTGCAATACCTAAAACAACACGGCGAGCGACTTGACTCAGAGATTGCTAATGACACGGGTATCCCGCTGGCAAAAGTGCGTCTCGATGTGTCCAGTCTGACTGCCAGCGGCGAGTTGATAATGTGCCACTCAATCCGTTTTGAAAAGGGCAAGAAGAGCGAGGGCATGCTCTACCGGGTGGCGGGGTATATTCCACCCCTATCCCCTGGCAGAAAACCGAAAGCTTAGTAGAAATACAGTAACGGGTTATTCGCCCATATCATCTTTAGCATATAGTGAGCATCAATACCCGTAGTGATAGTCTCTTCACTACGGTCACCTCTGCTTAATCAACAGGTTACTTGGTCTTGCTGTTTGCCAGCACGTATTCCGCCAAACGATTCGCCGGTTCGCCCGTGATATTAGGGAAGGCAGCCATGGACATGCTTCCTGTCTGCACCTTCTTGATGATGGCATCTTTATTTGCTACCGCAGTATTCAATACCATCACGCTACCATCAGTGTTCGGCTTATGGCATTTAGTGCAGTTCAGATTGAATATATCTTCCCCACTGGCGGTTGCCGCTGGCGTGTAGTTGTCCGTTTTTGAACAGCCAACCAAGCCTATAACTGCAATAGTTGCTAATAATAAAGTTGTTGTTTTCATTTTTACACTCCAGTTTATCTCTTCAAAAATACAAATCTTAAATTTACTCTGCAGCCCACCACGGCCAGACATTACATCCTGCCGATCCTGACGGTCAAGAATATTGTTACCGACAGAATCGGCACTCATGGACTAGAACCTGAGCAAACTGTATCCCTGAACGTCGACGACACCCTACGAAACAGAGCTTCTCGGAAAACAATTAGCGCAGCATCCTTCCTCCACTCTGATCCTAACAATCTAACCCGCTCTTAAAGAACTCCACCTAAAGATCACCTCTGATCAAGATACTCCTCGCGTTGTAGGCCTTAATTTCTTAGGCTAAGCTGAAACTATGATGCATGTCTTACCCCTTGAAGGGTCCAAGTATCAGCTACCTTGGCTCTTCCCATCCACTTGGCCGTCCGAGTGCCGCACGAGAATCCTCTAACCGTCTGGGTTCTATTTTAAATGGATATTAACCAGACCTCCTGGCATGTGCTGTCTGAAAATGAGGCCGCGCATCAACTGAAATCTAACAGTCAAAACGGTCTGAGTGCTCCCGAAGCAGCCCGGAGACTAGCCCATTTTGGCCCCAATACACTGAACGAAAGTCAAGGCCGACCGCTCTGGCGCATGGCTCTTGACCAATTCAGCGATTTCATGATTCTAGTTCTGATTGTAGCGGCGGCGATTTCTGGTGTGATTGGCGATCCAGAAGATACCATCGTCATTGTTCTCATTGTAATACTGAACGCCATCATTGGATTCGTACAGGAATACCGAGCAGAATGTGCGATATCTGCTCTTAAAAGATTATCTGAAACCGCCTCAAGAGTCGTGCGTGACAACCAGATAGAAACCGTCAGCACGGCTGAATTGGTTCCCGGTGATGTCGTCCTGCTAGAAGCAGGTAATCTAGTGCCGGCAGATCTGCGTATCGTTGAAACGGCCCATATCAGAATAGATGAGTCGTCGCTTACCGGAGAGTCAGTTGCAGTAGATAAACAGACTGATGCAGTGAAAGTATCTGATTTGCCGCTAGGTGATCGACATTGCATGGCCTACAAGGGCACTAATATCGTCCATGGCCGCGGACGTGGCCTAGTGGTGGCAACTGGCATGCATAGTGAACTTGGCAAAATTGCTGCATTGCTCAGTGATGCAAGAGACACCAAGACACCCCTTCAAAACCGCTTGTCTAATCTGGGAAAAAGGCTAGCGCTAGCAGCGCTGGGAATCTGCGGAGTAGTATTCATTCTAGGCATCGTCCGCGGTGAACCCTTGTTGCTTATGTTCATGACCGCCATCAGCCTAGCGGTCGCTGCCATCCCAGAGGCCCTGCCAGCAGTAGTGACCATTTCACTTGCCCTTGGAGCGCGCAAAATGGTCAAGCAACATGCCCTGATCCGCCGTCTACCCGCAGTGGAGACTCTGGGTTCAGTGACTTTCATCTGCTCCGACAAGACTGGCACACTCACCCAAAATAAAATGCAAGCAGCCGCTATCTATGCCGATGGTCGCTTGGAAAATAATCTGCAATTAGCTCAATCTTCAGAACCATGGCCGACCCTATTCCGAGCACTGGCCTTAAATAACGATGCTCACCTAGATAATCACAACAAGATACAAGGGGAGCCGACCGAAGTAGCCTTGTTAGAAGCGGCACAGACGGCCGGATTTGACAAAGAAGTATTGGAACAAGAAATGCCACGAATTAAGGAGCTACCTTTCGACTCTGAGCGGCAGCGAATGACCACTTTTCACCGTACCGGCGCAATAGTGCTTGCTTTTACCAAAGGTTCACCAGAAGCAATAGTGTCAAAGTGTAATCGTTCGTTTAGCGCAAATGAAGACATCGACCGGACGGCACTATTGGGCACAGCTGGCGTCATGGCCGCTGAAGGGCTCCGTGTATTGGCTTTCGCCTACCGCAACTGGCCTGAGTTACCCGTAACTCAAAGCCTAGAAGAGTTGGAAAGCGAGCTGATTTTTCTAGGGTTTGTCGGCTTAATCGACCCACCTCGCCTAGGGGTGAAGGAGGCGGTGGCTCTATGCAAGTCAGCCGGCATTACGCCGGTAATGATCACCGGTGACCATCCCGCTACTGCAGGTGCAATTGCACGTGAACTCGGCATACTCCTCGACAATAACAAGGGAATCATGACTGGGCCCGAGCTAGCACGACTTGACCAAACAGAATTTCAGTCAGTAGTTGAGAAGATAAGTGTTTATGCACGCGTTGACCCTACTCAGAAGATAAGAATTGTCCAAGCACTACAAGACAAAGGGGAGATCGTTGCCATGACCGGCGATGGCGTAAATGACGCTCCCGCGCTGAAGGTGGCGAATATCGGAATAGCGATGGGCAAAGGTGGGACTGATGTGGCACGTGAGGCTGCCCATATGGTGCTGCTGGATGACAACTTCGCCACCATCGTACAGTCCATACGGCAGGGCCGCCGCCTCTACGATAACATTCGTAAATTCATTCGCTACGCAGTGACCACAAACTCCGCTGAAATTCTGACCATTTTATTGGCCCCTCTCTTAGGATTGCCCATCCCACTGCTACCGATCCACATCCTATGGATCAATCTAGTTACAGATGGCCTGCCCTCATTGGCACTCACTTCGGAACCGGCTGAACGAGGCGTGATGCGGCGCCCCCCGAGACCCCCTCAGGAAAGTATTTTCGCGCATGGGATGTGGCAACATATGGTCTGGGTAGGATTGCTAATGACCTCTCTGACCTTGCTGATTCAATCCTGGGCCTACCACTCCGACTCGACACACTGGCAGACCATGGTATTCACCGTACTGACATTGGCTCAGCTTGCCAACGCGCTAGCGATTCGTTCTGAAAAGGAATCCTTATTCTCCATTGGGCCATTCTCCAACCGACCGATGACGGCGGCCATTATCATCACCGTTATACTGCAAATGGCGACCATTTACATTCCTGCGCTCAACCCGATTTTCAAAACAGAACCACTCGATATGGCAGAACTTGCAATATGTGTGGGTGCAGCAGGTGTCGTACTTATTGCTGTTGAAATTGAGAAGTGGTTGGTGCGACGGGAATGGATTTATCAGAGCAATCCCTAAGAAATCCATGAACAAATCGAGCTGCAGAGCACGCTTCCATTCTCTAGATGCAAAGGAATTCTCATCCAAAGTATAAATTCACCCAAACCTTCTCACCAAAGGTCCATTAACACCCTACTGTAGCTGAGTCTGAGCTTAATTTACGAAACATCGTAATGAATCGATAGTGCTATACTAAACGCCTTAACCATCCTGCTGGAGACCTTCATGAATAAAATAGCGACCCTGATGACTCTGGCCGTTCTCAGCTTTGGACTGGCCACCTTTGATGCAGAAGCAAAACGTTTCGGTGGGGGCAAGAGTATCGGCCAACAACGTCAGTCCATCAGCCCACAAGCCGCACCCAAGCCGACACAGGCGCCGACTGCCGCCGCTGCTGCCGCTGGTGGTAACAAGTGGGCAGGTCCGTTAGCGGGTCTAGCCGCGGGCGGATTGCTAGCCGCACTGTTTATGGGTGGTGCATTCGAGGGCGTCAATATGATGGACGTACTGATGCTGGCCGCACTGATGGCTGCAATTTTCTTTGTCATACGCATGATGCGTAAATCCAGACAAGAACAAGTGACGCGTCCTCTACAATATTCTGGAATGGATGCAAACACCTCCAACAGCCCTATACCGCCGACATCGATGGGACTAGGAACTGCGACGGAAGCTACTCAAAAAACCGCGAATATCCCCGCAGATTTTAAGGTGGAACCATTCTTACGCAACGCCAAGACCTCATTTATCCGCCTCCAAGCGGCCAATGATGCGCGTGATTTGAATGACATTCGTGAGTACACCACACCAGAGATGTATGCAGAGATCAGCATGCAAATCAGTGAGCGCGGTGACGAACCACAGAAAACTGAAGTACTCTCGATCAATGCCGAGCTGCTGGAAGTCGTCACCACAGATGATCAAGCCATCGCCAGCGTGCGCTTCAACGGCCAATTACGCGAATCACCCGACTCATTACCCGAATCAATTGATGAAATCTGGCATGTACAAAAGAGTCTCAAAGATGCCGAGGCTGTTTGGTTGCTTGCTGGGATCCAACAAGTCTCCTAGATTTACGCAGTTACCATGCTAGCATCTGCTGCGATCGCCCCGCTCAACCACCTATTACGAGGTGAGAGCTGGGCACGCAAACGGCTGCAACCCTGCGCTGGAAAGATCGTTCGCTTCTGCACCCCCCCTTTCGCCGACTTCAATTTGGTCGTGCAATCCAATGGCGAGATCGCGGCTGCAACAGATGCTGTCACGCCTGATGCCACCCTTACCCTGGCTCCCAGTCTTCTGCCGCGATTACTTACGCGTGATGAAAAAGCCTATTCTAATATCCTCATTTCCGGTGATACCGCCTTGGCGGAAGAGCTTCTAGACATTGGTAAAAACCTACACTGGGATGTCGAACAGGATTTAAGCCGGTTCATGGGTGACATTCTTGCCCACCGTCTAGTGCAGACTGGAGATAGCCTGCTACAGTGGCATACCGAGACTCTACGCAACCTCTCTCAAACTCTTTCAGAGTATTGGCTGGAGGAGCAGCCGCTGCTTGCCAAGCCCGCGTATGTGCGCAAGTTCGTTACCGATGTAAATACTCTCCATGTTGACGTGGAAAAACTAGGGGAACGGATAGAGAAACTTAATCACGGCGACCTCTTGGTTAAGATTGGCCCTAAATAAACTGTTGCATCTGGAATAAATGCGTTTCATTCGCCTCCTCAAAATACTCGCTGTAGCATTCCGTTTCGGCCTTGATGATTTTATTCTAGGTCAAGGACGTTTGCACCCCTTGCAGCCTTTAGTCAAGATTGCCACCTTCTGGCGGCAGTTAGAGAAACCACGTGGCGAACGCTTACGTCTAGCACTAGAAGCGCTTGGCCCTCTTTTTGTCAAGTTTGGCCAAGTGCTGTCCACTCGCCGAGACCTCCTTCCACAAGACATTGCCGATGAGCTAGCCAAGTTACAGGATCAGGTTCCGCCATTTCCGTCTAGTGTCGCACTCAGTATCCTCGAGCAGGTCTATGGCAGGCCTGCTAGCGAGGTCTTCCACCAGTTTGAAGCAGAACCGATAGCCAGCGCATCTGTTGCCCAAGTCCATCTGGCAGAACTACATGATGGTACAGAAGTAGCCGTTAAAATATTGCGCCCAGGCATCGCTCCGATCATCGCGCACGATGTCGCTTTAATGGAGACTGGCGCCTGGTTGGTCGAGGCCTTGTGGCCAGATGGAAAGCGTCTAAAACCTCGTGAAGTAGTAGTGGAATTTGCGCGACACCTGAATGACGAACTTGATCTTATGCGTGAAGCATCGAACTGCAGCCAATTACGCCGTAACTTTCTTGATTCGCCTCTACTACTAGTTCCAGAAGTCTATTGGGACTATTGTCACCCCACCGTGATGGTGATGCAGCGCATGAAGGGCATCCCTATTAGCCATGTGGCAAGACTACAAGAGCAAGGTGTAGACATTCCAAAACTTGCACGCGTAGGAGTGGAGATTTTTTTCACCCAAGTTTTTCGTGATGGTTATTTTCATGCCGATATGCATCCCGGTAATATTTTTGTCGGTACTGATGGACGCTACATCGCAGTTGATTTCGGCATCATGGGCACACTCACAGATGAGGATAAGAACTATCTAGCACAGAACTTTCTGGCATTCTTCCGCCGCGACTACAAGCGCGTGGCACAGGCACATGTTGAGGCAGGTTGGGCACCAAAGGATACGCGTGTAGATGACTTTGAAACCGCGATCCGTGCCGTCTGTGAACCTATCTTCGACAAGCCACTGAAGGAGATTTCATTTGGCCATGTACTATTGCAGCTATTCCAGACTTCTCGCCGCTTCAACGTCGAGATCCAGCCTCAGCTAGTCTTATTGCAAAAGACTCTATTGAATATCGAAGGACTCGGGCGCGACCTTGATCCAAATCTCGATCTATGGACCACTGCTAAACCATATCTTGAAAATTGGATGTCGGATCAACTCGGCTGGCGCGGACTGGTTCGTCGCCTCGGTAAGGAGATCCCCACTTGGGCCGTCCTGTTTCCACAGTTCCCGCGTCTGCTTCATCACGCGTTAAGTGATAATCGAACGCAGATGCTTGAAGATAAAATGAATCAGTTGCTCATCGAAAAAAAGCGTCAGAGCCGCTTGCTGTCTGCGCTCGTATTATTGTTGGCGACATTACTACTCTGGCATATGTGGTGATACGGATAGACTAAGTTAATCCATCATGGCGCTACTTGAAATCCGCAATGTGACACGTCGCTTTGGCGATTTCATCGCAATAGACAACATCAGCATTAGTATTGAATCGGGTGAGTTCTTTACTCTGCTAGGCCCTTCCGGTTGCGGCAAGACCACTCTACTGCGCATGATCGCTGGGTTCGACCTACCCGATGCCGGTCAGATCCTTTTAGATGGTAAGGATATGGCCGATATCCCTCCAGAAAAACGCCCCATCCATACCGTGTTCCAGAGTTATGCGCTGTTTCCGCACATGACCGTCTCAGAGAATATCGCTTTTCCTCTAAAAATGGCAGGCTCAGCACCTGATCAAATTAACTCTAGAGTCAAAGAGGCCCTTGATGACGTTCGTCTGTCAAACCTTGGTGCCCGTTTTCCTCAAGAATTATCAGGAGGTCAGAAACAGCGCGTTGCATTTGCCAGGGGATTGATTAATCGCCCTCGCCTGCTTCTATTAGATGAACCGCTAGGGGCATTAGATGCAAAGTTGCGGGAGGAGATGCAGATTGAGCTGATTAATCTCCAGAAAGAAAGGGGGGTCACCTTCGTGTTCATCACCCATGCACAGAATGAGGCACTGGCACTGTCTCACCGCATTGCGGTGATGAATCAAGGCAAGGTCGAACAACTCGATGCACCCTCCAGAATCTACAGCTTCCCAAAAAACCGTTTTGTAGCTGACTTCATCGGCAAGATCAGCATTATGAACGCCCAAGTGCTAGAAGCTAGCCCATCGCACTTAAGGCTCAGCGTCGCAGGACTCGGTGAAGTAACTACCCCAAGTAAAGATGGCGTCAAAACTAGCGATATAGGGGTACTAGCTATACGTCCAGAGCAGGTCCGAATAACTCATCACACGGAAGAAGTGGAACTGAAGAATCATTTTACGGGCAAGGTACAGGGCTTTCTTTATGTGGGCGATGTAACCACCTATATCGTAGAACTTCCAAACGGTGCTCGTATTGAAGCCCTACTCCCCAATTCAGCACCGGGGCGTGCCCAATTTTTTGAAATAGGTGATTCGGTTACGGTCTCCTGGCGTCATGATGCCGGCACTTTTCTCAATGATTAGAAATGGGGTTAAAGAAAACCGCGTTACCAAGTGGCTGGTGAGTGGACCGCCGTTGGTATTTCTACTGGTTTTCTTCGTCACCCCTAGCCTGATCATGCTGCTCACCTCGCTGCGATTTCCTGGGGAATTTGGTGGTTTAGCTCCGATCACATTACCTACCAAGACTACCCAGGAAGAGCATGGCCTGACACTGGAAACCTACCAGTTCTTTTTCAGCGACATTTTATATGCTGAAGTCTTTCTTAAATCCTTTGTTGTTGCCTCAACCAGTACGCTGATCTGTCTCATCATGGCCTACCCACTAGCCCTACTGATCACTCGCAGCGAAAAACGTTTTCGCAATTTGATGGTGCTCCTGGTGGTACTGCCATTCGCCAGCAATTTCCTCATCCGCATATATGCCTGGATGATTATCCTCGGCCCAGAGTCAGTCTTCAGCCACTTTATTAATGGGGTTCTGAGCGCTTTCGGAGTGGCGCCGGTGACACTTTTGTTTTCTCCATTCGCGGTAATAGTTGGGATGGTTTATGTACACCTTCCCTTCATGGTATTGCCACTCTATACCAATCTGGAGAAACACGATCCCGCTCTACTGGATGCTGCGCAAGATCTGGGCGCTAATGCCTGGCAAAGATTCTGGCACGTCACCTGGCCACTATCCCTGCCAGGGGTTTTCTCAGGTTCGGTGCTGGTATTTATACCGGTGTTAGGTATGTTCGCGGTACCAGACATACTTGGTGGCACCGGAGACATTCTCATCGGAAATCTGATCAAAGATCAATTTCTCGGCACCCGCGACTGGCCCTTTGGCTCGACATTATCGATCATGCTGACGCTGGCGGTGCTAGCCATAACCGCACTGGCGGCAAGGCTTGCAAGGCCCACCTCCATTCCAAAGGGATAAATTATGCGACGGAGAAATATCTGGTTATGGTCTGCAGCGGCCTCAGCCTATGCGTTTCTTTATATTCCCCTGATCATAGTGGTTGTCTACTCTTTCAATGATTCCAAGCTGAATGCAGAGTGGGTAGGCTTCACCTTATCTTGGTATGTAGCGCTGTTCAACAATCAAGAAATGCTCACTGCTGCGCGCAACTCTCTGATCATCGCTGTGTGTGCCAGTTTTTGCGCGACTATACTCGGCACCATGGCTGGACTTGCGATGAACCGTTACAAACTTAAATTTCTGCCGGTCCTAGTATTCGCGCCGGTAGCGATGCCTGAAATTCTTTTGGGGGTAGCACTACTACTATTCTTTTTGCAGGTACTCAACCTAACGCTCGGAATGATCTCCATTATCATCGCACACACCACTTTCTGTATTGGATTTGTTGCCATCATCGTACGGGCACGACTTCAAGGAATGGATGAAAGTATCTTTGAAGCAGCGCGTGATCTAGGCGCAACCCCCTGGCTGACTTTCCGTCTGATCACACTGCCACTGATCATGCCAGCAGTGGTTGCTGGCGCTTTGATGTCATTCACCCTCTCGATTGATGACTTTGTTATTACCTTCTTCACCAAGGGAGTTGGTGAGCCGGTGCTACCGATCCAGATTTACACCATGATCAAGGTCGCGGTAACGCCTGAGGTAAATGCCGTCTCCACTCTGTTGATGCTGCTCACACTGACCATGATCATAATTGCCACCAAATTAGATTCAGGTGCTCTACGGAGAGAAACAAAGCAATGATCCGTTTCTGCGCCTCCACGGCGCTTCTCACCATATTATCAGCAGTGTTTCTAGTCACAGGCTGTAGCAGCCAAGACCAAAACACCGCTGCTAGTCGTGAGAAGGTTCTACATCTTTTCAACTGGAACAATTACATCGCGCCAGAAACGGTCAAGCAATTTGAACAGTCCTGCAACTGCCGGCTCTCTCAGGATTATTATTCCGATAATGAGGAAATGCTGGCGAAACTAGCAGCAGGTGCAAGTGGCTACGATCTGATCGTCCCCACCGGTAACGCGATGAGCACTTTAATTCACCAGGGTGTAGTGAGGCCCTTAGATAAATCTCTTTTACCCAACCTCAAGAATATCAACCCATCTCATCTCAATAATACGTTTGATCCAGACAATAAGTATTCAGTTCCTTATGCCTATACCGTTACATTATTAGGCTTTAATCAGCAGAAAATAATAGAACTAGGACTGCCTACCGATAGCTGGTCTCTCATTTTCGAACCGAAGTATCTGAAAAAAATAAAAGGCCGCGTAACTGTACTCGATAGTCAACGAGAACTGATGTCGGCCGCACTCAAGTATCTTGGCTATTCAGCCAACGATGCCAATGAATTACACTGGCAAGAGGCCCGTAATCTGATTTTACGTGCCAAGCCCTATTGGGCAGCTTTCAGTAACACTAGTTATATCAAGGAGCTTGCAGTTGGGAATCTGTGGGTAGCACACGGCTACTCGAACGACATGTTTAAAGCGGCACTTGATGCTAAGAAAACTGGTAGGAAATTTATCATCGACTACTCGATACCAAGAGAAGGTGCAGTGCTAGCGCTTGACAGTATGGTCTTACATCAGAGCGGAACTCATCCTGAACTGTCTCATCAATTTATCAACTTCATGCTAGATGGGAGAAACTCTGCAGAACTCACTAACCTGACCGGATCTGGCAATCCGAATATGAGTGCAGTCCAGTTCATTCAGCCAGAAATAATTGATAACAAGGCAATCTTCCCTGACCAAGAGCTATTTACTCGATTAGAAATGCTTCAAGATCTCGACCGTACTCAGCGACGACGACTGAGCCGATTGTGGACTGAAATAAAATTAAGGAATCTCTAAGAATCTACTAGTTACGTTATTCATGAAGAGCCTTGTCAATTCATACTAGATACTAACTTATCTTGATCTCTCACTTTCCCGAAAACTCATCATTCTGGTCTATAATCTTCACTCTGCTATTTTCCAGAATACCCTCATGAGCCACTATCGTTATCATGTATTTTTCTGCACCAATCAGCGTGAGGCTGGCTCAGCATGCTGCAACAACCATGGAGCCCAATCAGTACGTGATTATGCTAAACAGCGTATTAAGGCACTGAAGCTAGACAGCAACAGTCAGCGGGTACGGATTAATACGGCAGGGTGTCTAGACCGGTGCGATGAAGGCCCCGTAATCGTGATCTATCCTGAAGAGGTCTGGTACACCTACGTCGATAAGGAAGACATCGACGAAATCATTGAAAAACATCTGAGAAATGGACGTATAGTCGAGCGACTGAAAATCTGACTCTTTATTTTATCAATTAAACCCTTGATCGCTCCCCAAAAATTCTTCATTGATGGCCAGGTTGGAAAACTAGAAACTGTGCTGGCAGAGCCGGATAAGGTCAGCCACGTCGGCATAAATGGTATCGCAGTCATCGCTCATCCTCACCCGCTATATGGTGGCACCATGGACAGCAAGATCGTCCACACTCTTTTCAAAACATTACCAGAACTTGGATTTTTCACGGTTAAATTTAATTTCCGTGGGGTCGGCAAGAGTGAAGGAATTTACGATAATGGTGTGGGTGAGGTAGAGGATGTACTATCAGTGGCTGCAGCTATCAAAAAAAAACTTTCTGTCACTTTTAATAGCCTACCATTGCTATTAGCAGGATTCTCCTTCGGAGGGGCCATCCAGGCCCATGCAGCCCAGCAGCTTAACCCACAGCAACTAATAATGGTGGCACCTTCGGTGGAACGCCTGAAGGCCCCTCCTGTTGTCGGGCATGCGGCTTGTACGCTCATTATTCATGGCGACCAAGACGACGTAGTCCCACTGAAATCTGTTTTAGACTGGGCCGCTCCCCAGGAACTTCCGGTAGTAGTAATTCCCGGTGCAGAGCACTTCTTTCATGGTCGATTACATATCCTCAGACGTGTGATACTCGATTCATGTCGGACTTAAGACCAGCAACCTATAAAATTCTTCTCTATATTTTTTGGAAACAGCTCATGAAATTCACTAATCTTCAACTGATTATTGTCTTGGCTGCGTGGATCGGATATAGCAATGTTTTTACCGCATATGCCGCCGATAAAGTTAAATTTGAAACTGACCCGCCACAACGGATGGATGCACGCTACCGTCTGTTTAAGACCGCAAACATGTGGAATTTTCTGGAGCTTGATACCCAGACTGGCCGCCTCTGGCAAGTTCAATTCAGCGTAGATAATGACAATAATCGTACGCGAACACCCCTCAATATAGAAACTCTAGCAGTCGATGGTAAGAATGGCCGCTTTACCCTATACCCAACTGATAATATTTGGACTTTCCTGATGGTGGATCAAGATAATGGCCGCCTCTGGCAGGCACAATTCTCTATTACTGATGAGAACCGTGGAATCTTTCCGATAGTTGGGTCTGAAGACGCGCGTCTTCTGCCTGAAAAATTGCTTAAAATTCCCCGATAAAGTAGTGACACTTCGTTACTCTGGCAATGAGCCTAGATGGCTCCTGTGCAACGTCTTCTTATCCTGCTGGATCTGACGCTGTTATTAGCTGGATAGCATGACCTTGGCTGTCAAGACTACACTTTGGCAGATTGCCGGGAGATATCATTATCTAACGAGAAATTTTAACTTCTACTTCCCCTTAACAAGTGGTCTACTTGTATCGGCAGTATTGACGTTACTACTATGGCGATCTCGTAAGTAGGTGCCGATAGTACTTTAGAGCTGCCATTTTTAAAAAGGAGGCAACTAATTGGATCTATATGAGTCTATGGTGTTCTGGTTCGCCAAGGAATTTATAAAAGCAATCTTGGGTCTTGGATTCATTCTAGGAGTGATTCTTCTTTTGCAGTGGATGAGAAGTGATGATTAGTTCTAGACTGCACCTTCAATTGCCATAATGCACTCGACCAAAGTCTCATTGCGCCAACTGATACTGTCGCTATTACTGCTTCTACTGAGTGGCTGCAGCGTCATCACCGTTGCCTACAATAATGTAGATATGGCGATACGCTGGATTGCCTCCGATTACTTTGATTTCAATACCCACCAGCAAACGAAGTTTGATAAGGATTTACAGCGTGTGCATACCTGGCACCGAAAGGAAGAGCTGCCAAAATATGCCTTACTTTGTACAGAAACCGCTAGACGTATCGAGACCGGACTCAAGGCGGCTGATTTAGACTGGATTGATAGTGCCGTGGAATCACGAAGAGAAGCACTAATGCATTATGTCGCGACTGATCTAGCCGGTGTGCTAAGAACCATGGACGCGAGTCAAATTGAAGTCATGGACGCGAAATTTGCTAAAGAAAATGCAAAATTCCGTAAGGAATACTTGGATGTCGCTCCCGATACATTGGAAAAGAAACGTGTAAAAAAATCATTAGAACGTATCGAAGACTGGACCGGGGCGCTTGAACCAAACCAGAAAGAACGAATCATTTTGATGGTTAAAAACTTTCCACAGAGCGCCGAACATCGGTATACACACCGCGCCACTCGACAACGAGTGCTGCGCGAATTGCTCGAAACCAAACCACCCAAAGAAAAGCTTGAAGAAGATCTCAGACAATGGCTAGTCGATTGGGAAAGCGGTCGCACCGCGGAACATGATCGAGTTTGGGCGCAGTGGGTTAAGCAGTTGCGTCAAATGATACTGGAGCTTGATGCCATGCTAACACCGAAACAACGTCTCCATTTGACCCAGAAACTACATAGCTACGCGAAAGACTTTACTATACTAAGCAAACGTTAAGCTGTAGCGCAAAATTTGTTCGGCCTTAGCAACCCGAATCAATCTAGACCAACCTTTTCGCGCTATCATTTTTTAAAAACACACTGAAATATAAAGATCACGAAATGAATTCCTTAAGAGATTCCATCACGACGATTGGTATTCTTGTGATGCTCGCAACTGGACTTGCCGCCTGCGACAAGCCAGGACCTGCTGAGACTGCAGGTAAAAAAATTGATCAGACAGTCGGTGAAGCAGGCAAGCAGATAGGTATTGCAACTGACAGAGTTGTTGAGAAGCTGGGTGAACAAAGCGATAAAGCAGTTCTGGTGATTGATGATGCCGAGATTACGGCCAAGGTCAAAGCTGCCATTTTTGCCGAACCGGGTCTTAAGACACTACAAATCAGTGTTAACACCATGAAAGGTGTGGTGACATTGAGCGGATCTGTCGACTCATCTCCGAGTAGTGATATGGCAAAAGCATTGGCTGGGGCTGTGGCCGGAGTTGAGGAGGTTAAAAACAGACTGGTGATAAAGCCTATAAGATGAAATTAAACCGCTAGTATCCATTTAACATGTTGATTAAAATTGGTTTTATATATAATAGTCAAAACAAACATGTCGACACACTACAAACCTGAGGGCATGATAAAGGCTGTGCGATTAAGTAAGAATGAATTTATTTATTTGTTGAAGTGAATCACCGTACGTATGGATTTACCCGCGTGCATTAAGTCAAACGCCTGGTTAATCTGCTCCAAACCCATGGTGTGCGTAATGAAGGTATCGAGTTCAAATTCGCCGTCGAGATAGCGCTGCACATAACCCGGCAGTTCGGTTCGTCCCTTTACCCCTCCAAATGCAGAACCACGCCATACACGCCCAGTCACCAACTGAAAAGGGCGAGTGCATATCTCCTCACCAGCACCCGCAACGCCGATAATTATGGATTCCCCCCAACCCTTGTGGCAACACTCCAATGCTGAACGCATCACCTTGACATCGCCGATGCATTCGAAGGAAAAGTCTACACCGCCACCAGTCATCTCGATGATCACCTCCTGGATCGGCCTAGAGTAATCCTTAGGATTTACAACGTCGGTAGCACCTAGTTGCCTGGCAATTTCAAATTTT
>SESD01000096.1_pt1 | contig 50531 bp, 48 predicted proteins | sample 3171411 | NCBI WGS metagenome assembly SESD01 (sample SAMN06051880, study PRJNA518727) | freshwater metagenome | biome: subpolar coniferous forest; feature: holomictic lake; material: water; isolation source: holomictic Lake 442, 16.5 m depth | place: Canada: near Kenora, Ontario | collected...
AGGTTGCCATACCGAAACCAATCTATTGCATTGTGACGAGGCCGGTTTAGAAGGTACGTTGTCAATTGAAGGTTTAGGCAACGGGTTCTCTGCTGCAATGATCAAGCTACTATGGCTGGATGGACAAACCAGTGTTTATACACTGTCATCGGGTCAGACCAAAGTGCATTTATATGGTTCTGCCAACGATCAAAGGGGCTTGGGAGAAATCGCTACCGCCTATCTTTATTTGGGTGTTGAGCATATCCTATCCGGCGCTGACCACTTGCTGTTCGTGATAGGCCTGCTATTTCTAGTCGGCTTTAACCGTCGCTTGGTATGGACGATTAGCGCTTTTACCGCTGCACACAGTATTACCTTGGCATGTAGTGCGCTGGGTTGGCTGGAATTGCGCTCGCTGCCGGTAGAAGCGAGCATCGCGTTGTCCATCGTACTTGTGGCGGGTGAGGCCTTGCATCAGCAGCAGACGCTGGCCAGACGCTGGCCAGCGCTATTGGCCTTCCTGTTTGGTCTGGTACATGGACTTGGCTTTGCGGGGGCTTTGAAGGAAATAGGTCTGCCTGAAAACCACTTGCTACCGGCACTTCTGACCTTTAATGTCGGCGTCGAAATCGGACAATTGCTAACCGTAACTTCCGCATGGCTACTTTGGCGAGCAGCTTCACGCTGGCCTCAAGTCGTCTTGGCCAGACCGGCAGTGCTTTACGGTATCGGCTCAATCGCGGCGTATTGGTCCTGGTTACGCATAATGGCTATCTTCGGCTAAATGTCCGTTTAATTCTAATCCACCAAAACTAACATTATTCACTATGGACGAAGTCATCGGTCTTTTCCCCACCCCCTTCATGCGGGTCCCAGCCACACTACCACCGGAGTTGGTGAGCCGTCTGGTTGAGCATTTCAGCAGCTTGGCGTTACGCGACAACAACACCTCCGCCAATCTTTCGCACACTGAAATGCTGCGTCCCGGCGACAGCCCTTATCTGGTCGAAGCCGCCGCATTAATCACTCCAAAGCTGAGTGAGTTCGGCGCTTTGCTTTTTGGTGAGCGCATGGGCTGGTCGATCAAGGAAATGTGGGTCAACGTGCTGGACAACGGTGGCTACCAGGCCATGCACAACCATGCCAACAGTTTTATTTCTGCTGTAGTTTATCTTACGCCCACCCATAATTCTTCGCGCACGGTGTTCATGAAGTCGCCTGGAGGTACCGATTTTGCTTTCAAAAACGACCATGCCGGTGTTGCAACAGGTCCATACAATGCAGAAAAATGGATCAGTCCACAACCCGAACCGGGCGATCTGGTTTTGTTTCCAAGTTATTTAATGCACGCAGTACCACCAAATGCTGGGGAACGCCGCATCACGCTGGCCATGAATGCCATTCCAGCCCAACTTGAATCATGGGGCTACACCGTCAAATTCGGCGCTTGAGATTGGTGTCCGCGCCGTTTCTTGCTCTAACGATTACCCTCTCCAGTTATGGTGTTGCCTCCTCTGAGTTAGAAACCCCAGAAATCTACTAGCACGAATCCTTTGATGAATAATACCTTGCACCACCTGCCTTCAAGTTCTGTCAACCTGTGGCGCCTGTGGGCGTCACTTGTGCTAATGATGGCCTCCGGTTTTGCCGGTTTGGGCTATCAGATTGTCTGGACCCAACAGTGCGCCTTGTGGCTGGGTCATGAGTCCGCTGCTGTGTTAGCGGTGGTTGCCGCATTTTTTGGTGGCCTGTCTTTGGGTGCCTTGGTAATGGGGCCACACATTGAGCGTAGCCGGTATCCGGTTCGCTGGTATGCAGTCTGCGAGGTGGTGATCGCTTTATGGAGCCTGCTGTTATCCGTGCTGATGTTGCATTTCAATGGTTGGGTACTTGAGGTCATCGGTGTGCAGCCATCACCGATGTGGCATTGGACGATAGCATTTTGCGGTACTTTTCTGCTGCTGTTGCCAGCCACAGTAGCGATGGGCGCAACGCTGCCAGCCATGGAACGGGTAACTGCCCAACTACGAGTCGAAGGTCGCTCTATTGCAGCACATTACGCCGCCAATACTTTCGGAGCTGTCCTCGGTGTACTGGCTACCGCATTTTGGTTGGTGCCCGAGTTGGGCCTAAGCTTTACTACCATGATCTGTGTAGCGCTGAATCTTTTGTGTGCTGCAATTTCGTTAGTCGCACTTCCACATAATACAGAGATATCAAAGCCTACATCCCGTTCTGAGAATACAAACCAGAGAGGCCCGTTGGTTCGCCTGGCATTTACCGGTCTGCTAGGCATCGGCTATGAAGTGCTTGTAGTTCGTGTACTCAGCCAGGTCGCGGAAGACACGGTTTATACATTCGCAATGCTACTCGCAGTTTATCTGGTGGGCAGTGCGTTGGGTGCTGCGGCTTACCAGCGCTGGCTGGCGCATAGCGATAATCACGAAAAGCTGGGTAACCGTCTGCTTTCAACGCTGTCAGCAGCCTGCTTGATTGGTACGTCCAGTCTGTGGATAGCTGAAAAGTTCAAAATCATACTGATCGAACAATTTGGCGCAAGTATGTCGGCGGCGATTGGCACCGAGGCGGGTTTAGCAATAGCAGCTTTCGGGTTACCCACGCTTGTCATGGGTGCGTTGTTCAGTCATCTCAGCGCTTGCGCCAATTTATCGGGAGTCAGCTTCGGACGTTCACTGGGTATCAATACGCTGGGTGCTGCGGCCGCACCGCTGCTATTTGGCGTGTTTATAACGCCGGTGTTGGGGCCGAAAGTCTCGCTGTTGTTAATTGCAGCAGGCTATCTTGCATTAATCTCCAAACGTGCATGGCTATCTCCTTTAGTTTGGACCCCAGCATCTGTTGCGATAGCTCTAGCTTTCTGGACACCACCACTAACGTTTGTAGAAATCCCCGAAGGCGGACATATCGTCAGCTACAAGGAAAGTGCCATGGCTGCCGTGAGCGTCGTGGAAGACGCCGAGGGAGTCTCGCGACTACGTATTAACAACCGGCAGCAGGAGGGTGACAGTGCGTCTTTGTTGGTGGATGCGCGGCAGGCCCTGCTTCCCGTGCTTCTGCATCCTGCACCGCAACGTGTTTTGTTTCTGGGTCTGGGCACTGGAATGACCGCATCTTCAGCAGCAGAGGATCCGACTTTACAAGTCGATGCCGTGGAACTGTTACCTGCTGTTATTGAAGCGTCGCAATATTTCAGACTTGCTTTTGCTGACGGCGGAAAAAATCCAAGATTGCATCTATTAGAAGCGGATGCGCGTCGCTATGTTCTAACGACCCGGCAACACTATGACGTGATTGTTTCAGACAATTTTCATCCGGCTCGAAGCGGGTCTGGAGCTCTTTACACAGTAGAACACTTTCGAGCCGTAGGTAAAATTCTTAACAATGGTGGCTTGTTCTGCCAATGGCTGCCGTTGCATCAACTCGACTTGGAGACTCTGCGTAGTATCGTACAAGCATTTATCGCTGCTTATCCGGAGGGACGAGCCATTTTAGCAAGCAACAGCCTGGAAACCCCGGTACTTGGTCTGGTTGGGCAAAATAACAAGGGCCACTTCGACGTTGATCGAATACGAAGTCGACTGGCTGATACAGTGTTGCCGAAAAGTACGGCAAGCTTTGGTATCGAAGACGAATTTGCCTTGTTGGGTAGTTTTGTTGCCGGCCCGAAAGCCCTGGCGCGCTTTGCAGGCAATGCGGCAACTAATACTGACGATCTTCCCGTCGTTGCTTACCGGGCACCTCGCATCACTTATGCACCTGACACTGTCCCTAGGGATAGGCTGATCTCGCTGCTACACGAACTTTCGATTGAGCCGTCTGAGATGATCGTCGACACCGCCGATGTCGATCTGAAACGCCGCTTGTCCGCTTACTGGGTGGCACGAGGTCGTTACATCGAGGCAGGTCGAAATGTCCGGCCTTCCTCAAATGTGCAGGACATGCTGACACAGATACGTGAGCCGCTGTTATCTGTTCTTCGTATCAGCCCGGATTTTCGTCCTGCCTACGACCCGTTGGTGCGCATTGCAAGCGTTCTTGGGCGCTCAGATGGGTTGGCGGCCCGTAGATTGCTGACAGAACTTGAAAATATACAGCCTGCGAGACCAGAAGCCAGCTTGGCACTTCGTCAACTTGCTGATTCGGCTCCCTGAAGATATATCTTCAAATTCATCATCGTAATCAGACAATCAAAACTCATTTAAGTGGATATAGTTCCTGATTAACGATCTTTACAAGACGAAAATTTAATCGCTAATCAGGTTTTATTAAACAGGGATAGTCTATTAAACGTAGGTGTTGCTCTTTTATTACTCAGAAAAACAACTCACCAAGTTCCCGTATTTTCCATGGAATGCCAAGGTTCTGCCGACGCCAAGGCGTCACCTTTTTGCAAAAATTCGATTGATATGTTGTCCGGAGAACGTATAAAGGCCATCCGGCCATCACGTGGCGGACGGTTGATGAGCACACCTGCATCGATTAAACGTTGGCAAGTTTGATAAATATTATCGACTTCAAAAGCAAGATGACCAAAGTTGCGGCCGCCCTGGTAATCCTCGGTATCCCAGTTGTAGGTTAGTTCCAGCAATGGAGCCTGCATTTTGACAGCCTGCTCGGCATCCAAGGGAGCATGCAGATAAACCAGCGTAAAACGACCTGCCTCACTCTCCATCCTGTCACATTCAACCAAACCCATTTTATTGCAATAAAAATCCAGGGATTCGTTTAAATCTCTAACCCGAACCATTGTGTGCAGATAACGCATAAAATTTCTCCTTATAAATATTTTGATTTAATTTCTGAATGTCGAAAACAATCAATCACATGATCATTGACCATGCCAGTAGCCTGCATATAAGCATAACAAATAGTGCTGCCAACAAACTTAAAACCACGCTTTTTAAGGTCCTTGCTCATTAGCTCGGAGGTTTGTGTCTGTGCCGGAATATTGGCGGCTTTATCCCAAGCATTTTGTAACGGTTTGCCGTTAACAAATTGCCAGATATAGTTATCAAAACTACCGAATTCCTGCTGAACCTTCGAAAATGCCTGAGCATTGATTACGGCAGAATTAACCTTAAGTTTGTTTCTTATTATGCCCGGATTAGCAAGGAGCTTATTAATTTTCTGCTCATCATAACGAGCAACAAGGTCGACATCAAAATTATCGAAGACTTGCCTATAACAGCTACGTTTGTTCAAAACAGTGGACCAGCTTAAACCCGCCTGAGCGCCTTCCAGAATAAGGAGCTCGAACAACAAACGGTCATGATGTATCGGCACGCCCCATTCATGATCGTGATAGTGCTCTTCAGATGGGCTGGATAAAGCCCAAGTACATTTTTTTACGGATGACTCTGACATTAAAACCCTGAATAAGTCTAAGTTGTTGGCTTAGTTAAAAAAATACAAACTACAAATGTAATACATGTCACACAAAAGTATTCGAATTGTCATGGTTTCGTCATTTGAAAAGAGGAAAATGTGAAGTTGTTCACAGAAGATCAGTAATCATGCTTCAACTTATCTCGTCAAGGGTGGGCGTTAGTCAGGCATTAAATTTCGAACCTGAGTTAGGCTTGTAAAATCTGAAAGTGCTTTTTGAGACAGCTTATAAAACTTTAAATGCTAAGAATTTCATTTTTTACGGAGCGCTATTCAAAGCAAGAAAACTTGTTTGTAAACCAGTTTAATTATGAAGGCCTTTTTTAACCAACATAACCTATTTCCGCTAGTCAAATTTAACAGGAAAATCATGACCGAGAAACTTATCTTTAAACGACATCCTCTGGTTTTAGCGGTGTTTGCGGCGTTAAATATTATCCCTGTCGCACATGCTGTAAGCACTGACCTCGTTATTAGCCAGGTATATGGCGGTGGCGGTAACACCGGCGCAACCTATAAAAATGATTTCATCGAGTTGTTCAATCGGGGCACTGCGCCGGTCAACCTAAACGGCATGTCGGTGCAATATGCCTCAAGTGCTGGCACCACTTGGCAAAAAACCAATCTCACCGACATTACCTTGCAGCCGGGTCAATATTATTTGGTACAACAAGCACTTGGTGCAGGCGGCACAATCAATCTGCCGACTGCGGACGGTATTGGTACAATTGCAATAAGTGGAACAACCGGTAAAGTTGCTTTGGTCAGTAATCAGATTGCACTTACCGGTAGTAATCCAACTACTGGTGTAGTAGATTTTATTGGTTTTGGTGCAGCTAATTTCTCAGAAACAAGTCCCACGCCTGCACTGAGCAATACAACAGCTGATCTTCGCAACAGCAACGGCTGCACCGATACAGACAACAACAGCACAGATTTTACAATTGGCGCACCGGCACCGCGCAATACCCTCACAGCTTTAAATGCATGCTCTGTAACGACTCCCACTGTCAACCTCTCGGTCAGCAGCAACGCAGGCAGCGAAACCGGAACTACGGTCATCACCGTAACAGCAACAGCTGCATCTACAGTAACTAGCGATCAAACCGTTACGCTGGGCGTTACCGGCACCGGCATTACCGCTGGCGATTTCAATCTTAGCAATACCACTATTACTATCCTTGCGGGTCAATCTACAGGTACGGCAACATTTACCGTTGTCGATGATGCGCTTGCAGAAGGAACAGAAACCGCTGTCTTAGCTATCGCCAGTCCCTCAGCGGGAATAACGCTCGGCGCTACAACAAGCCAAAATATTACCATCACTGACAATGAAGTTGCCTCTTTCCCTGCGGTAAACCTCTCAGTCAGCAGCAACACGGGAACCGAAGCTGCATCGACAGTTATTACCGTAACCGCGACGGCGTCCTCTGCGGTTACCGGCAATCAAACCGTCAATTTGGCTGTCAGCGGCACAGGCATTACGGCTGGTGACTACGCACTGAGCAGCACAACCATCACCATCCCAAATAACGGCACAACTGGATCTGTGACTTTTACCATTATCAATGACACGGCTGTGGAAAGTACAGAAACAGCTAGCTTGGCTATCAGTAATCCGTCAGCCGGACTTACGCTGGGCGCTACGCTGAGCCAAGCGATCACCATTACCGACAATGATGTCGCCGGCAATGCCTGCGGCGACCCTGCAAGCAAGATCTCTGCGGTACAAGGCAGCGGTGCAGTCACTGCACTTTCTGCATCAACTACCGTTGAAGCTATCGTAGTAGGTGATTATCAAGGTATTAGCACCAATTCGCTGCGTGGTTTCTTCGTACAGGAAGAAGATGCCGATGCTGATGGTAACCCTGCCACTTCGGAAGGTGTTTTTGTTTACGAAGGTGCAGCTCCACTTGCCACTGTCAACGTTGGCGATAAGGTACGTATTACTGGAACGCCAGGTGAAGCCTTCGGAACCACACAATTAACCGCGACCGGCTTACAGGTCTGCGCCACTAATCAAACGATTCCGACTGCTGCGACCTTGACTTTGCCGGTGCCGAACGTACCGAATGACTCACTGGCGAACGCCACTGCGGCTATTGACAAATATTACGAATCATTTGAAGGCATGTTGGTGAAAATCCCAACGACCTTGAAAGTATCAGAATATTTCGAACTGGAACGTTACGGTCAGTTAGTGTTAAGTCAGGGAGGACGCATTCCTACTTTTACCAGTGTCAGCAATCCCGGCACTGCGGGCCTGCTCAACCAGCAAATTACCCTGGCCAAACGTCAGATTGTGCTGGATGACGGTATTGATGCCCAGAACTTCTATACATCAAACCCAACCATTCCTTTGCCATTTCCAACCGGAGGCCTGAGCATCACCAATAGTTTCCGGGGCGGCGATACGATTGACAACCTGACAGGCGTATTGCAATACGCTTTCTCACAATGGCGTATCCGCTCGGTAGAAGAGCTAGCCGATTACACATTTATCAAAGCCAACCCCCGCAAACCTGTTTCGCCTGTGGTTGGCGGAACACTGAACGTAGCCAGCTTTAACGTGTTGAACTATTTCACGACAATTGATACCACCTCCAGCAGCACTGCAGGTCCTTGTAGTCCAGACGGAACGCAAGATTGCCGTGGCGCTGATTCGGCTGCAGAACTGACTCGTCAAACTGCCAAGGCGGCAGCGGCTTTGTGTGGCATTAACGCGGACATCGTGGGTTTGATGGAAATTGAAAACAACGCGACAGCCTCGTTGAGTTCACTGGTTACAGCTGCTAATGCCATTATTGGTTGTGGACCTTATGCTTCTATCAACACCGGCACTATCGGTACCGACGCTATCAAAGTTGGCTTGTTATACAAAACTTCAACTGTGTCACCAGTCGGCAGTCACGCATTGTTGACTACGAATGTTGATGCACGCTTTATCGACACCAAAAACCGTCCGACATTGGCACAAACCTTCAGTCAGGCAGTCGGCGGGGAAAAACTGACGGTCGCAGTCAATCACCTCAAATCAAAAGGTTCGTCCTGTACAGAACCAGATGCGCTTGACGGTCAAGGCAACTGTAACCTGACCCGGAGAGATGCTGCATTGGCAATGGTCGACTGGCTGCATAACGACCCTACCAATAGCGGCGATCCGGATTATCTGATTATCGGTGACTTGAACAGCTACGCCAAAGAAGACCCGATCAAGGCAATTGAAAACGGCCCGGACAATCTTGCCAATACGGCTGATGACTACACTAATCTAGTTAAAGCGTTTGGTGGAGCCATGGCTTATTCTTATGTCTTTGATGGTCAAACCGGTTACCTTGATCATGCGCTGGCCAATAGTACGTTGCTACCGCAAGTCACTGGAACTGAAGATTGGCATATCAATGCCGACGAAACGCCATCTATGGATTATAACGACACAATCAAAGATGTCGGCGAAGCCGCTTTCGAAGCAAAACCAGCCGCTCTGCCTCTATATGCTGCTGATCAATACCGCACTTCCGATCATGACCCTGTGGTCATCGGTCTGCATTTGGGTGAAAACATCAATATTATCGAAGGCACTCCAGCCAGAAACACCTTGGTTGGAACCGCTGCTAAAGACCGTATCACCGGTTTGGGCGGTGTCGATACCTTAACCGGCGGTGCAAATGCAGACGAATTCGTCTACGTGACCACAGCGGATGGGATCGACACGATTACTGATTTTACCGTAGGTACAGACAAGATTGTGCTGACCGCATTACTGCAAAGCTTGGGTTATCAAGGCGCTAATTCACTTGTCGATGGCATCGTCAAGTTTGCAGCTTCCGGTACCAATACTCTCGTTTACATCGACGCCGACGGAGCAGGTCCTGCGGTACAACGGGCCTTAATCGTGGTTAACAATGTCAGCGTCGCTAATCTAAACAACGCAGCCAATTTTATTTTCTAGGCTGTTTAACTTTTTACTCGGACACCGTCTTCCTTAACCGGAAGACGGTTTTTGAGCCTATAAGATTTAATAGGATAATTTTATGTTTAAGTTTTTAAAAATGGCTTCCACAGTTAGTTTGTGCAGCGCCTTAATGATGATTGCGCCAAGCTCTGAAGCGGCGTTAGTTAATTATAATTTCAACGGGGTCATTGATTCGGGTTCTTTAATAAATGAAACCTATACTGGCAGTTTTGCATACGACAATGCAGCACTATCAAATTCAGGAGCGGAATCCATAGACCTGTCTTCGCTGTCATTCAATTTTTTAGCTACTGTTTTTACGCTTGCAGATGCCGATGCATTGACCAATTCGACTGCCGATTTTCTTAATGGCGATTTCCTTGGCGTAAGTTACGCAGTGAACAGTTTTGAGCCTACATTTTCACTGACTTCGGCTTCTGTAGATGCTGCCTATTTTTCTTACACGCCAACATCGGCTGACTCCGGTTTTGGTTCCTTAACTTACACAGTATCTTCTGTACCTGTTCCAGCCGCGGTCTGGATGTTTGGTAGTGCTTTGGCTGGTTTTGGCGCTATCAATCGTCGTAAACGTCAAATTACACTGTGATCTGACGTGCTTTTTATGGCTCTTACTTTGGTTTTTATAAGTATGAGCAACATTAATCTTTTTATTTGGAGTTAAAGCGTAATGATTAAAAACAAACTTTTTATCGCAGCAGTTTTAATGTCTGCTTTGAGTGCGCAGGCTGAGACGGATAAGTTGAACCCCGAAAAGGAAAATATTTATCAGGACAAGCAACATGAGCAGGACGAAGAGAGAGCAACGACAACGATAAAAATCGTCGCGTTCAATGACTTTCACGGCCAATTGGAATCACCGGGAACATTTCGTCAAACTCCAACCAGCTCGTCTGCTTCAAATGTTACTGTCGGTGGCGTTGACTGGATGGCCGGATATATCGAAAATTTGAAAGTTCAAAACCCAAATACAATCGTTGTTTCTGCGGGCGACATTATCGGCGCAACGCCACTGGTATCGGCGCTGTTTCATGACGAAGGCACGATTGAAACCATGAATCGTCTGGGATTGGATTTTAATTCTGTCGGTAATCATGAGTTTGACGAGGGCAAAGCCGAACTTAAACGCATGCAAAATGGCGGTTGTCATCCTACTGATCCAAACACCTGTCGCGGTGTGGATGTGGGCACTCCAGTACCTTTTGAAGGTGCAAAATTTAAATTTTTGGCTGCCAACGTCGTTGAGACAGCCAACGGGAAAACAATTTTCCCATCGTATGCCATTAAAATAGTAGACGGTGTAAGGGTGGCTTTTATCGGCATGACCTTAAAGGAAACACCAACCATCGTTACACCGAGTGGTGTTGCAGGACTTCAGTTTTTGGATGAGGCGGCTACAGTAAACGCTTTGATTCCCAAATTGCGTGAGCGTGGTGCAGAAGCTGTAGTTGTTTTGATACATCAAGGTGGAGTAGTACCTACAACACAAAGTGCTGCCAGTATCAATTTGTGTGAGGGCAACCTGGATGGATCTCCTATCAAAGCAATCGTCAATCAACTGGATGACGAAGTCGATTTAGTGATCTCTGGACATACTCACCAAGCTTATAATTGTCAAATCGCAAACAAGGTAGGCCGTTTGATTTCTGTTACCAGTGCCAGCGCACAAGGTAAAGTTTTAACAGACATTAATTTGACGGTTAACAAAGAAAGCGGTGAAATCGGTGCTGTAGCAGCAAGTAACGTTGTCGTAGACCGTACAAATCCTGCGGTAACACCAAATGCCGCGATCACAACGATTGTCAGCAAATACAAAGCTATTTCTACGGCAGTTGCCAACCGTGTGATTGGAACTGTTAGCGAGGCTATTACTAAAACAATTAATAGTGCTGGAGAGTCTGCGCTAGGCGATGTGATTGCAGATGCCCAACTTTTGGAAACTCAAGGAGTTGGCTTTGGCGAAGCAGTGGTGGCTTTTATGAATCCAGGTGGAATTCGTGCCGACATAACTTATGCTAGTAGTTTAGCTGGCGAAGGCGATGGTAACGTAACTTACAGTGAAGCGTTTACAGTACAACCTTTTGGTAATACGCTGGTTTCTTTGACGTTAACAGGCGCTCAAATCCACACCTTACTGGAACAGCAATTTACTGGATGTATCGCAGATTATCCGTCCACAGCTCCTGTTACCGGGCAACCATTTAACCGTATCCTGCAAGTCTCGAAAGGCTTCAGCTATGAATGGAAGGAAAAAGGTACAGCTTGTGACAATGTCGATCCGACCAGTATCAAGATCAACGGTGTTATGGTTGATCCGACTGCCAGCTATCGCGTTTCGGTAAATAATTTTATGGCTGATGGCGGTGATCAGTTGTATGTTTTGACTCAAGGTACCAATCGTCTGGGTGGTGCTCTTGATTTAGATGCATTAGGGAATTATTTTAGTACGAGAGGTCTGGTAACTCCTGGGTTAAAAGACCGCATTACTTTGTTGCCATAATTAAGCTTAATTAGTCTTTATTATACAAAGGCCCCCCGACATAGTAAGTCGGGGGGCCTTTTTTGTTTATTTTGGCAGCAGAGTCTATGATTTTGCGCTGGCCACTAATCTAACAAATACTATTAATCCAAAGGACTCTTATCTATTTAGATCCACTCCTGATCAAGCAAGCATTTGGTCAAACTTTATATAGCATATGGTTTTCGCTAACAGATGTTGCAATTTCAACACTTTACAAATGTAGTTGCTGCCAATAGCTTTATCAATCTTCATTAGCAGCCGACTTAAATTCCATCCAATCCAGGATCACCAAGCTCCGATGACTCCTATGTAAAGTCTAATCAAGACAATTGCTTGATAAAGCGTTGACAGACTTGAGGTCAGTTAATAGACTGGGGCGTCTTTTATAGCAATAAAATACTCCACATTTCAGATCATTAACCATCGATATAAACTATTTCAAGAGGATTTACTTATGCATATTAAAACTTGGCTGATAGCCACCTTGCTACTCATTTCGCCTTCACTTTATGCCCATACCGGAGGCCATATTGACAACAGCTTAATGAACGGCTTAATTCATCCTCTAACTGGTATAGATCATCTGTTGGTCTTAATTGCAGTTGGCTTGATTAGCGCAAAACAGGGCGGCAAAGCCATGTTTGTATTTCCGGCTTTTTTCATGGCACTGATGGCTAGTGGCACCTTACTTAGTAGATATTCTATTCAAATACCATTTATCGAATCATTTATTGCCTTATCCTTGATAGCATTTGGCTTTTTGATCACAACCAATCAAAACCAACAAACTAAAGCACTTTTTACAGGCACATCTTTTTTCGCCGTTTTTCATGGCTATGCACATGCCACAGAAATTCCGGTTGATTTCAATGCAGCTTCGTATTTATCGGCGTTATTACTCTCAAGCCTTGCCATTTGCCTGGGAAGCAGTGTCTTAGGATTGATTTCAGGAAAACGGGTTCATTATCTATTTTCATTTCTTTGCCTAAGCAGTGGCTTATATTATTTAACTGCCGCTTAAAAGCCATAAGGTAAGTGCATGAGCATTCTCGATGAGTTAAGGCAAAAAGCCCTTGAAAAGGAAGCCGAGCAATTTCAGCAGGCATCTATCAAAAACAACTTGGAGAACGTATATCAATCAGTGCTCTTGCCTAAAATGCAATTATTTTACGATTACCTGAACGAAACAGTAAAACATCTTAATTTTATTGAAGAACCCATCCTTATAAACAGTTACTGTTCTAGGTATCCCCAATTTGGCGAACTTTGCCAAAAAAACTACAAAATCAATACTGATGGTTATAGCGGTCTTGCAGACTATAATCGTCTGATGCAAATCAATATAAATTTTTTTTGCGAGGGTGAAGGTAGCTTTACTTATTCACTGGAATCAAAGCGACTAATTGAAGCGGAAGTTGCGTTTCTCCACGCCAGAAGACTGGCGTTTACCTGGAAAAATCAAGGTTTAGCAATAGCCCATGAAATTGCCAGCTTTACTATCCAACGAAAAATACCAGTAAGCTTCAAAATTGAAATTGATTATCCGCTTTCAAAATTAAAAGTGACTATCAATAATCATGAGAATCTTGATTTTTTCTCAAAGAATTATACTCTGGAACAAATTAACGATAACTTGCTGGATACGTTGGTGAGTTATCTTATGCGCAGAGATAAAAGACTCATAAAACTTGAAATTTGCGATGCGCATAAGACGGCAATTAAATGCCAGCTTACAGCCCAACACGAATCAGAACTGTCAGCTCTGAAGAATTTTGAAAACGATAATGCAAGACAAAACAACGAACAATTTAAAATAGTAAATCCGGTAAAAGCTATTTTTTCAAAATTCAGTCCAAAGAAATAACACCGCCATAAAATTGAACTGTCTACGTCCTCCCCTTCATTTCCCGAAACTGGATAACTAACATTGTTTACACCTTCTAAAGAACCGGCTCCAGCAAGAATTGATTTTATTGATGTTTGGCGCTTTTTGGCTGTCGTTATGGTCATTCAGTCGCATATCTTTGTTTACAGTGGCCTGAAAATCAAATCCATAGCCTCATATTTGGATCAACTCGATAGATTGGGAGAATTGGGCGTTTTGATCTTTTTTGTAATCAGCGGCTTTGTCATCTGTTCCGGCCTTGTCGCCGAAAAACGCAATACAGGCACAATATGTTTACAGGCCTTTTATGTGCGGCGATTTTATCGAATCATACCGCCTCTTTGGCTGTATCTAAGCTGTTTACTGATGCTTAATTCTGCTAGCCTGATCGAAATTTCGCAACAACAAGCATTAACCTCGGCTTCATTTTTATGCAATATGCCTTTCCCTGAGGGTTGTTCCTGGTATGCTGGCCATACCTGGTCACTGGCCTACGAAGAACAGTTTTATCTCATCTTTCCGTTACTATTTCTTTTTTCATCGCTTATTAACAAAAGCTTACACTTTAGTTTTGCCGTGGTTATTCTGATTATCAGTTCAGTGTTATTGCGTAAAACGGGCCATGTGTTTATTGGTGAATATATGATGTATTTCATTTTCCTGCTTACCGGGTGTTGTGCGGCACTCTTACCACAAAACATTATCAATCGGATTAGGCAAATGCACCTTACTAATTGGTTAAGTGTTATCGCACTATTACTGTTATGTGTAGCCTACCTGCCAATTGAACTTGAAAAGCCGCTAAAGGTTATTATCTACCCCTTACTGATTTTATTGATAGTTCTGGGTACACCCACCCAATATAAAGTAATTGCCGCTATATTTAAAAACAAGCAGCTAGGGTATTTAGGGAGGATTTCTTACAGCGTGTATTTATGGCAGGAATTAGTAACTGGAGATTACGTCGGCTGGTTAACTTTTATTTACATAGCCGGAGTTTTTATCTTTGCGATGATTTCATATCGGTATATTGAGTTGCCGCTGCAGCGAATTGCTTACAAAATCTCTGATAACCTTAAAGCTGATGCGATCAACTCATCTTTAACTGAATTGAAACAAGATCAGCAATGCTAACCTTGCAACCATTGGTCGGATTAGCATGGCTTAACCCGACAAACCATTCGTAAAAATTTTATTCAGTCTTGGCTGAAAAGCTATGGACCCATACCAGGCTATCCGCTTCCCAAGTCATGCCGGCATGCATTTTTAAAATAATATCTCTATACATATCCAAACTTGGATAGCCTTCTGCTTTAGCATCTTCATCAGTCATATCACCCAAGCGCTGACGTTGTAAATCGGTAACAACAAAAGTCATATCATCCAAATCAAATGTTTCACCCGGCCAGCCGTATACACCATCACGACGTTGCTGTGTTTTCATTCCCGCTTTGGTAGCTTCTACCAATTTAGCATGAGTGACAAGACGGTCTATGGAGCAGGTTTTCTTGGGGTAGGCTTCCATTTTTTATCCTAAGTTAATAATAAAAAAAAATTTGATTATACACTATGCGCTTACCATCGAAGATACTGTTGATAGCCCTTATATCCCGATCTGTAATTAACTCATCCCGTCTATTTTTTAATTCTCATTATTAAGCACTATTCGCCACGGCGGCAATACCTTGCCACTTTGCAGTGTCAATTTAATGGCATAAAATACAAATAAACACAAAAAAACCAATAACAACATGAATTAATTAAATTTATTACTCATGGCATATAATTCGCATTAGATATTGCAACAATATAGCTCAATCTACCAGGATGCGATCATGACCAAGAAAGCTGCAAGCTTAGCGATTATCAGCAATAACACTTTTGAAGCCACAAAAGCGGTTAACCTCCATCAGTATGACATCAGCAGCGCCTTACAGACGACCCTGGAATTTAATGAACTGATTGCTATTTTCTCAGGAAAAATCGCCGACAAAATCCCTCACAGCGCATATATTTACGCAAACGCGGAATTTGGCCTAGAAGTTAAAAGTGGCGTTTTCACAAGACACTCTTGTAATTACGCGCTTAAAGTCGAGCAACAACAACTTGGCGAATTAAAATTAATGCGAAACTATCGCTTCAGTGAAGCTGATCTCCAATTATTGGAAACCTTACTTTGCTGTTTAATTTATCCATTAAAAAATGCGACCTTGTTTCATCAAGCATTGAAAATGGCTTATATTGATCCACTCACACAAACCAATAACCGGGCATCGTTTAATGACTCCATTAAACGGGAAATAAGTCTTGCCAACCGAAACGCCAAAAGCTTATCGCTGATTTTCTTTGATATTGATCACTTTAAAGTCATCAATGATACATACGGCCATCATTGTGGAGACGTTACACTAGCCAGCAGTGCAAAATGGATTAAAGAAAGCTTAAGAGCCAGTGATCTGGTTTATCGTTATGGAGGGGAGGAATTTGTTATTTTATTAAGCGACACCAACGCCATCGTCGCCGAGATGCTCGCAGAACGAATTCGCTCCTCAATTGAAAGTCATACCATAGCCTACGGCATGGAAACTATAAAAATCACTGCAAGCCTTGGTGTCAGCACTTTACAGGCCGGAGACACGCTTGAGTCTTTTGTCAAAAAGGCTGACGATGCCATGTATAAAGCAAAAAACAACGGCAGAAATCAGGTTGCATTGGCTAGCAGCCGAATCCAGGAAAGGCAACGACTAAGCTTGTAATAATCGAGACAAGGGGGCTTACTTTTTAAAGCCAAATGAAGTTGGGACAAGTAATTAATTTGTGCCCCCCCCCTTTAACTTTTCTGATTTTCCAAAATCAAAGCACATCAAAAAAACCTACCCCACCGTCGTGTGCAATTGCCCTCTTCTACTATAATCTTGATATTATTATAGCCGCCGGCTTAACCGTACCCGAAATGGGCTCGGATTGAAGATTAACCTTTATTAATCGCAAAACAGGACTGCCATGAAATTCAAATTCTGGGGCGTTAGGGGCTCTATTCCAACGCCAGGGCCAAACACCGTTAAATACGGCGGCAATACCACCTGTATTGAAATCCGAACCAATGACAATGATTTGATTATACTTGACGCAGGCACCGGCATTCATGCGCTGGCTCAAAACCTGCTTAGAGAGATGCCTATTCAAGCGCATATCTTTATTACTCATACCCATTGGGATCATATTCAGGGCCTCCCTTTTTTTATACCCATTTTCATCCCGAATAACCAGATTACCCTCTACGGCGGACTGGACCCGGTCACCAATGAAACCATCAACCGAGCACTTTCGATACAGTTGCAATACAGCTACTTTCCTATACGCGAAGCGCAGCTTAATGCCAAAATGGAATACTCCACCATCAAACCGGGCGTACCGCTCAAAGTCGGCAGTGCCACAATCACGCCAATTGTATTAAGTCATCCGGTTTTAAATTTCGGCTATCGTATCGATTGCGATGGACAATCAATTTTCTTTACCGGCGATTACGAACCACAGCTCAATATTTATGCGCCTGAAGATGATGAGTACTCAGAGTTTCAGTCTTTTATGGATGAAAAATGGGCCGAAGTAGTTAGCGCCATGAAGGATGTCGATGCCTTAATTGTAGATTCTTCCTATACCAACGAAGAATACACTTCAAAACAAGGCTGGGGACACGGCACGTATGATTCTGGAATAAAACTGGCTACCGCCGCAAAAGCAAAAAAACTGTTTTTCACCCATCATGAACCCACCCGCACCGATACCAATCTTGAGATCATTTTTGAAAAACTTTTACAAAACAACATTAATATTGGCTGCGAATTATTTCTAGCTCAGGAAGGTGTTGAAATTTCGCTTTGATCCTGTTCAACAGGATTAAAAAGATGATCCAGGGCTTTATGCACCTCATCAATACCGGTTTTTTTTAATGATGAAAATAGTTGTATCGTCAATGGAAAATTAGCTTCCTTCAGCTCATTTTTAACTTGCAACAAGGTATTCTTGGCTGCGCCATAATTAAGCTTGTCAGCTTTAGTTAACAATACGTGAAGTGGCAGTCCGGTATGTTCGCACCACTCTACCATTTGCCAGTCAAACTCAGTTAAAGGATGTCGGACATCCATTACCAAAACAATCCCGCATAAAGATTTGCGACTGGTTAAATAGGTTTCCATCAACTCATGCCACTGCTTTTTTACTGCCAAAGGCACTTTGGCATAACCATAACCGGGTAAATCAACAAAGCGTTGCAGCGCATTAATTTCAAAGAAGTTGAGCATCTGAGTCCTGCCAGGTGTTTTACTGATTCGGGCTAATGCGTTTTGTCGGGTTAAGGTATTAATGGCACTTGATTTACCTGCATTGGATCGTCCGGCAAAAGCCACTTCCATACCTTGGTCCGGCGGCGTATCCTTTAGATGCGGCGAACTGTTAATAAATTTTGCTTGAGTGTAAACTGGATTCATCGTTGTCTCGCTTAGAGTTACTATTTAGAGTAAAATTTATAAATATAAGGGCAATCTAATTCGGGTTGCCTCCTGGCAGGCACAAGACCTGCCCCTAAAAAAATGTTTAACCATTCCGAAGGGGAACTTGATGAAGAAAAAATTGCAGGTACTTTCAATTTTTCTGGCGTTGACCAGTGCTACGAGTATTTTACATGCAGAAGGCAATATTAACGCAGGAAAACAAAAATCAACCTCCTGCGCCAGTTGTCACGGAGAAATTGGCAACAGTCAGGTAACGACGTTCCCCAAGCTTGCACAACAACATTCTTCGTATCTTCAAAAAGAATTGCACGCATTTAAAGACGGTACGCGTAGCGATCCTATGATGTCAGCCATGGCTCTGCCATTAACTAATGAAGATATCGCTGATATTTCAGCTTACTACTCTTCACAAAGAATCACTGGGAATGCCTTACCAACTCCTGAACCCGTTGATGAAGATGATAATTCTACAACAACTGATAACAAGTCAAATAATATCCAGTCCCTCATCGCTCAAGGCAGTGACCTATATCGCAATGGAGATCTTAAAAGAGAAGTATCGGCTTGCATCGCCTGCCACGGCCCATTTGGTGAAGGCAATAAACCCGCGTCATTTCCTGCTATAAAATCGCAGCATGCTGACTATTTGATAAAATCACTCACCGACTTTAAATCCGGTGCGCGTAGCAATAACCCACAAAGTATCATGCACATGATTGCGAAGAAAATGACTGACCAGGAAATTAAAGCCGTTGCCTATCATATTTCAATGATGAAATAGCGACCCATTTTCAATTTAAAAATCAATATGCGCCCTGTCAAAACGAGGGGCGCACTATTTAAACATGAATTTTATACTAAAGTCCTCTGCGTATAGGAGGACTAAAATCTTCTAATGAACTTATAGAGAACCTTAGCTATGTTTAAAAAAGTCACTAAAACCATTCTGCTAATCCTGTTATTTTCGTTTACAACGCTATTAAAAGCGGAACCGGTAGGTTATGAAACACTCTCACCAGCTCAACCTACTCGCAATCCCGATAAAGTCGAGATTATTGAATTTTTCTGGTATGGCTGCCCACATTGCTATAGCTTTGAACCATTGCTTGAAAAATGGGTAAAAGAGCTACCGAAAAATGTTGAGTTTATCCGTCAGCCTGCTGTATTTAGTGATCTCTGGGGCAAACATGCTAAAGCTTATTTCACCGCTGAAGCCTTAGGTGTCGTTGATAAAATTCATAATGACTTTTTTGACGCCATACAAAATAAAAAGCAAAAACTGGAAACAGAAGACGAATTGGCTAAATTCTTTGTTGCGCACGGTGTTAATGAAACCGAATTCCGATCTACATTCAATTCGTTTCTGGTCGATTCAAAAATGCGTCAGGCAACAGCCACTGGTGGACGTTACGGTATAACTGGCGTTCCCGCAATTATTATTAACGGCAAATACAAAACGAATGGTCCCTTAGCCGGCTCACATGAAAAAATGCTGGAAGTTATTGATCAATTAATCAAACAAGAAAGCAAGTCCAAATAACTGTCACATCACTAAAAAATTTCAGGCTTATAAAAAAGGCTGCCGGCCAAAGGCAGCCTCAGTTTAAACTCTACTTAATCATTTATCAGGTCTATTATGAGTTTTTTTAGTAAAACAACTATTCAAGATAAATGGAAAGATAAATATCTAAACTTGCTTGATGAACAGGATTATTTAAAGACAGCCTATCAGGAAAAAGAAGACCTGCTCTGCAAAACAATAGTCCGACTAACTTTTGCAACCATAGGTTTCGACGCGGCCCTAGATCCACATTTACTGTGTATCCGCAATCAATTAAAAAAAGGCATAAACAGCCCCGAGCTTAAAGAAAGTCTGGAAATACTCACTCAATCTGTAGCTCAAATTAAACATTCACCAAATCAAGCTCAAACTGTAGCAACCGAATTACTGTTTGATTTCTTGCTTCAGCAATATAAATCACATAAACAACAGGCAGCTCTCCATCTGTTGAAAAACAGCATCGAATCATCAAAAACTGAATTCCAGCCAAATCAACTTTTTTCATCAATAGTCACCGCAATAGAGACCGAGACAAAGGCATCGCCGACAAATATCCTTACCCGTCATATCGACATAGGCATTATCAGTCAACATCTATTACTGTTTCTAGAACAAATTGAAATTCCGAGTATTTTTGATCAACAAGCACAAGCCGCAAAACAATTACTTAATGCATCAAATCCATCTTCAGAAGCATTTGAAGATATTTTGGATAAATCATTCAAACTACTGCTTAAAATCAAACAACATAACCAATCAGAGCAACTAGACTTTGATAATTTTCTATCACACATTACGGAACAACTTACCGCACTGGATGTTAGCGTGATGGGTGCGAGCTCATCAGCACAAAAATCGGCAGAAAACAGAAGTCGACTCGATCAATCCGTTTCTGAACAGATGGAAGAATTGCAATTAAGCTCTACCAACGCTACTAAACTTGAGCCTCTAAAAGCCATCATTAATAAGCGCTTAGCTAGCATTACCAACGAAATTGAACAACATAACCAAAATGAAATTATTCATCGCCAAAACTTACAACAACAACTGGATGATCTGGTTGTCAAAATCAAGGATATGGAGTCAGAATCCAGCGAGCTTAAATCAAAATTAAAGATCGCCAACACTCAAGCATTACGCGACCCATTAACTGGACTACCCAATCGAAATGCCTATAACGAACGACTAGAAATGGAACTAAGTCGCTGGAAACGTTACCATTCACCTTTAAGCCTAATCATTTGGGATATCGATCATTTTAAAAACATTAATGATAATTATGGACATAAAGCAGGTGATAAAGTGTTGCGCTTAATCGCTAAACAATTATCTGATCACTCTCGGGCATCCGACTTTATATCGCGTTTTGGTGGTGAGGAATTTACTATGCTCTTACCTAATACCAATTGTCACTCTGCATTGATATTTGCCAATCAGCTACGCCAAACAATTGAGAATGCAGGATTTAACTCAAGTGGCACGTCCGTGGACATTACTATTTCCTGTGGAGTTACCGAATTTATTGAGCAGGACACCGATGAATCGGCATTTGAGCGAGCGGATCAGGCCCTTTACCATGCAAAAGAACAAGGCCGCAACAAATGCTGTTCCTTATAAAAACTATCTTCAAAAAATTATTTAGTTTATTAATAACCGAATTAAATCTGCTTTATTCACCAATATGCTTAACCCGCTTTCAAATATTCCGGATCCCTCACAATGAAACTTACCCTTCAAGAACAATTACTAAAATCAGGCCTAGTGAGTGCCGCCAAGGCCAAAAGCGCTAAATCTGACAAACGTAAACAAACCCAGCAGCAGCGAAAAAATAAAATTGAAGTGATTGATGAAGCTAAAGATCTCGCCCATAAAGCACAAACCGAAAAAATCGAAAGAGATAGAGATCTTAATCAGATTCGCCAACAAAAGGAAGAACAAAAACAGTTGGCAGCCCAGATAAAACAGATGATCGATTTAAATAAACTGCCCAGGGATGCCGATGGTTTAGTTTATAATTTTACCGATGACAACAAAGTCAAACGGCTTTATGTCTCTGAAGACATGCGCGATCATATTGCCGTAGGGCGGTTGGCAATTGTTAAATTAGGCAGCGTCTATGAAGTAGTCTCTCCCGAAGTAGCATTAAAAATACAATCTCGCGATACGGCTAGCGTAATTGTTTTAAATGATCCGGATAAAGCATCAAATATTGCCGATGATCCTTATGCAGATTTTAAGGTTCCTGATGATTTAATTTGGTAAAGGCGTTAATAAATTCACGCCTTTACCTCAAAGTTTTTTTTACGTGGATAATCAATTTAGTGCCAGGCATTTTTAACTATTTCAATTTAAATAGTTAAAAATTATTCAACTGTAACAGATTTAGCCAAATTCCTGGGCTGGTCAACATCAGTCCCTTTTAGTACTGCGACATGATACGCCAATAACTGTAAGGGAATGGTATATACAATGGGTGAAATTTCATTGCCGACTTGAGGTACATTCACTATCTGAACATTCTCATCTGTCGCAGTGACTAAAGTTTCATCCATAAACACGATCAGTTGCCCTCCGCGAGCACTGACTTCCTGAATATTTGATTTTAATTTCTCTAGCAGGCTATTATTCGGAGCAACGGTAACCACTGGCATCTCAGCATCAATTAACGCTAATGGACCATGTTTTAACTCGCCTGCCGGATAGGCTTCGGCATGAATATATGAAATTTCTTTTAATTTTAACGCGCCTTCCATGGCAATTGGATAATGGGTTCCACGACCTAAAAACAAGGCATGCTGCTTTTCGGCAAATTGTTCCGCTAATACTTTGATTTCATCATCGAGTTGTAAGACTCTTTCAATTTTTCCAGGCAAGCTGAATAATTCTGAAGTGATTTTCTGCTCAACTGCTTCTGATAGTTTAAATCGTCTACCAATCGCAATGACTAATAACATTAATGTGGCTAATTGCGTAGTAAACGCTTTAGTCGATGCAACGCCAATTTCAGGGCCGGCGCGTGTCATTAAGACCAAATCAGATTCTCTAACCAGAGAACTCTCTGGCACATTACAAATGGCCAATGAATATTTGGCTCCCAGTTTCTTGGCTTCCAATAAAGCTGCCAATGTGTCTGCAGTTTCTCCGGATTGTGAGATTGTCACTATCAACGTATCTTGAGCCAATACCGGATTTCTGTAACGAAACTCGCTAGCTACTTCAATATTACAGGGTACACGGGCCAGCTCTTCAAACCAGTACCTCGCGACCAGACCCGCATGATAGCTTGTTCCGCAAGCTAAAATTTGAATTGCTTTTACATTATCGAATACCTCAGAAGCATTATGTCCAAATGCATTCTCTTGCAAACGATTGTTTATAAAACGTCCTTCGAAAGTTTGCGATATTGCAAGTGGTTGCTCATAGATTTCTTTGAGCATGTAATGACGATATTCGCCCTTATCAACAGAGTCTGCTGTTAATTGACTTTGTTTTACGGGCCGAGTAACCAGATTATCTTCGGCATCGTATATCAGTAATTCATTGATACTTATCTTGGCAATATCGCCCTCTTCAAGAAAGATAAAACGTTGCGTGACCGGTAATAACGCTGCCACGTCTGACGCAATAAAATATTCACCAAAGCCAATACCTATAACCAATGGACTACCTTTTCTACAAGCAATCAATGTATCCGGATCATCAATGCTCATAATCCCTAAAGCATAAGCTCCATCCAGTTTCTTTAACGTCCTTTTAACCGCATTTAGTAAGCCATCTGAAGTTGGCTCTGCCTGTAACTGAACTGATTCCATTGCATGATATATTTCATGTACGATAACCTCAGTATCCGTTTCTGAGGTAAATTCGTAACCATTCTGCAATTGCTCTTCTCTCAAAAGCTCGTGATTTTCAATAATACCATTATGGACGACGACAACTTTATTTCGGCAAATATGTGGATGTGCATTTGCGGTACTGGGTTTGCCGTGGGTTGCCCATCGTGTATGGGCAATGCCTATAAAACCGGAAATAGGATCTGTCTCCAGTAATTGCTCAAGGCCCTTAACTTTACCCAATTCACGTTTACGATAAATGACTTGATTATTGATAACAGCAAGACCAGCCGAATCATAACCACGATATTCCAGTCGTTTCAACCCTTCAAGTAAAATTGGCACAACATTCCGTTGCCCGATACCACCTACAATTCCGCACATACTAGCTCTCCTTTTTAATGGGACGTTGCCAACCAGCAATAGACATTTGTTTGGCACGACTTAAAGTCAATTGATTTTCAGGACTATCCTTGGTGATAGTGGAGCCTGCACCTATCGTAGCATTTTTACCAATCGTAACTGGAGCAACCAACTGGCTATTTGATCCAATAAAAGCGCCATCCTCTATAACAGTTTGGAATTTATTTACACCATCATAATTACAAGTTATTGTTCCAGCTCCAATGTTTACCTTTTCTCCAACCGACGTATCGCCGATATAACTTAAATGATTAATCTTACTGCCTGCCGCCACCGTAGTCTTTTTCAGCTCAACAAAATTACCGATATGGACATTCTCGGCTAAAACACTATCTGGCCTGAGTCTGGCATAAGGGCCAATTCTACTACCAGTTCCAATAACTGCATCTTCAATGATGCAGTTAGCGAATATTTCCACATTGTCGCCAATAATTGAATTTTTTATCAGGGTATTTGGGCCAATTTTAATGTTGCTGCCAATTTTATTGTTACCCTCTAATATCACATTTACATCAATTTCGATATCTTGACCCAAGCTTGCAATTTCGCCTCGTTGATCGAAGCGCAACGGATCTCTCAGTGTAACGCCCTGCTCCATTAAGATGTTTGCTTGTTCCTGCTGATATACACGCTCTAAATGACTGAGCTGTATTCGATTATTGACACCTAGAACCTCATCTTCCGTGTCTGGTTGACTGGTAACGACAGAAAACTTATCAGCAACTGCCATTTCAATTACATCAGTCAAATAATATTCACCCTGCGCATTACCATTACTCAACTGGCTTAACCATTTTTTTAATGGCTTACCTTTTACTGCCATAATGCCGGTATTACCTTCCATGATTTTCTTTTCATCGACACTTGCATCTTTCTCTTCGACAATCTTTATAACTTGTCCTGCTGAATTCCTAACTATTCTTCCGTAACCCGTCGGATTGGCTAGCTTGACCGTTAATAAAGCCAACGATTGATCATTAACATTATTAATCAGCAACTTCACCGTTTCTAACTTTAATAATGGCACATCACCGTATAAAATCAGGACAGTATCGTCATCACCAATTTGATGACTTACCTGTTGTACTGCATGACCCGTACCAAGCTGTAGTGTTTGCTCTATCCATTCAGCATCTAAATTTATTAAGGCTGCGGTTACCAATTCTGCACCATGACCAACAACTATTTTGATATTATTATTTTTCAAATTCTTGGCAGTATCATATACATGTTGCAACAATGGTCTATTAGCAATTTTATGTAATATTTTCGGCAAATCCGAACGCATTCGCGTTCCTTTACCTGCAGCCAAAATAATAGTGGTAATTTTCATTTGATATTCCATTACAAATCTGTACGGAACAGATTTGCAGTTACCTGAAGGGCGTCAGGCAGGACTGCCTGACGTAAAACCAAAAAAGCCCGATAGCGAGTTAATACGATATCGGGCTTTTAAATGAGCTTAGAGAATCAACTATGTTTTCTCAAGAGCCGCGCTTTCTAAATCTATCAAGAGTTCTTAATTGCATAACAGCTTCCTGCAATTGCGCCTGGGCTGCTGTAAAATCAATCTTTCCTGATTTATCAGACAAGGCTTCTTCAGCTCTGGTTTTCGCTTCTATTGCAGCAGCCTCATCAATATCTTTTGCTCTTATAGCTGTATCAGCAAGAATCGTAACCAGGTGCGGCTGAATTTCCAACATGCCACCTGATATATAAAAGGGATATACCTCCGTTTCACTTACTTTTACTCTAACTTCACCGGGTTTTAGCCTGGATATTAACGGTGCATGGCGGGGAGAAATACCTACCTCGCCAAGCTCAGCTGGAGCAAATATCATTTCAGCCAATCCGGAAAAAATTTCCTTTTCAGCACTAACGATATCGACATGTACGGTCATGGTCATGTTTATTACCTACCAGTATTTAACTTATTTCATGCCTTTTGCTTTCTCAAGCACTTCATCTATGGTACCTACCATATAAAAAGCCTGCTCAGGAATCGCGTCGTATTCACCATCGATAATGCCTTTAAAACCAGCAATAGTATCTTTGAGTGAAACATATTTACCAGGTGAACCGGTAAACACTTCGGCAACGAAGAAAGGTTGTGACAGGAATCGTTGCATTTTACGAGCCCTGGATACAGTCAATTTATCTTCTTCAGATAATTCGTCCATACCCAGAATTGCGATAATATCGCGTAATTCTTTGTAACGTTGCAAAATACCCTGAACCTTACGGGCAACATCATAATGCTCTTGCCCAATAACTAATGGATCAAGCTGACGACTGGTTGAATCCAATGGATCAATGGCAGGATAAATACCTAATTCAGCAATTTGACGAGACAATACAACCGTTGCGTCCAAATGGGCAAACGTTGTTGCTGGCGATGGATCGGTCAAATCATCGGCAGGTACGTATACAGCTTGAATAGATGTAATTGAACCTGTTTTTGTTGAGGTGATACGCTCTTGTAATACCCCCATTTCTTCAGCCAATGTTGGCTGATAGCCCACTGCTGATGGCATACGACCTAAAAGCGCAGATACTTCCGTTCCAGCTAAGGTATATCGATAGATATTATCAACAAAGAACAAAACATCTCGGCCTTCATCACGGAAATATTCCGCCATGGTTAGTCCGGTTAAAGCAACACGTAATCTGTTTCCTGGCGGTTCATTCATCTGGCCGTAAACCAATGATACCTTGTCGATTACGTTTGAATCTGTCATTTCGTGGTAAAAGTCGTTACCCTCACGAGTACGTTCGCCCACTCCGGCAAAAACAGAATAGCCACTGTGTTCAATCGCTATATTACGAATCAGTTCCATCATGTTAACTGTTTTACCAACACCGGCACCACCGAACAAACCAACTTTACCACCTTTAGTGAACGGGCAAACCAAATCAATTACCTTGATGCCTGTTTCCAGTAATTCTGTTGCAGCAGCCTGCTCGGCATAACTTGGTGCTTCACGGTGAATGCCCCATTTTACTTTTTCGCCGATCGGCCCTTTTTCGTCAATAGGTTCACCCAAAACATTCATAATGCGACCTAACGTTTCCTGTCCAACAGGAACTGCTATAGGAGCATTAGTATTGCTAACTTCCAGGCCTCTACTTAATCCGTCGGTAGTACCCATCGCGATAGTTCTGACTACACCATCACCTAATTGTTGCTGAACTTCCAGCACCAGACCTTTGCCTTCTACATTTAAGGCATCATATACTTTTGGCAGGTCTGTACGTGAAAATTCCACGTCAACGACCGCACCGATAATCTGAACGATTTTACCCGAACTCATTGAGTTGTCCTCTTGTGTTGTGTCATTTAAACAGCTGCGGCACCGGCAACAATTTCTGAAATTTCCTGAGTGATGGAGGCTTGTCTTGCTTTGTTATAAATCAGTTGTAATTCACTGATAATATTTCCGGCATTATCTGAAGCGCTCTTCATCGCAACCATTCTGGCCGCCTGTTCACAGGCATTATTTTCAACCAGTCCCTGGTAAACGATGGATTCGACATATCGTGTTAGTAAATGATCCAAAACTTCTTTGGCGTCAGGTTCATAAATGTAATCCCAATGTCCATTTAACCGTGGTTCAAGTTCATGTGCTACGACAGGAAGTAGTTTCTCGAATGTAGGTTTTTGAGTCATGGTATTCACGAACTCATTACTGACTACATACAACTCATCTATGCTACCTTCCAGATAAGCATCTAACATAAGCTTAATGATGCCGACGATGTCATGTTGGTGCGGAGTGTCACCTAACTTGGCAACATGTCCTATCAGATTTGCTTTAAGTCCACCAAAAAAACCAAAAGCTTTTGCACCTATTGTACAAATATCAACCTCAATATTTGTTTGCTCCCATTGTATTATCTGGCTTAATGTCTTTCTGAATAAATTAGAATTCAAACCGCCACATAATCCCCGATCAGAGCTTATTACAATAATTCCAACGCGTTTAACCTCACGTTCAATAAGAAACGTGTGTTTATACTCTGGATTAGCTTGAGCCAGATGTCTTATTATCTGGCCAATTTTTTTGGAGTATGGACGTGTTGCCAACATTCTGTCTTTTGTTTTACGCATTTTACTCGCAGCAACCATCTCCATTGCCCGCGTGATCTTCTGGGTATTTTTAATACTCCCGATCTTTGTGCGTATTTCTTTACCAACAGCCATTTTTAGACCCTTTTACCAGCTATGCGTTTTGACGAAAGTCTGGATAGCAGACAGCATACCCGTTCTTATATCATCACTAAAATCACCAGTTGCATTTATGTTGTTCATTAATTCAGAATGCTCTGACGTCATATAAGACTGTAAAGCAGCCTCAAAATCCAACACCTTGTTAACTTCAAGATTATCAAGGAAACCTTCGTTGGCAGCGAACAGAGAAATAGCCATTTGAGCTACAGACATCGGTGAATATTGATTTTGTTTCATCAACTCAGTCACGCGTTGACCACGCTCAATCTGCTTGCGTGTATTTTCATCCAAATCAGATGCAAACTGTGCAAAAGCGGCCAATTCACGGTATTGGGCCAAATCAAGACGAGTACCGCCACCCAATTTCTTGATGATTTTGGTTTGTGCTGCACCACCAACTCTCGATACTGATAAGCCAGCGTTTACTGCTGGGCGTATACCGGAGTTAAACAGGTTGCTTTCCAAAAAGATCTGACCATCAGTAATAGAAATTACGTTAGTTGGTACGAAAGCAGATACGTCACCGCCTTGAGTTTCAATTATCGGTAGAGCTGTTAAAGAACCAGTCTTACCTTTGACTTTACCACCAGTTAATTTTTCAACTTCAGCAGCATTAATTCTCGAGGCTCTTTCCAACAAACGTGAATGCAAATAGAACACGTCACCAGGATAAGCTTCTCGACCCGGAGGACGACGTAACAACAAGGATATTTGACGATATGCCCAAGCCTGCTTGGTTAAATCATCATAAATGATCAACGCATCTTCACCACGGTCTCTGAAGAATTCGCCCATCGAGCAACCGGTATAAGGCGCAATAAATTGTAACGCCGCTGATTCGGATGCAGATGCCGCGACAACAATGGTATGTGCCATTGCCCCATGTTCTTCTAGCTTACGTACTACGTTTGCAATCGAAGCACGTTTCTGCCCGATAGCTACATAAATACATTTAATTCCAGTACCTTTTTGATTGATAATCGCATCAATCGCAATCGCTGTTTTACCAGTTTGTCTATCACCAATAATTAACTCACGTTGACCACGGCCAACCGGAATCATTGCATCGATAGATTTCAAACCCAGTTGTACAGGTTGATCAACAGATTGGCGAGCAATTACACCGGGTGCAATTTTTTCAATAGGCGAAGTTTCAGTAGTTTCGATAGAACCTTTGCCATCGATCGGGTTACCCAACGCATCTACAACACGTCCAAGTAACGCTTCGCCAACAGGAACTTCCAGAATTTTACCGGTACACTTTACGGTGTCGCCTTCAGAAATATGCTGGTATGCACCTAAAATGACCACACCAACAGAATCTCTTTCAAGGTTAAGTGCCATACCAAAGGTATTGCCGGGGAATTCCAGCATTTCGCCTTGCATTGCTTCCGACAAGCCATGTACGCGGACAATACCGTCCGTCACACTAACCACGGTTCCTTCCGTATGAGCTTCAGCACTCAAGTCGAAGTTTTCGATCTTCTTTTTAATCAGATCACTTATTTCAGATGGGTTTAATTGCATGTTCTATTTCTCTCTCTCACTGTAGAGCCTTTTGCATGTGTTGAAGCTGGCCTTTAATGGAACCGTCAATCACTCTGTCGCCTGCACGTACCAGAACGCCACCAATCAATGATTTGTCTACGGTCACGTTGATATGAACTTTTTTGCCTAACGTTTTTTCCAACGCTAAAGTAAAACTTTTCTTTTCTTCTTTCGAGAAAGCAAAAGCAGTTGCTACTTCAACCTCGACATAACCTTCATTTTCAGCCTTATAGACTTCAAATAATTCTGCGATAGTTGGCGCCAGGGTTAGCCTGTTGTTTTGAATCAGCAACTTCAGGAAGTTCGCGTTTTCTACTTCTACCTGGTCATGACAAATATCAAGCATTAACGCAGACAACCTTTCTTTACTGATTTTAGGGTTATCCACAATGACAGCCATTTCTTTGTCATTTAGTACAGCTGACATAAAAGCCAAACTTTTCGACCACTTTTCTGTTGTGCCGGTTTCTTGAGCTCTTTTGAAAGCCGCCGCTGCATAAGGTCTAGCCAATGTTGCAAGTTCGCTCATTTTGCTTAACCCAGTTGATTAGAGATTTTGCTCAGAATATCCTGGTGCTTGGTTTTATCGATCTCCGCACTCAAAATCTGTTCCGCAGCTCGTAATGCCAAAGCAGCGACTTCTGTACGCAAACTTTCTTTAGCTTGTTGTTTTTCTTGCTCAATTTGCGCTTTTGCTACAAGAATCAAGCGTTCGCCTTCTTTTTTGGCGGACTCTTTTGACGCTTCGACCATTTCATTGGCACGCTTTTGAGCCAGATTGACAATCTCGGAAGACTGTTCTTTTGCTTCTTTTAAGACGCCCTTGGCTTTTTTCTCTGCCAATTGCATCGATTCCTGACCTTTTTCAGCCGCAGCCAAACCGTCAGCAATTTTCTTTTTTCGTTGTTCTAAAGAGTCAAATAAAGGCGGCCAGATGTACTTCATGGTAAACCATACCAGAAGTGCAAAGGTTATCATTTGCCCAATCAGAGTAGCATTGATGCTCACGATGCGTTCCTCTTGTTGCTATTAAAGTTAAACAGCTTCAACCCGCTGCCGCAGCTGTTACCGCTGACAAGAATGGGTTAGCAAAAGTGAAGAATAACGCCAAACCAACACCAATCATTGTTACCGCATCCAATAAACCAGCAACAACAAACATCTTTACTTGTAACATAGGAACCATTTCTGGTTGACGAGCCGCGCCTTCTAGGAATTTTCCACCTAGCAGACCGAAACCTATCGCTGTTCCTAAAGCGCCCATACCCAAAACCAGACCTACTGCGATAGCAGTCATGCCTTGTACGTCAGCAATCAATCTTGCAATTTCCATGAAACCTCCAAACGGTTAATTAAATTATAAAAAGAATAAAAAAAATTAATGATCTTCGTGTGCCATGCCCAAATATACAATGGTTAGAACCATGAATATAAAAGCTTGTAACGTGATAATCAGTATGTGAAATATTGCCCAAGGGAAACTTAATACCGGCTGAAGATACCATGGCAACAAGGCAATCAGGATAAAAATCAGCTCACCCGCATATAGGTTTCCGAATAGACGAAGTGCCAACGAAATGGGTTTAGCAAGTTCTTCAACTAGTTTCAACAACAAATTGAAAGGCAATAGCCAAGGACCAAATGGCTGAAACATTAATTCTTTAGCAAATCCCCAAGGGCCTTTGATTTTAATACTGTAAAAAATAATCAAACAGAAAACCGAAATTGACATTGCGAAGGTTGCATTAAGATCGGTACTTGGAACAACCCTTAAATAATCAATACCCATCATAGAACCGATTAACGGCAGGATATCTACCGGAAACAAATCCATGAAGTTCCACATAAACACCCAGCAAAAAATGGTCAAAGCCAGTGGAGCGATTAATTCATTTTTACCATGAAAACTGTCTTTAACCTGATTGTCGACAAATTCTATTAGTAATTCTGCGAAATTCTGCACCAAACCTGGAACACCAGCAGTTGCATTTTCAGCCGCACGTTTAAAAAACCAGACAAACAGGCCACCCAAGGCAGCAGAGAAAAACAAAGTATCCAGATTTAATGCCCAAAACCCTTCGCCTACAGTTAGCGGGGTTAAATGGTGAATAATATAACCGGTTGCACCTTCAGCGGCATGTACTTCGGTAGCCATTGTTCCTCTCTAAATAAATAATGTCAGCGCAACAAAAGCGCGAACCAAAAAACCGATAAAGCTGCTATATAGACTGCAAGCAGCGGTAATATTTGTATGTTTGGAACCTGAAAAATCATAACGAACAAGGCGGCCGTCAACAATAATTTGCCTGATTCGCCAGCATAAAAAGAATTTACAATCTTTCTCGCTTCCTGACCGACAGATTTATTGATCTTCAGGGCAAAATACAGATTGGGTATAAAAGCCGCAATCCCACCTAAAAACGCCGATATGCCAAAGTATTTTCCGCATATCAAGGTAAATCCAGTCGCCAAAATTACTATTACCAAAAGCTGATAACTTATTATTTTACTGACGGTGGAACGTTTCTCTCCTGTCATCGCCAACTCCATACACAACAGGGCATGGATTATATATAGCGAAGCCCATTAAATCAAGGAAGATTGGCTTTACGGGTTTTTTCGAGCTTGGTATTTGCCTCGTTATTTTTCACTTTAAGATCTCGCAACCTTAGTCTAAACCTGATTATTTAACAGTCTGCTTAAAAAATATTAGAGTGGGCAGTGCGCTCGACCTAAAGCCTAGGCTGTCAATTAATTTGCCCAATAATTCCATCCAACTCTTCTAGGCTTGAATACGCAATAATCAATTTTCCCGTACCATTTTCTTTATGGTCAATTATTACTTTTGCCCCCAACTTTGCTGTCAGGTCTTCTTGCAATCTAAAGGTGTCCTTATCTAGCGCCCTGATCTTAGGTATTTTAGGCTCATCCTGACCATCTTTAACCAGACGTTCAGCCGCTCTTACTGTTAATCCTTCCTTGACGATTTTGTTCGCCAAAATTATTTGTTTCGCCCCATCGAGTGACAACAAAGCTCTTGCATGTCCCATTTCAAGTTGCCGGGCAATCAACAATTTTTTTACCTCAGGATGCAAATCAATCAATCGCAATAAATTGGTGACTGTAGTGCGTGATTTACCCACGGCGTCAGCAACTTGCTGATGTGTCATTTTAAACTCTTCCAACAACCTTTTTAATGCTTCTGCTTCTTCCAGGGGATTAAGGTCTTCCCGTTGAATGTTTTCAATCAGGGCGATGGCCATTGCAGTGCGATCGTCTATTTCTTTAATGACCACGGGCACTTGTTGCAATCCTGCCAATTGTGCGGCACGCCAACGCCGTTCTCCGGCTACTATTTCGTATTTTTCCGGGGCGATTTTTCGCACCACAATCGGCTGAATAATACCTTGAGCCTTTATCGAATCAGCCAGTTCCTGTAACTTTTCGGGATTCATATCCTTTCGTGGCTGATACTTGCCTCGCTGCAGGTATTCGATAGGCAAGGTCTCCAGCTGATGACTTTCTCCTACCTCATTTTCTTCCTCGTGAACGGAAACATTGCCTAACAAAGCATCCAGCCCCCGATTTAATCCCCGTTTTTTTACAGCCATTCAACTTTTCTCTTTTTAATGATTACATCCAGGCAAGTCTACCCAAGAATCCTTTACCGATTTATTGCAGATCAGCGCGGACGATTGATTCAAATTCTGCGATTAATTGTCTCAAAGACTCAGCCTCTTCAAGCAAAAGACGATTTTCTTTTTGTATATTTTTAAACAATGCAATGACCATTGCTGATCGCTCTTCTGTTTGCACTTCAACTTGTTCAGACTTTGCCATGGTTACAGCAATATTAATCTCTTCAGCCTGCCTGACCGGCGACCGATGCTGCTCCTTTTTAACGGAGTCATCCGCCAATAAAGCCTCAAGACCTCGACCTAAGCCACGTTTTTTTAAAATCATGTGCTGCTTTGTTTTTCCTTTCTGATCATTTCACCGGCCAACGTAATATAGGCTACAGCACCACGCGAAGATTTATCATAGCTCAATACCGGTAAACCATGACTGGGCGCCTCCGCAAGACGAATATTTCTGGGTATGCAGGTTCTAAAAACCTTATCACCAAAATAACGTATCAATTGCTCAGACACATCTTTGGTCAGGCGATTTCTGTCGTCATACATAGTCCTCAAAATACCTTCAAGATGCAGCTCGGGATTGACGGTATCCTGAATATTTTTTAAGGTACTCATTAAGGCCGACAAACCTTCCAGGGCATAATATTCGCACTGCATTGGGATTAACAGACTATCTGCGGCCACCATTGCATTTAAAGTCAACATGTTCAGTGAAGGAGGACAATCAACCAAAATAAAATCATATTCTGCTTTTATTGGGATTAACGCATCAGCCAGTCGTCGCTCCCTGTGATCGGCCTGTATCAACTGCACTTCCGCCGCCGTAAGATCAGAATTACCGGGAATCACCGAAAAGCCAATGTCCGGAATATTAATGACAGCCTCACTTGCCGGTACTTCGCCCATTAACAGATCGTAACTGGAGTATTCAATGGCTTCCTTATCGATTCCACAACCCATTGCCGCATTACCCTGCGGATCAAGATCCACCAGCAAAACCCGCCGATGCGCGGCCGCCAGTGACGCTGCAAGATTTACGCTTGTTGTAGTTTTTCCTACGCCACCTTTTTGATTGGTTACGGCAATTACTTTTCCCACTACCTTACCTCGGCCTATACAGGCATTTCTATTCGTACCAGACATCGTTCAACATCAGTTCCTGGAACACTAATACTGATAACAGATTTTTTTGCGCTTATCTCTGCCAGCTCAGCGTCCAGATTCTGCCCTTTCATTGCCAACAACACTCCTTCTTTGCCAACCAAATGCGCGGTTAATTTTACTATATCCGCCAAACTGGCAAAGGCTCTGGCCAGAACTGAATCATAGGCTTGCTCAGGACGATAATTTTCTACCCGACTATGAAGAACCTCTACATTCTTAAGCTTCAACTCCAGAATAACCTGTTGCACAAAGCGAGTTTTTTTTGCATTACTATCAAGCAACATAAATCGCCTTTCAGGTACACAGATCGCCAATGGGATACCAGGCAAACCCGCTCCGGTGCCGATATCTATAATCCGCTGCCCCTCAAGATGAGGCAGAATAGCCAGACTATCCAGTATATGCAACCGAACCATTTCCTCCCGGTTGCGTATCGCGGTCAGATTATAGGCTTTATTCCATTTTTCAATCAGCTTTATAAAATCAAGTAACTGCTGAATCTGTTGCTCAGTTACATTCAGGTTTAATGCGGTTGTCCCGGAAACCAGGATATTTCGACAGTCTTCCATCATGCGCTTTTCTTCTTCAAATAAACCAGCAAAAGGGAAATAGCCGCCGGTGTCATGCCCGGGATTCTTGAGGCCTGCCCCAAGGTTTCCGGACGTTGTTTTTTAAGCTTTTCACTTACTTCATTGGACAGACCGGGAACGCCGCTGTAATCAATAATCGCGGGCATAGGCAAATGGTCATAACGCAAAGCGCGGTCAATCTCGGTTTGCTGCCTGTCGATATATCCTGCATATTTAGCTTGTATTTCAACCTGTTCGGCAACCTGCATGTCAATATCCTGACGGTCATCTAAAAATGACAAAAGTTGTTTAACATCCACTTCCGGACGACGCAACAAATCCATCAAATTAGCTTCACGCACTAACGGTTTGCCCCAAAACTGCTCGACTTTTTTAGCTTCCTGCGTTTCTGTTCTGACCCAATTTTTTTTCAGGTCACCCTGCAATTGCGAGATGGCCGCACGTTTAATTTCAAATGCTTGCCAGCGCTGATCATTCACCAAACCCAATTCGCGACCTTTTTCGGTCAAGCGTAAATCAGCATTATCTTCTCTTAACAATAACCGGTATTCGGCACGACTGGTAAACATGCGATACGGTTCTTGAGTACCCCGAGTAATCAGGTCATCGATCATCACGCCGATATAGGCTTCATTACGTGCAGGACACCAACTATCTAAACCCTGAACCAGTCGCGCCGCATTAAGTCCAGCAATCAAGCCTTGCGCGGCTGCTTCTTCATAACCGGTTGTACCGTTGACTTGTCCGGCAAAAAACAGTGCTTTCATGTGTTTGGTTTCCAAGGATGATTTTAAATCTCGGGGATCAAAAAAATCATACTCGATGGCATAACCGGGACGAACAATTTCTGCGTTTTCAAAACCTAACATTGAGCGCACGAATTGGTATTGAATATCAAACGGCAAACTGGTTGAAATGCCGTTGGGATAAATTTCATGGGTATTTAAGCCTTCAGGTTCGACAAAAATCTGGTGCGAATCCCGATCAGCAAAACGTACCACTTTATCTTCAATAGATGGGCAATAGCGAGGACCGATGCCTTCAATCACCCCGGAATACAGCGGCGAACGATCCAAACCCGAACGGATGATGTCGTGGGTTTTACTGTTGGTACGGGTTATATGACAGGGAATCTGGCGGGGATGCTGCTCCTTTTTGCCTAGAAATGAAAACACAGGCACGGGATTATCGCCATGCTGTTCTTCGAGCTTACCAAAATCAATGGTGCGACCATCAATACGCGGCGGTGTGCCGGTTTTTAAACGATCGATTCTAAATGGCAATTCTCTTAATCGCTCCGCCAAAGCAATGGACGCAGAATCACCGGCACGACCACCGCTGTAGTTTTCAAGACCGATATGGATTTTGCCGCCTAAAAAAGTACCGGTAGTTAAAACCACGGCCTTTGCGGTAAAGTTTAAGCCCATTTGCGTTTTAACACCGGCAACCTTATCGCCTTCGACAATTAAATCAGATACCGTTTGTTGAAACAAAGCCAGATTAGGCTGATTTTCCAGTGCGGTTCTTACCGCCTGCTTATATAACTGACGATCCGCCTGTGCGCGGGTTGCACGAACTGCCGGACCTTTGCTGGCATTTAAGGTCCGAAACTGAATGCCGCCAAGATCAATAGCCTGTGCCATCACGCCCCCCAGCGCATCAACCTCTTTAACCAAATGCCCTTTACCAATTCCGCCAATGGCAGGATTGCAACTCATTTGCCCCAGCGTGTCGATATTTTGGGTCAGCAATAAAGTTTTAGCTCCGCATCGGGCCGAGGCCAACGCGGCTTCAGTACCTGCATGGCCGCCGCCAACCACAATCACATCAAAGTCTTTTGTAAATTTCACTAGCGCTATGTACTCTTAAAAAATGGTATATTATTGTGTCTGTTACACAAACTTGTCTTATTATAAGAGGTAAACGATGAAAAAACGTAAAATTCCGCAAGCAGCCGATAGCGTTCCGCTACAAAATCCGGTTGCAAAGTTCGCACACATGTTTAACAAAGCCCAAACTTTTTGCGATAAAAGTAAATATAGCCGCAAAGCAAAGCACCAACGGCAGGAGGTTAGTCCAATCATTTTAATTAGAATTATTGGACTAACCTCTTATTCAATTTCTTAATCCTGCGATCTTATCGAACCTTACCCATAGCAAGCACTAAAATTACAGTCACATCATCATTTTTTAGTCAGCACCTAAGACTATCAAGTAAGCCTAGCCTGACACCGTTCAATTCTTCTGACCCCCTATTTCACTTAGGATTTGATCTCCTAATTCATTAAATCTTGTTGGCGTCGATTGCAACTCCTCGATAAACGTATACTATTAAGTCGCCAAGAAAAAATTTCTTATTAAACCTACGCTAAGGAAATGAAAATGCCCTACTCGATTCAACTCCATAAAAGCCTTAATTCAATTGCGATTCAGCATAAAGATTTAGCCCTGAAATTTCAGGAGTTCGCCAGATTTGTTAAAGATTGCACGCAAACACCATCGGTTGCAAACCAGAGCATAACCGTGTCACTTCAAAATCTTGATAAAGGTTTCTTCACTACATATTTCGCAAAACGCACCGTAACCTTTGTATTTACCTCGGAGCTTGACGAAAATGAAAGTTTGCAAGGAATCGTAAAAACCTATGCTCTATCTGAATTCCCGGAACCAAAACAAATTAAGTTTGGTGAATTTTCTTTTGACGATTCAGGCCATACCAACATAAAAATCCCAAATGAAGACGCCGATATCAATATTGCCAATGACTTCGGCACCTTACATATTGTTTTATATTACATCCGCGAAAGTTTATTAAAATCAAGTCCAAATAACATTAGCCCTGAATTGGGCAGCAAATAATTCTGCTTGATAATATTACGAAACATTCAAATACAATACTAAATCCGACTTATTCCAATATCGCTCAAACCTTCCCCAGCTCTCATCTAACATAGAGGATTGGGGACAGGTATTTATTTGCTCAACATAAATCCTATCGCTTCATTCCAACCCTTTATCAAGATTTCAACTGGCCAACCTTAAGATATATTTTAATGAGGTGCCTTCAAAAATCTCACTAACACCTAAATCGATACAAGCACCTAAATCTTCTTCCTGCTCACAGCCTATGTCTGTTAAGAAATTGCCAATGCAATGGTTAGACAATTCTACAAACTAAAAATAATCCTGCCAATCCAGAGAATCATAAACTTGTTCTCACTTCGTTTACTAAAAAACAACACTTTTTACTCACACTCGTGGAATAATGCACTATTTGATGTTAAATTAAATCTAACTAAACTTGGCAATCAGAACTTAATAACAAAATAAAGCTGATATATCAGCATGTTGTATTATTACCTGGCCTTTATCCACTTAATAGCTGACCAGCAGCCAAGTAACTCTTTATAAGTTTTCCCGCTTCTTGTTTTCATGAACAATTTTTTCTAAATCAATACAAACATAACTCGCTCGAATTACAATCATTTTCAATGATTGAGCGATGAAGATTAAGATTCAACTGAGAAAATGGCTTGAACCAGTTCAATCAAAACTGTAGCCGGATTCTCCATATAGCCAAATCAACCTATATATTTTTTATTGAGGACATTATGCGGAACCTAAAGTTTTTACCCGCTCTTATTGGCGCAATACTTGTAATTGCCTCCCTTTTATTCGTCGTTTTCCATTTTATATTCCTTGAGCTATTTGTCGACTTATGGTGGTACGAGTCCTTAAAACTTGAAGCCTACTTCTGGCTAAAACTACTCTACAAATTCTTTCTTTCCGGTGGCGTCACGCTCGCGTTTTTTGCCATTTTCTTTTTTCATTTCTGGGTTGCCTCGCGTTATCTGGGCTTAAATCCTCCCGATGAAATTCTCAGTAATATTGACAAACGTCGTCGTTTTCAAAGTTTTGCCGACACCTTTATGAATGGCTCGGTAAAAATATACACGCCGATTTCACTGGTACTGGCAATTATTATTGCCATCCCTTTCTACAATCAATGGGAAACAACACTGCTGTTCTTTTTCGGTAGTAATTCAGGCGTAACCGAAACCGTTTACGGTCAGGATGTCAGCTTTTATATGCTGTCCTACCCTACTTACATGCTGATTCAGCAAGAACTACTGGAAACCGCGTCACTTATTTTTTGCATGGTCGGTGTTTTATATTGGCTGGAACACATTTTTATCCCCAATCAAAGCTCAGAGTTCCCCTTGGGAGCCAAAATTCATTTAACGATTTTAATTGGCTTTGTGGTTGCTTTTGTGGTCTGGGGCTTTATGCTGGATCGTTATACGCTGCTTTATACCAACACCCACGAACCGGTTTTTTATGGCCCTGGTTTTATAGAAATTCGTTATCAATTACCTTTGATCTGGCTGGAAATCATTACCTTTGTGACTACTGCAATTACAGCAGGCTTGTTTATTTTCTCAAAAAAACACCGTATTAAAACGCCGTTTTTAATCGCCTTAACTTTCTTCCTGTTCGCCACAGCTTTGCCAAAGGTTCAATTTATTCCTGATTTACTACAACGCTATATCGTCAATCCAAATCCGGTTAAATCCAATAAGTCACTCATGCAACACAATATTGACTCAACATTGGCCGCTTATGATTTGAAGAATATCAAAACAGTTGATATGACGATCAAACTGGATGCCTCCAAGGATATTCAAAACTGGAGCACCCAAAAACATTTTGAAAATATTCCGGTGTGGGACCGGGAATACATCATTGACAGCTATAAGCAGTTACAAGAGATAAGACCTTATTACAAAATCCTGTCTGTCGATGAAGACCGCTATTTCATTCTTGACCATACCCGACAGGTTGACCTCGCAGCCAGAGAAATCAACACCTCCAAGCTACCACCCGAAGCGCAAAACTGGGAAAACATCCATTTACGCTATACCCATGGCTATGGTGCAGTGGTCACACCAGCAGCACAGGACGCCGATAATTCCTTAATCTGGTATTTACGAGATTTAAATCTACACTCCGATGTCGGCTTTACCATTACTCATCCCGACATCTACTATGGTCTGGAACAATTTGCTTACGCCATAGTTCCTAATAAACTGAGCGTTGAGGGCATTGCCGGTTCTGATCCCGCTACCAACGAGACTTATCATGGCGACGGTGGCGTTCCCATTCCATCACTATTCAGAAAAGCCTTATTTGCCTTTTACTTTAAAGACGAAAAAATATTCTTCTCAACCAATATTTCAACTGAAAGCAAAGTCAAGATACGCAGAAATATTACCGAACGCATTAGTACTCTGACACCATTTTTACACCTAGATAAAGACCCATATCTGGTTATCACTAAAGATCGTTTCTATTGGATTCAGGACGCTTATACCTTGTCCGACAAATATCCGGTCTCCAAACCCGCAGACGATGATTTTTTGGAAGGTCACCAAAACTTTAACTATATCCGTAACTCTGTAAAGATTATTGTTGATGCCTACGATGGAGATGTTGATTTTTATATTTCAGATCCATCAGATGCCATTATTCAAGCTTACAGCAGTGCCTATCCTGGCTTGTTTAAAAGTCTGGAAGAAATGCCAAATGAATTAAAACAGCACTTGCGTTACCCGCGTGATCTTTATTATCTACAGATGAAAGTGTATGCAAAATATCATCAACAAAGTCCTGAGTTATTCTATGAACAGGCGGAAACTTGGGCTCAAGCCAATGTGCGTGGTGAACCGGTATTGCCTTATTATCAAACCATGGACTTTGGTAACTGTAACGATAACGAAGAATTTGTACTGATTAATCCAATGACGCCGGTTAACAGAAACAATCTGAGCATGATCGGTGTCGCCGGAACCTTGGATAAAACCAACTGTGGCAAGAATTACAAGCCCGGCATTACTGTTTACAAATTCGGAAAAGATGTTCAGGTCAACGGCCCCGCTCAGGTTGAAGCTTTAATTAATCAAAACCCTGAAATTTCAGAACAATTCTCCTTGTGGGATCAACATGGTTCAATCGTTGAATTAGGCAGAATGATCATCCTGCCGATGGGTAATTCGGTACTATATGTTCACCCCATTTATATTGCCTCTACAGACAATAAAATACCTGAATTGACACGCGTGATTGTTTCAATCGGCAATCAGGTTGTTATGGATAAAACCTTATGGTCGGCCTTCAGTCGTTTGAAACAAATTTACAATAAAAACGCCGCAGAAAGTGACGGTTCAGAAACCCCGAAGGCAATTGTAAAACCAAAGGATAATTAAGCATTTTCTACCCGCGGCCATAGAGCGCATAAACAAAGGAGTTCAAACACATGCGTTTGAACTCAACAATCAACCAATTAACCAGTAACTTAAAACAACACATGGCTTTGCTACACGACCTTAATAATACTTTCACCGCATCTAATGCAGAGATAATTTTATAAATATTTCAGTTGTTATTCCGAGCTACAACCGTCGAACATTGTTGAGACGTGCATTGCTATCCGTATTTGGCCAAACCCTGCCACCTACTGAAGTAATCGTCATTGACGACGGCTCGACTGATGATACTGAAACGATGCTTCGCCAGGACTTTCCCCAGGTAAAATATTACTATCAGACAAACCAAGGTGTAAGTGCCGCACGTAACTTTGGCATAAAACAGTCAATCGGTGACTGGCTGGCTTTTCTTGACTCTGATGATGAATGGCTAGCTGATAAACTACTTAAGCAAAAATCAGTGCTAGAAAGCAGCCCCGAATACCAAATTTGCCACACTGAAGAAAACTGGATACGCAATGACGTTCCTGTTGCCGTACCCAAAAAATATGCTAAAGCAGGCGGATGGATATTTACCGATTGCTTGCCCTTATGTGCGATTTCTCCTTCTACCGTCTTGATCAACCGGGCAGTATTTTCAGATGTTGGTCTATTTGACAACCACTTGCCCGCCTGTGAAGACTACGATCTGTGGCTCAGAATTACTGCAAAATTTCCCGTTTTATTGATTTCACAGCCTCAAATAAACAAATATGGTGGTCATGAAGATCAGTTATCTCTAGCTTTCTACGGCATGGACAAGTTTAGAATCAGCGCTTTGCTAAAAATAATTGTGGCAGGTCACTTGTCAGATGAAAATCAGCAGGCTGCCATTAAAATAATGGTTAAAAAAGCAGTTATTTATCTTAACGGTGTTACCAAACGCGGAAAAGCAGATGAAATTGATTATTACCAAAAACTTATCGATCGTTATGCAATAAAAACTAATGGTGCTCATTAACAGCTTCCGAGGAAATTCATTACTTATTAATTTTAAAACTACACATACAATCACCTTTAGCCATACAACTGATCTGCTCAACTTTCTTGTCGAGCAATGACGACATCAGCGCCAAGTCAAACTCGCAAATATCAGCATGCTTTTGCGCCAGATCATGATAAATGCAATTACGCGCTTCAAGGGTGAAATCTTCCAATTCGGACTCAGCTCCCACTTTCACTTGAAATCCAAGATCTGTCATTATTATGGCCAACTCATCGACACGTTCACTTAAGGTTTTTCCGTAAAATTTACCCTGTAAAGTATCCGCCAACTTAATACCCAGTTTCTGCATAAACGCTTTAAAGCGTTCAGCTCCAATTTCCTGCTGTAAATCATTGAGGATTAATTCTGAAAACCAGGCATACTGTTTCGGAAAATAGTTACAGCCTTTATCAGTTATGACATAAATAGTTACCGGTCGCCCTGCGGTTTTATTGAGCATGCTCTTTTTAATATAGCCATCCCTCTCAAGAACAACAAAATGCTGCTGTACCCCAGTCCTTGAAATATCCAGCATCTTGGCCAGTTCATCGACACTCAAACCCGCCCTATTTTCCAGCAAGTATTCAAGTATCTGATATTGTCTAGAACTTATCTTTTGACGTATTAGCGAATTCATTTTTGCATCATGACTTATTGTCAGGTTTACAGCTACAATAACTTATTATGACATATATTACTTATAAAAGTTTTACATGGCATAAATTGGTCTGTTGTTATAAACTTCTGCTCGAGCACAATGCTTAACATAATAATAATTACCCTATACAAAACTGGAGACAATAATGAGCGATTCACAAGACAACAATTCAGGCCAATCACTTTATGATCAACTGGGCGGCGAAGCTGCTGTTAATGCGGCCGTAGATATTTTTTATCGTAAAGTTCTATCTGATTACCGCATTAACCGTTTTTTCGATAACTCTGACATGGAAGCACAAGCAGCTAAACAAAAAGCATTCTTAACAATGGCCTTTGGAGGACCCAATAATTATAGCGGCCAGGATATGCGCGCGGCTCATGCACGCTTTGTAAAAATGGGCTTAAATGCCAGCCATTTTGACGCTGTCATTGAACATTTAGGAGCAACGTTGGCCGAATTAAATGTTCCACAAGAACTGATCGCTCAAGTTGCAGCGATTGCCGAAACTACCCGTAATGACGTACTTGGCAAATAATTGATTTCTCAGGTGGAGACCTTGGCACGCATAACCATCGGTGAAAGCACGTTTTCCTGCCAAGCTGATGAATCTGTATTGGAAACCTTATTAAAAGAAAACATACAGATCCCATTTGGTTGTCGCCAGGGTGTTTGCCAAGCCTGCTTAATGCGCAGTCTTGATAATCCTCCACCTGAATCTGCCCAAATCGGCATTAAACATACACTACAAGCACAAAACTATTTTCTGGCTTGTGTTTGTCACCCTGAACAAGATATGACCGTTGCCTTGCCCAACCAGCAAGACGCTTTCATTCAAGCAGAAGTCATCAAAAAACAGCTATTGACACCAGATATTGTCCATTTGGTTCTAAAATACCAAACGTCCTTTAATTTTTTCGCCGGACAATTTGTCAATTTACAGCGACTGGATGGCTTAACTCGTAGCTATTCGATTGCCAATATTCCACACCAGAAAAACATCCTTGAATTTCATATTCGTCGCTTACCGAATGGCCAATTCAGTAACTGGGTACATGATGAGTTGGAATTAGGTGCTCAATTAACACTGTCAACAGCACAAGGAGCCTGCCATTATCTCCCTGGACGCGCTGCGCAACCTTTGATACTGATCGGCACAGGCAGTGGCCTTGCGCCGCTTTATGGCATCATTACCGATGCACTAAACCAAGGGCACGCTGGTCCCATCCACTTATTCCATGGTAGTCGTGACCTGAATGGGCTGTATTTTATTGAAGAGTTACGCGACTTAGCAGCAAAAACTGATAACTTTCACTACACCACCTGTCTTTCAGGGGAAAGTATTGATTCTGATCATATTCAGGGGCGAGCTAATGACGTTGCCTTAGACTCCCTCGAAAGTTTAGGCGGATGGCGAGTTTTTCTTTGCGGACATCCGGACATGGTTAATCAAACCAAAAAAATGGTGTTTATGAAGGGCGCTTCTATGGCAGATATTTATGCAGATGCTTTTCATGTGCTGCAGATAGAAAATTAAGCCCATAAAAATAAACTATTAATAACAAAAGAAAAATATTCATTACGAATGGGTTTCACCCTTTATTTATTCAAACCTTCGCTAATTTCGTATTAATAATGGTTTTGAATAAAAGCCATTCCTAATGCCTTTTCTTGTAATAGCGCTTATCATATGAATCTTTCTTGCCATGAGCCTCATGATTAATCGTCGCGCCATGAAACACTATAAATTATTACTACTTATACAGCTGGCTACGGTTTTAACTGGCTGCGGACAGCCTGGCCCACTCTATTTGCCCGGACAAGCACCACCGATTCATGTAGAACCCGAACCTGCTCCAAAACAAGAACCCAAGACCGAAAAAACCAAATAACCATGGATTATTTTAATTACCGAAACGGCGAACTTTTTGCCGAAGATATTGCAGTTCAAGACATCGTTTATAAATACGGAAGCCCCTGCTACATTTATTCAAGAGCTACCCTGGAACGGCACTGGAAGGCTTTCGACCACGCTTTTGGAGAACAGGCGCATTTGATCTGTTATGCAGTAAAAGCCAATTCCAATATCGCACTCCTTAATCTGCTGGCCCGCTTGGGCTCCGGCTTTGACATCGTTTCTCTGGGCGAATTGGAACGGGTTATTGCCGCAGGCGGCAATCCTAAAAAAATTGTCTTTTCCGGTGTCGGCAAGCGTGAAGATGAACTTCTGGCGGCACTTAAGCTGGGAATCCGCTGTTTTAACATCGAAGTTAGCGGCGAACTGGATCGGTTAAACCAGTTAGCCGGACAACTCGGTGTTATTGCACCCGTGTCTTTTCGGGTAAACCCTGATGTCGACGCCAACACTCATCCTTATATTTCTACCGGTCTAAAAGAAAATAAATTTGGCATCGACATTCAGCAAGCGTTATCTGAATATCGACGTGCCGCAGCAATGCCTAATATCAACGTAATCGGCATAGATTTTCATATCGGATCGCAACTCACTGAAACCCGGCCATTTCTGGACGCGCTGGATAAGGTGCTTGAACTGGTTGAAACACTTGCTGCCGAAGGCATCAATCTGCACCATTTAGATCTGGGTGGTGGCTTGGGTATTTGTTATAAAGATGAACAACCGCCCGAACCCGCCGAATACATTGAAGCAGTTTTGGCAAGACTCGGTGATACGCACTTCGAAATATTACTGGAACCGGGCCGCGCGATTGTCGGTAATGCCGGTATTTTGGTAACTCAGGTTGAATACCTTAAACCAACCGCAAATAAAAATTTTGCTATCGTTGATGCTGCTATGAATGATCTGGTACGCCCTTCTTTATATAGTGCATGGCAGGAAATCATACCGGTCAGCTTGCAAAACAACGAAACCGCAATGACTTGGGATATAGTCGGCCCAGTCTGTGAAACCGGTGACTTTTTAGGCAAAGACCGTTTGCTATGTCTTACCCAAGGCGATTTATTGGCGATACGCTCTTCAGGTGCCTATGGTTTTACCATGAGCTCTAACTACAATTCCAGACCACGTCTGGCTGAAGTGATTGTCGATGGTACTGATCTCCATCTGGCCCGGGAAAGAGAAACAATTAAACAACTGTGGACAGGCGAGCATTTGTTGCCGTAGTGTTTCATTGCAAAACCTACTCTTTTTCAGTATGTACTAAACCAACTCAGCTAAAATAAATACCAACTCAATGATTAACTTCACAAAAATGCACGGACTTGGCAATGACTTTGTAGTAATAGACGCAATCAATCAACAGATTGCTTTAACTCCAGAGCAGATTCACCAGCTTTCTGACCGTCATTTTGGCATAGGTTTTGACCAACTGTTGCTGGTTGAAAAACCCGTTAGCGATAATGCCGATTTTAAATACCGGATTTTTAATGCAGACGGAGGAGAAGTTGCCCAATGCGGCAATGGTGCACGCTGCTTTGCACGCTTTGTCCGTGATAAAAAATTGTCAGACAAAGATGAAATACGCGTCGACACCGATTCAGGGCAATTGTTGCTGCGTTTTGATGCCGATAACATGATCACTGTGAACATGGGGATTCCCAGACACACACCTAATGAGATTCCGTTATTGGCAGAACAAGAATCCCGTTTTTATACCGTACGCGTCAATGAGAATGAAAGAGCTTTTGGTGCAGTTTCAATGGGCAACCCACACGCGGTCATTCAAGTTTCCGATATTAAAACTGCACAGGTAGCTGAATTGGGAAAAGCACTTGAAAGTCATGAGTTTTTTCCTGAACGAGTTAATGTCGGTTTTATGCAAGTCATGGACCGCCAACATATCAAACTACGCGTCTTTGAACGCGGTGCCTCTGAAACACTGGCTTGTGGAAGTGGCGCATGTGCAGCTGTGGTCATCGGTATTGATCACAATTTATTAGATCACACCGTCACTGTTGATCTCCCGGGCGGCACATTAACCATCAATTGGCCGGGGCGTGGCGAACCGGTTTTAATGACAGGCCCAGCCATTTCTGTTTTTGAAGGACATATACCGTTATGAACCAACCAGCCGAACTTACTTCCGCCCAGGTTGAAGCTTATCTTAGACAGCATCCCGAATTCTTTCATGATCATTTGAGCTTGCTGGAACACATGAGTATTCCTCATCCCAGCGGTAACGCAATCTCACTGATTTCAAAGCAATTGGAAATTTTCAGGACACGTCATCATGATATGGAAAACCAATTAACTGAGCTGATAGATATCGCCAGAGACAATGACATGTCGGTTAACCGCATGCACAAACTCACTCTTGCGCTACTAGATGCAAATACCTTGGAGGAAGCCGTTGGGAACCTTAACGTGGTTCTTGCTGAATATTTTTTAATAGACTTTGTGGCCGTGCGTATCATCAAGCCGTGTCCCGATGAAACAATGAATCATTTGTTTATTGAACCCTTCAGCAAAGACCTGGAACCCTTTGTCAGCGAACTTACCAGTAGCCTCCCTAAATGCGGCCGTCCAACGATAGCTCAGGCTCGGGTATTATTTGGCGATTTGGCATTTGAGGTAAAATCCTGCGCCATTATTCCAATGACTTTTACCGAACTGGAAGGTATTTTAGCCATTGGCAGCCGCGATGAAGGCCGATTTCATTACAACATGGGCAACCTGTTTTTAAACCAGATGAGTGAAATTATAGGTACACGACTGATCACTTTGTTGCAACAGATTTAATATGCACAATTATGCACAATGATGACGAACTTGTCCTGAAGAACTTTTTCACCCAACTTACTGTCGAAGTTCGCGCCTCAATACATACCATTAAAAGTTACCAACGAGACATTAACCATTTATCCGGCTATTGCGAAGACAAAACTATAGACCATTGGGCCGATTTGCAATCCACCGATATTCGCTCCCACATTGCAAGTCGCCATCGAAAAGGTTTGAGTAGCAAAAGCCTGCACCGTGAACTATCGGCCATACGCAGTTTCTATAATTATCTTCTAAAGAAAGGCTTGGTAAGCGCAAACCCTGCCCAGCCCATTCAAGCACCCAAACAAGCCAGAAAGCTACCTAAAACACTGGATGTAGATCAATTATCCGGATTGCTGGAAGCGGGCGCCAGTTCGATACTTGAAATCCGTGATCTAGCCATGTTTGAATTATTTTATTCTTCGGGTCTGCGTCTAAGTGAATTATCGGCTCTCGACTTAGCAGATCTGGACTTGGCCGATAAAACTCTGGTTGTTCGTATTGGCAAAGGTGGCAAATCAAGAGTTTTGCCGATTGGCAGCAAAGCCATTGCAGCAATAAAGAATTGGTTAAAGTTGCGAATAATAAAACCTGACGCCGGTGACGCTCTATTCACTTCAACACGAGGAACCCGAATCGGTCAACGCAGCATTGAGCTAAGACTGGAACTGTGGTGCAAGAAAAAAGGCATTGCAGAACATATTCACCCGCACATGCTAAGACACTCTTTCGCCAGTCATTTACTTGAATCCAGTCAAGACTTAAGAGCTGTTCAGGAACTGCTGGGACACACCAATATCAGTACAACCCAGATATACACCCATCTGGACTTTCAGCATCTGGCTGAAATATATGACAAAGCCCACCCCAGAGCCAAAAAAAAACCGCTATAACGGCCTGCTCGGTAAGCAAATAACTAAAAAACCTGCTACCATGTAGCTCATTTTTTAATATAAAAAAGTAGTGTGGGCGGGCATGTTTGCCCACCATTCATTTAATGAAAAATGGTGGACACAAAAGCGTCGTTTAATGCCTCTGCTTTGGGTCACCCTACGAAAAACCACTGCACGGGAAATCGAAAATGGCGGCAAACGATACACTGAACGAAATCAAATCTAAAGGCATACTCTGGGGCTTTGGCGTTTTTACCCTGGTTGTATTGACCGTATTGATTTTCCTGGGCGCCTGGTGGGGTAGTGAACCTGAGCAGTTTAATGTTCAGGACGAAGCCGTAAAACGCGCCGAAGAAACCCATTCTACCGAAAACATGCCTGTCGGTTATGTTTATGCCAACACCCTGGCGCATATTGCCGAGGTTCTGTTACATAAAAGCGGCGGTTACATTACCAACGATGTTGCGCCTCCCGGCGTATTTCTGGATAACATTTCCAACTGGGAATATGGCGCTTTGGTTATGCTGCGAGATGCAACCTCCGCCTTAAGAAACCATTTTGCCAGAGACCAATCACAATCAGCCGAAGATCCCGACTTGGCAATTGCGGAACCTTATTTCTATTACGAAAACGACTCCTGGGCCTTACCATCAACCGAAGCCGAATATCAAAAAGGAGTTGAGGCTTTGCATAAGTACATGGAGCGTCTGCAAGTCTATGGAGGTAATATCAAACAAGCTCAGTTTTATTCTCGTGCTGACAACTTGTGGCAATACACCGAAGTTGTTATTAAACGTCTGGGCGGACTATCTACCCGCTTGACCGCAAACAGCGCCAGCAGCAACTATGGCCCCGGTTTGACTGAACTCGAAAGGGAAGCCGCAGATGAAAAAGGTACAACTGTAGCTAAAGTTACCTGGCTGGAAATTGATGACGTTTTTTATGAAGCACGTGGGGCAAGCTGGGCGTTATTACATATTCTTAGAGCAATCAAACATGACTTTGAGGACATTTTATTGGATAAACGAGCCATGCGTACCGTTGACATAATGATTAAAGCACTGGAAAACGCTCTGACGCCAATTTTAAGCCCGATGATTTTAAACGGTAGCGGCTATGGTCTATTTGCCAACTATTCACTGTCAATGGCAAATTATATCGCTCGTGCCAATGCGGCTGCACTTGATTTACGTGACATTATGAACAGAGGATAATGACAATGGACGAACAGATCAATTACAACCTGACCCAAATTAGCACTTGGAAAAGAATTTTCTTCATGCTGATTTTTGCTGCTATCGGTGAGCTGGTAAAACTTCTACTTTGGGCGGTTATCATTTTGCAAGTGGCTTCTACGCTAATAACAGGCAAAGCCAATGTTAATATTCTAAATTTCGGGCGTAGCCTTTCTATGTACACCTATCATATTTTAATGTTTTTGACATTCAATACCGAAACATTGCCTTTTCCTTTTTCTGACTGGAATATGACAGCGGAACTGCAACTCCCAGTTACCAAAGACTCGACTGAATAATTGCCAGCGACAATACTAAATTGCTCCATGATGCAATTACCATGGAAATCATCTAACTGAGAACCCTATATAATTTAAAGATTTTATTGGTGGGAGCATCGATTACTATTTATTCATCAAGTAAACATACAAATGCATACTGGTGAAGCCCC